>JAABUK010009808.1_pt1 | contig 12968 bp, 17 predicted proteins | sample 5559141 | NCBI WGS metagenome assembly JAABUK01 (sample SAMN10711869, study PRJNA513367) | rock metagenome | isolation source: Antarctica rocks | place: Antarctica: Victoria Land, Pudding Butte nord | collected 2016-01-03
GTTTGTGTGTATGTGCAGAGCAAAGCCAGTTGTCTGCCTGCGCATGCTTTGGCAGCACAGCCAGGCTGGCAGGTGCTTGATGCCTGCGCAGCACCTGGCAACAAAACAACACATGTTGCAGGTAAATGTCACTGCCTTTGCTGCTTGAACTGCTGGCCTTGGTCAGTTTGCTGACCTGCTTGTGACTGCTGGCCCAGCTTCTGACACTTGTCTTCAAAGCTGTTAGGTAAAGTGTATTCAGTCAACTAAAACCGCAGCATCATTTGGTCACCACTTGCCTGTATGCATTGGATGCGTCTCTTGAGTAACGGTGGGGACGGTGCTTTGCAGCGTTGGTGGGCGGCAAGGGCAGTGTGTTGGCCTTTGATAGGGATCCAAAAAGGTTGGACCGGCTGAAGGCAAATGCAGCAGCAACAGGCGCTACTAACATAGTTGCACAACAAGTATGTACCCCCAGGTTCACATACAAACAAAACATGAATCATCATTGGGAGCTTAAGCAAATGAAGCCTTTGCTCTGCCACGACCAGATCTGTTACCACGCTTAATAGCACATGCAATCAAGGGTGCCACATTGTCTCTGCAGTGTTGATCATCTGAGACCTGGCTAAATTGCATTGGCTTGTGCTGCTTCAGGCTGACTTTCTATCCCTTGATATGTGCTCTGATGAGCTGCGTGAGGTGAGGGGAGTAATCTTGGATCCGTCTTGCAGCGGGTCGGGTACCTGTCACAGCCGCATGGATCACCTGTTGCCCTCCAAAGGCCAGGCTGGTGCTGAGCAAGAGGCGGCCCGCCTGCAATCCTTGGCTGCCTTTCAGGTACACTCTCATCATGCACTCAATGCCCAACGTTGACTCACTGCCAGACATTAAGTCACTGCCCGTCATTGACTTACTGCCCAACATTGACTCACCGCCTGACATTGACTCAGTGCCTGAGGATGACTTACTGCTCACCATTGACTTGCTGCTCATTGCTGACTTGCTACTCATTGTCATTGCAACACACTGTGGCCCAACTTGCCTGGGTATGCAGACCCATCGCTGCAACAATTGTATTACATATGAACATGTCATCAAAGAGGGCAGGCCGTTTTTGTCCCTACTCTGCATAGCTGTGCTTCTGTGCATTACTCAACATATCATGTGTGAGCATCTGAGGCTCATGTAGTTTGGCAATTTGCTTGTTGCCAGGACAACATTGACTGGCAAATACCTGGTCATACTATGCAGCTTGCCTATGGCAGGTCTGAGCATCAGAGCATCAGTGCCATGTCCCAATCAATTGCTATAAGCCCGTATATGTACAGCATATATTGCATACAAGCTGCTTTTTAGCTCTGATGTTGGCATACGAGCTGCACCATTACTTGCAATGTGGGCATGCCTGAAGCAACATTTGCCAAACGGTGACAGACGAAGGCATTGAGGCATGCACTGACTCTGCCAAAGCTGGAGCGGCTGGTGTATTCAACCTGCTCCATTCATGATGTGGAGAATGAGCTTGTTGTGAAAGCTGTATTGGAGGAGGCCCAAGAGCTGGGCTTTCAGCTGGTAGATCCATTCCCAAGCTGGCCGAGAAGGGGGTTGCCTTTGCTGCCTGGCCACCACCATCTCATCAGGGTTGGTGAGTCTACTCACCTCTCGTGCATTTGTGTATCCAGTCTGATTTCTGGTGATGCACATGTTTGGGTGGATCCGCTTCAATCTTCTGCCTTTGCAAGCCATACAAGCCTGCATTGCTGCTGCATACTTGTGAGGCAAGGGGCAGCATGCTGGTTGCCTCAGACCTGGTATGGTCATGTTGCAACTGCTGTCAACTGATGAAATAATAGCAACAGAGTTTTGGCTGCTATGTAATGCAGATCCAGAGAAGGACAATACAGATGGTTTCTTTGTTGCTGTCTTTCAACGCTCACCGTCCCAAGGATAGCATCGTGAGGCTCAAGGTCTCCCACAAACCAGTAGTGCAGTTTTCATATGGGCTTGGGATGAGCTGTGTATATAATGGAGTTACACAACTTTCACTGTCCTCTGGTCAGACCATCAAGTTGCCAGATGTTGCACTAGTCTTTTAATTTGCAAAGTTCGTTGTGTGACATGGAGCCCTGTATTTGCCAGATACCAGGCTTGTGAGGTTGCCTGTTCTTCTGCACCCATTAGTTATTCCCCAAATGCCTTGCACCTCTTGATGAGCTGGTCTGTGCACAATATGTTTCGTTGCTCAAATGAAGGCTATCATCAGGCCCATTTTGCAGACCTAAAATTACAGAGCAGAGCTGCTGTAGACATGTGATGAGGCAGGCTGCAAATTGTGCACAGACCCTATAAGGTACCAAGAATGGTACATAAGCACTGCACATGACTAGAATGCTGTGCAGAGAGCTGTTACCTTCATACTGAAGGCGCTGAGAGGCCCAGTGCAACTGCTGAGCAGCTCAATTCATGACATACATCTTCATCCACAACATTGATCCACAAACTACCAGTGAGCATAAAATAAACACCGTAACTGCATATAAGCCGCTGAAATGCTGCTTGACATCAAAATCGATGGTGGATCCAGACAGCTCAAAGCGTCAGTCTCTGCTTTTCACTGAAGTACCATGATGTCTAGGATATGGTGAAGTTTGTGTGCAGGCATGTACTATAACATTCATGCAAATACAACAGCTTTCAAGTCAGCGTTTCTACTAGTCATGGCTGAGAACGTAGCCTGCGCAGTGCATTGAACTGCATTTCGCAGATCCTAATACAACCTTGCTTGAGTGCATACTGCAACTGACATAACATCCCTATGTTTCAGACATTTCAGTGGGCTCTGTAAATCAGTGCATCCTTGGAGCCATGCATCTGAAAGCCAATCTGTCAAGCAACAGCATTCATATTTCATAAAGACTCAGTGACATCTGAGGTTTTGCTTGTGCTTTGCCACATGGATGCACCAGCGCGCCACTTCTCTTGCAAAGACTGTTGGCGCTGGGCGTCTGCTGCTGCTTGCTGCCTTTTGCGTGCCTGATGTGCATGCTGCGTGAGATTGACCAAGGTCAGTGAAAGGAATTCTTATGGAGGAAAGCTGACCAGAGTTGTCATGCAAACTTGTGATGAATATCTTGATGGAACTACACTCTGTACCTTGATTTGCAAGTCTTTCTTCCACATCCTCTTGAAATGGTTGCGGTTTTTTTCAGGCTTCAGTGCTTGTTTCTTCTGCTCTCGAGTCAAACTCGGCCAGTCTTCGCGTGTCGCAGCATCAATCTGTTTTTGGCTGGCAGCTGCAGAAGTTGTGAATGAGTGCCCTGCACCACAACAACATTCTGAGCAACAAGATGGTAACGGGTATCACTCGTACAAGATATGCAACATATTTGGTGACACCCTCGCTGCAGACAAGCATACAAGCTAGCAGATCGCACCAGGTGACTGCAAGCAGGTCTGTAGAAAGGGCAGTGGGGCTAAAAGAGATGCTATGGAGGAGCAGCTGCTGGAGGACGCGTGGTGTTGAGTGATCACAAGTGAACTTTCAGATGAGGCCGCAGCTGCCTGTGAGAAAGCGCGACGTACGCGACTGCAGGATCGGCCTGCGGCCTGCATGCCGATACAAAGATGCCTCAATTTGTGTTTCGGGAATTGCTCTTGTCTTCACTGAGTCAACGACGTTTGACCTAATTGCGCAGTCGCAAGGGCGTCTTTCAACGATGCGCCCTGGGCGAGTGATTTTGCAATGCCACAAGCATATGGAGAAACAAAGCGCCGAAAACTGTCCTCACAAAGTGCATGCCAACCTAATTTTGTAAGCAACAAGCTGTTGCACTGTCACAAAGTCACAAAGTCCGGTGACTCATGTGTACAGCTTGCATGACACATGTGTACAGCTTGCATGAAATACAGCACCATTAAGAATATTGCGAAAGCCATGCAAGCTATGTAAACATTCGGGATCAGCACACAATGCCCTTCAAGCGTGATTCGCTAGCAATGAACGAGCGCTGGTCTCAACATGCAGTTGCGCATGAGCACGTTGAGTACGTATAAATTGCCATGCCTGTAAGGGCGTTTTGAAGTTGCATGGCTTTCGTTTCCCGACGGCATGGTCAAAGTAGGCTGCAGAATGCGCCTGCTGATCGAACCCAGACCACAGGTTGATGATTCACAGGTTGATGATCTGCTGTGCATGGTGGCCGGCAATACGTCTATTCCTGGTCCTGGCTTTGTGACCTACTGGTGATGGCAATGCAAGCTCAGATCTCACAACAGCTCACGTGTGGACTTGGCCGTCTGAAATCGCCAGTGCCTCAGGCTTCTTCTTATTGCATAAAACAACACGGTCACAAACCAAGACTGAGCTTCTCGGTCGCGGCGTTGACTCCCTCTCTGCAACAGAGATGCGACGAGTGGCTCGCCCTCGACACGGACTCTAGCACAATCAGTGAAGCAAGTCAAGCCATTGATACAGAAAATGAGGCATTGCTGCAAGACTGCCTGGGACAAAGGCTTGCCTTTGGTCAGTGAATACTTTGGCACAGCTGCTGTCGTCAGTGCATGCTAAGAAGGCAAAGCTGTGTTGACTAATTCAATGTGGCTATGAAATTGCAGGTACAGCAGGGCTGCGTGGTATCATGGGGTTTGGCTTCAATCGAATGAACCAGGTCGTCGTCCAGCAAACCACTCAAGGCTTTTGCAAATACCTGCAAGAGCAGGCTGGCCCAAAACTTGCCACCCAGGGGGTAGCCATTGGTATGCCCACTGGTTGCTTGATGTCAACAATAATTGCATTCAGAAACAAGAGTGACCTGGTGGTTTGTCCAAAAACTGATGTTGAAGGCATTTTGCAGGATATGATGGTCGTCACCATAGCAAGGAGTTTGCTCACCTGGCCGCAGCAGTGTTTGTGAGCCAGAATGTGCGGGTGCACCTATTCTCAGAGGTGGTACCCACACCTTTTGTGGCGGGTGCTGTTACTTATAAGGTACACAGCCCTGCTTGGTTTGCAAGCAAGACAAAGCGATGCCAACCAACCTCTTTTGCCCAATGACCAGGAGATCATCCAATCTCTGCAGACAGCACCAGCCAAAGCTGCTTGACTCCACTAGGCTCTTTGTCTTGAAGTTGGAGCTCTTGAACTTGGCCTCAGTCACCATGTAGCAAGTTTTTTGAAGTTTTTGCAGATTGCGCAAAAGTCACAGCGCATGCTGTGCAGGGGTGTGCTGGCGGCATCATGATCACGGCCTCTCACAATCCCAAGCAGTACAATGGCTACAAGGTGTACTGGGGCAATGGCTGCCAGGTAGCCATCTCATATGGGTTTGCGCCTCGTCATCACATGTCTGGTCTTTTTTATCAATATCTGATCCTCCTGCCAGTGGTGTTGCTGCCAAATGTGCACCTGGTCATAGCTCAGCATAACGTGCTATTAGTAATATGCATCAACCAGCTCCCGAGCTGCCACGTGATGTGTACAGAATGCATTTGTGTTCATGATACGGACATGCTGTATTACTGCACACAGTGCATGTCCAAGATACGCGCGACTGGTCAAAGGCTTGGCCTTGGTAACCAGGTCAGGAGCTCTGCCATCACTGTAGCATCCAATCACAGATGTTGTCACTGCAGACGTGGCTGCCTGCAGATCATTCCTCCTCATGATGTGGGCATTGCAGCAGCCATAGATGCTCAAACTGAGCTGTGGGATCTTCCAAGTGATGTCACCTCTAGTGAGCTGGTGAAAGACCCTCTGCACCTGGTCACACAGCGCTACTACTATGCCCTGCAGCAGGACCTCTCCTTCAGGCCCCGCCAGGACAACCCCAAGGCAGCCCCTGTCGTGTACACCCCCCTGCATGGGGTGGGTCTGCCATGGGTACAGAAGGTATTCTGCTGCTCACACCTGCAGATCTGGCTGAGACCTCCTTTTCCCTTCCCTCTGCCACCTTGCATAGCACTGGGTGACATCAAAAGCAGTGACTTACATGCTGCATTTACAGAAAGCCCAGCTGCATCCACAGCACAGACAGCATGTGGCATGCAGCGTATTGCTGTTTTGGGTAGCTGCCACCTTGATCATTCAACAGGCAAACACCCGCAGGTCTTTCTAAGTGCAAATGTCAGGGTGAGGTATTTCTGCCTTCATTAATAGGAATGCACATACACACACGGCTGCTTCACACTTGTCAGATGGGCGCAGCCAAACAGAGGTGAGGAGTGTATGCAGTAGGCCTTCACAAGCTTCAACCTGCCGCCCCCCATCCCTGTAGTGGAGCAGGCCCTGCCAGACCCTGACTTTCCCACCCTTACCTTCCCCAACCCTGAGGAAGGCCCAGGCGTGCTGGACCTTGCCTTTGCCACAGCCAAGGCTCATGGGGCAAAGCTTGTACTGGCCAATGACCCGGATGCAGACAGGTTTGCTGCAGCAGAGCAGGACCCAACCACAGGTGAAGCCTTTCTAACCTGCAACTGTATTGTGGATGGCCCACATTCTGCCTGTTTGCTGACATCCTTTTGTGGCATGCCTGGTATGCTACAACAGAAGCTGCTGCTGGTCACATGCTGCAATCTGGTATGATGCAAACACTTTGTTGTCAGCACCACATCAATCAGCCAATCAACAAATGGATGTATTGATCAACCAGCCACTTGCTCAGTCAACGCAATTGATCCACCAATAAGTCAAACCACCGCATATTCCACCCCTGAAGCTCTCACCACATCTTCACAGAGACACTGTGTGTAAAGGGGTACAAGTGAAACAGTTGTGTGTGAAGGATCCAGCGTCCAGCAGGGATGCTGCGCTTGTAGGGGCATGGCGCATCTTCAGTGGGAATGAGATCGGCATCCTGCTGGCGCATTGGCTGTGGTGCTGCTGGCGGCGGGATCACATGGATGATGACCCTGCCTGCGTTGTCATGCTGGCCTCTGCCGTCTCCTCCAAGATGCTGCAGGCCATGGCGCAGGTCCTTTCCAGCCTTCAAGTCTGTATGCTGAACTGTTTTGCAGTTCTGGGACTGACTGCTGCTGATGCTGAGTATAACCCCTCATGACCCTGACCGTGCTTCTGCCACTGCTTGCATGTCCACCTAATATTTCACATCGTGCAAATCTGCGTTCTCAAGACTCCCCTTACTACAATTCAGCTGTCCCTACCGCATTCTAGCCTTACATTATTGTAGTGTTTGATCTGTACCTGGGCATGGCTGCAGAGTACAATGCAAACCATGTCACACATGAGTCGTAAGGCAGTGCCCCTAGCCTGCATCCTGCATACATTCTTGCTTGGCATGACCACTCTAACAAGCCTCAGTGTATGCTATGCAGGAAGAGCGCTTCAAGTTTGATGAGACGCTGACTGGCTTCAAGTGGCTGGGCCACCGGGGCCTGGAGCTGCAACAAGCAGGCTTCACTCCCTTGTTTGCCTTTGAAGAAGCCATAGGCTTCATGTTTGCTGGCCCCCCTGGCAGCATCAAAGACAAGGACGGCGTGGCAGCAGCTGCTGTCTTTGCTGAGATGGCTGCAGACCTGAACCAGTGGGGCATCACTGTGGCGCAGCACCTGGAGTCTCTGCGGGACCTGTACGGCTACTTTGAGACCCGATCTAGCTACTTCACATCAGATAGGCCAGCAGACATCCGGGCTGTCTTTGAGCGGCTGCGCCATGAAGGCAACTATCCCAAGGTCAGCAATCAATATGTGCAGCTGCATTGCATTCCAGCCTGGTCATTGAGTGTTGATACATTTGGTAAGCAGCGAGTCTTGACGTGATGTGGTGTGCTGCTGTGGCTGATCAGGTCAGTGATGCAGGTGTCCATGTATCCATATGCTACAACCTGCAGGCTTCCTTCTCTCCTCAAGAGCTGTGGCACTGCTATCAGCTGCTTCCACATGCTCTCGGCTGTGCAGTGATGTGGTGCACAGCAGACATGTTATTCATGCTGCTTTTTGTGCGGGCTTTGATCCTCTGCTGCACAACATGACAGGCAATGGCAGGAGTGGAAATCACAGCTGTGAGAGACCTTGACTCTGGCCTGGACACAGCGCAAGCAGAGGGGCGCTCCAGGCTTCCCTGGCAGAAGGGAGACCTCATGCTCACCTTCACACTGGACAATGTGCACACCCTTACGCTGAGGGCAAGTGGCACCGAGCCCAAGCTGAAATACTACCTGGAGGTATATCCCTGTCAGGCCATGCAGAACAAACACTACACAGTCAGCTCATCCTGAGCCAACTTGTCTATAATGTGGTGCACACGTGGGTTCTAGTTTGTTACACGGTGGATCCCAAGCTGCGCCAGTGACTCGGTGACACTCCATGTGTCTGGAGATGCTGGTGAACGAGTCCAGTACATACAGCAATCAGCTTTGAAAGCTTGCTCTTGACACAGCAGTGCAAGTGCAGGTGTCTGATGAGGATGATGCTGCCACTGCCATGAACTTGGCAGACAAGCTTGAAGCTGCCATTGCAACTGAGCTTGTCCTGCCAGAGAAACATGGGCTCATTCCAAAGCAAAACAATTTGATACGGGCCGAAATTGAATGACCTGTTGGCAGCAGCTGTGCATCCTGTAACACACCCAAGATGGGCCCCAAAAACTTGCATGCTTATGCTGTGTTGTGCATATGTTTTGTGTTTATATGTGCATGTGCGCGCTGCACTTTGAGCACAATTCAGTACATAAGTCTGTTGCACGTACCAAACATTGTATACATTCACCAACAGACAAATCATGATAGCCATACATACACAACACAGGAAAACACCGTACAAGACCAACACTTTACTCCTGCTCCTTGTTTTCAATCTTCTCTATAGACCAGCCTTGGCCAGCTTGTGTGCCATCAAAATGTACAATGGTCGAGTGAAACTTTTTCAAAGCTGGCCTATGAGCAATGGACAGCATGGTAATGCCCCTTTGAACACACGCACCATACAATTTCACCTCCCCATCTGCACTCACCTGCAACACAAGGTGGCTGAATCAAGTCAGTCATCACTCTTGCGGCCAGTATCAAACCCAGAAAGGTTACAACGCTGTGCTTCAGTGATGGTTCTAAAAGCATGAGATGCCATCATGCTACATGAACTGATCATGCATTCATCATTGAGATGCCATCATGCTACAAGAAGTCATCAGGCGGACACCATGCACACATTCACTATGTGACATAAAAGCACGGCAGAGGGGGCTCCAGAGCAATCTGACAACCAGAGCATGGGTTACATACCGCTGAGGTACACTCGTCAAGGATGGCATAAGTAGGGTTGTGGAACAGCAGGCGGGCCATGGCAAGCCGCTGCTTCTCACCACCGCTCAGAGTCTCAGACCAATTCTGCACCTGATCCCATCCCTTGCCCCTACACACCACACATGCAACAGCGGCTTAGTCAGTAACTTGTTTGCTGGCAGAGAACGCATGTGTAGCAGGCTCACAGGACATGCATGTGAGGCTTTGAACTGGGTCGCTGAATGCAGGGTAAGTCTGCCTGTGCAGTCCTCCAGTGGCACGCGGTGACTTGAGAGGCAGCAGCAGCAGCACCTGGTGAGAAGGTAGTCCAACTCCACAGCTTCTAGGCAGGTGTCCAGCTGCTCTTCAAGCTCCTGCTCTCCCAATGTCACCCCTGCCAGATGAGCAAACCTGCACCATCCATCAATCAAACGACTGAATAAACAGAACATATTCAAGCTGCAGCTGCCTTGCCCAAAACCTTTTGCAGTGCAAATAGCAGCCTCTGCCTTCTATCACAGATGGCTTGACAGGTTGTCTCCAAGGCCATGCTTTGTCTGCTGCCACACCAAAGGTAGCAACAGACTGTAGGAAAGCTGCAATGCTGCCAGGGCTGCAGCTTGTGTAGCCATGTGACACTCGAGGGCTGAGACACAAGGAGGCTTACTTGGCTTTGGTGGCCTTGGAAGTTTTTTCCCAGACAAGGCGAGGAGGTTGGGGGTAGAGCAGCTGGTCCCTGAGGCTGCCGCTGACCAGGTAAGGCCTCTGGGACAGGTAGAACATGCCACCCTCACCAGGCACCGTGATGCTGCCGGCCTGTATGCCACCAAAACTTCACAATACTGTTGGCCAGAGTGCAGTGTCTGGGACAAAGGACAGGACACACTGGGAGCAGAAAACGCAGTGTGTTGAAACTTTGGTGAATCCTCCAAAGGCAGCTCTCAGCTACTGGACATCATGGCAGCAACTGGATCCATGTCCTGAAAGCATGGCAGATGCTGGAGTGCGATGCAACATGCAGGGCACATGTGGTCACTTGATGGTAATGATTTCAATGGCTTAGCATGAGACAGCGGTGGCAGCAAAATGGGCACAGCAGGCCCATTGGGTAGGGTTGGATACCTGGAGGGGCCAGAGGCCGGCCAGGACTCGGAAGAGGGAGGACTTGCCACTGCCGTTGGGGCCCATGATCATGACTGACTGGCCATGAGGCACGCTGAAGGTGAGCTGCCGCACCAGAGCTGTGCCATCAGGTGAGTTCAGTGCCACCCTGCACTTGTGCACTTGCACTTGCTCACACTCATTACTCACTCATCAGTTCCTTTTCTTCACAAGTTGTCAGGAGCCAGGCTCTGCTGGTGATATTGCCCATATACCATAGCAGGCATCCAAGCCGTGTACTAGGTCTTCATTGCCTCAAGTGCACATGTTCACAGCACGAACTTACCAGTGAATGTTTGAGCCAGATGCAGCTTTGTATGACAGCCTACAGATGCATTGAGCAGCACCTTACAGCAACGAGGCAACAGCATTCAGGGCGGGCAATGGAGAGCACGGCCCACTCCAGGCTGACATGAGGCAGCAATTGGCAACAGTAGTGACAGGGACGACAACACCTACTTGTCAAAGGCAATGGTGTCACCCTCCTGCCTGTGGGCGGGAGCCAGGTCCTCATCAGGCTCCTCTTCTGATCCGCTGAACTTGAGCTCCTTGCTGCTAACGTTGCGCAGGTACAGCTCCCTGTGGGTGGTCAGCGGATCCCCACTGCTCAGCTTCTTCACCTGTACCAGGCAAATGACCAATCTGTCAACCAATCAACACCTTTGCCCGCAAGAGCCAGCATAGTGTGATGCAGCATACAGATCACCCAAAGCCCATTAGATGAGACATGTGTCTAGCAGCAGCAGTAGTACACAACAGCCTCTCAGGAGAGCAATTTGCAAGCGTGCCAGTCAATCAAGCAGACTGGCAACACATGAAGCAAGATTAGATTGAACCAGATGATGCGGCAAAAGATGCCTCAAAACTGAGCCTCAGATCCTGCTCACTGCCAAAGGAGAGCTGCCCCGTCTCGACACAACGCCACTCGTGCTAGGATTCAGCACAGCAACAGCTTTCTCATCAGGACTGATTCCTCAGCCATGTGTTTACTTGCATAGGCGTGAGAATTATGATGATGAGTGAGTGCGCAGGTTCAGGTGGTATGTGAGGTGGCACACCTGCTCCAGGAGCTCAGCGACCCTGGAGGTGTGACCAGCCAGGCCTGTGATACGCTTGTACACCAGCACCAGGTCGCCCACCCCCTTGGAGGTGTTCTGGAGCAGGCGCATGGAGCGGATGTAGTCCTGCGTGATGTCATCTCTGCTGCCCCGCTGTGCGGGCTCCTTCAAGTAGATGTGCGCTGCGTACACCAGCAGGGCAACCACACTCGCAAAGTACTTCACAAAGTAGCCGTCAAACACCTGCATGTTGCACATGAGGCGGGGGTCTATGATCGATCTCATCTCATTCTGTTGAACTGTGCAAGTAATGACTGTAGCCAATGCCTGCTTCTGACTGCATTTTCAGACGTGCAACATGTCCTGAAGTTTGATGACAGTTCAACACTGTCAATTAGACAGAGGGCCATTGCAAGGATACCTCTGCTACAAAAGCAGATACCCAGCAGTGGCACAGCGCATACCTGTTGGACAAAGCGCTGGAAAGCAGAGAGCTTGTTGTGGCGCAGCAGCCTGTAGAGATGCTGGTTGAGGATGAGCTGCTCAGCTGCTCCAGAGGGAGGGTCATTGTAAGCCACCTCCTCTGCATGCGCCACCAGCCTCTGCAACATTCAGATGCAACACATCAAACAAGCTGCACTGAAGGCTGCAAACACTTGCTTCTCACATGGCTGCAATAGTGATGCATTACAAATGACGGCCTTGATACTACAGGACTTTTGCCTTTTGCTGTGAGGGCACCAGTCTGTGACCACAGACACAGACAAGCTGACATGTTGGTTTATCTCACCGAAATCCTCAGCAAAAAGTTCTTTGCCATTGCAATCAGCAGGTCTAATGGTGGAAAGGGCATCAAGATTATATTCATTATGCTGTCACCTAATAGAGCATTATGCCATTGCCTGTTGAATATGGAAAGCTGAGAAAGTTGTTATAGTGCGCAGACCTGGTGAGCAGCTCTGAAGCCCCCAGAGAGGCTTGACTCCTGAGCAGTCATGAGGGCCAATGGAGGGCTGAGCTTGCGCAGCGCCCCAGCTGAAAACAAGTAGTATACATATAATGCCAGCTGCCCTTTGTACCCCATGCTCCTCGACAGGCTCCTGGTGAAGAGTATCACATCCAGCAGGGGCTGCATGACAAGCAAATGTCTGTGAGCAAGTGCCATCTGACGTATGCAAACTGCACAATCAACCATGTGTTTCTGCAGCATGGCTGCACAGTGCAGTGGCAGAATTGTAGCAGAACTGATGCTCTTGACACACCGCTTGCTCATATAGGAATCAAACTCTGAAAACATGGACGTACGTAAGGAGGCAAAGACATTCAAAGCAAATCATAAGGAAAAGCTTGTGCAAAGTCGGGCTCTACCAAATGCTTTGACTGGCTCAAAACCCCAGTAAGTTTTTGCATGTGACCTGTGGTATAAGCATACCTTGAAGGTGTAGCTGTACAGTTCACTGATGTTGTACGCAAACTTCTCGACGTCTTCTGTGATGCGCTGGTCTGCATTGGTGAGGCCTCCCAGGGTAGATGC
>JAABUK010009809.1_pt1 | contig 12968 bp, 21 predicted proteins | sample 5559141 | NCBI WGS metagenome assembly JAABUK01 (sample SAMN10711869, study PRJNA513367) | rock metagenome | isolation source: Antarctica rocks | place: Antarctica: Victoria Land, Pudding Butte nord | collected 2016-01-03
CAGCCAGCCTGCCTCCACACAGCCTCACTCCACCTTTCAGCAGGCATCCAACTGAGTCCAGTCATACGTCAGGTAACGTGCACGCGGCTCGGGAGCGGCCGTGCGACATCACACGTGAGTATGATTGCATTCGCTAGTCCGCTCTCGGGCGACTTTTTAGTCGTTTCTGCAGTATGTGCAACGCGACTTGGTCTTGCCCGTGGTCTGATCCAGAAGCATTGAATATAATCGCGACTTCTTGTTTGCATTGCAGTGAGGATATGGACATCTCAACCCTTCGACAGCAGATCCTCCTCAGCAATAAAACTGCCAGTGAGAAGGCTGAGGATTTTCTGCTGGAAAGGGCGCTCAGTGTGATGACCTTGGATGAATGGCGAATATTCGTAGCTGAGATTCCTGAAGATGTGAAGAGAGAAACTGTCAAGTTGATGCCACAAGGTACCCAGCTTCACTTGCACATATGCTTGATAGTGCTGGGGCAGCAACTGGCCTTACAACATCATCTGGTGTCACAGTAGCCACAGTGCATGCCAAGCCCATGGTATATTTCTGGTGCATTGCTTGCAGGTAAATTTTCTGTGCCTTGATTGACTTCTATTGCCTTGATTGACTCCGATATTTCAGGTCAAACTCATGCACAGACGCAAATTGGTTCCTTAGCACCTGTTGTGCTTGCAGTAGCTACTGCATCCCTGCTCAAATTTGCTGGAACAAATACCCCAATAGCTTTCAGTGTTTCATTCTTGGCAAGTTTCACGCCTACGGGTATTCAAGAGATCATACAGGCATTGTGCTTGTATTGCACACTGCAATGCCCACATCATTGCATCGTTGTATGATGCGCATGCCAAATGGAGTCACAGCATTGCCCATGCAACCCTGGGGCAATCCAAGAACTCATTCTGTCTACTCAGAATGAGTTCTTGGATGAAGCCGTAACACAGCCCTACAACTGCTGCCCTTACCCTGCATATGCATGCATGTCATCACTCAGACGCTGTACTCTTCACAGCTAAGACCAGGCAAACCTCCTGTAACCTCCTGTAACCGCCTGCCACCTCCTGTAACCTCCTGTAACCTGGCCATGCAGGGCCTGGGGACACCATTGCAAGTGATCAAGAGGTTGCTCTACAGCTGTTGGCAAGTCCAGTGTCTCAGGAACCCCTTGGCATCGCAGACTTGGAGGCTTTCTTGTTTGCTGTCTCAGCACAGTTGCCTGTGTCAGTACAACCCTTTCAGCTGATCAAGAGTGCAGATCCAGACTTGGCTGATGCAGTTTACCTCAGCGGGGACTGTCGCATGAGACGGGCTGTGAGTGCAGCTTTGATGTTGTCAGACAGAGTGCCTGGTCAGTCCATTTGGCTTCTTATGATGTCATTGAACTGCTCACAGATTGCTGTTGTTGCTGTCACCAGTCACATATGTTTCAATGTTTGTAGATACTAGAAGCAACACTGAGCTTGACACAACTCGCTGGATATGGAAGTTCTCTGAAGTTTTGGAGGCACTGGACAGTGCTAATCCTGATGGAATCCAAATGCTGCTACGATGCCACTCATCAGAGGAGGAGGTGTCTTATGTGTTTTCACAGGTACAGAGTCTCTGATCATCACCATTCACGTGAGCTCTTGCCTCGTATTCGTAAGCTTTTGTATTCATATGTTGTTGCATCAACCCACTGACGCTTGCTCAGTGCTTGCTTGCTCCTTTGTTATCTTGCTAATTGACCTGCATAATTGTCTGAAAGTGTGTAGCAGACGAGACACAGTTTTAGAATATCAGAACAAGACTGCTACATGTCTACATCACCTGATTTCTAAGCCCAGTCTGGGATTCACTCAAGTGAGACTGAGCAGTTGAGTTTGCTCTCAGCTACTGGTCGTCCATACAAGATAAGATTTACACTTTTGTGTGTCTACACACGGCCTAGCTCAGGATTCGCTCTAACTTTATGGTGCAGTATGTCATTAGCACGCTACATAATGTGCCCGTCAGACCACACACTCACAACCGTTGGAGTCCAGCTGTCCCTTGCTATTCCTGCCAATCACATCTATGCAAATGTGCCTGTCTGGCCACATTCACAACCTTTTGAAGAGGACAATACCAGTCTGTTCTTTCTGCCAATTGACATCTCTGCAAATGTTCTGAGAGCGCCTCTGGCAAAGGAGCAGCTCGTGTGGACACCGTTGTCAGTGCCTGTCGTCTCAGCCTCTTGTTTGGCGAGGACAAGGTGATGGCAAACAGAGATTTGGAACAGGCTTGGGCAGACTTGCAAGCCAAGCTGGCATCTGGATATCCTGCCCTTTTCTATGGACGAATTCCTTACCTGCTGGTCTATGCCGCTGCTGGAGTGCACATCCAATTTGGCCGTCTCCTGCCCCGTGGCCAAGTATGTTTCTGCTACAATGTCAAAAAATCACCGTAAAAGTTTCCGAACCAAAAAGAAAACGGAATTTTATGTTTTTTTAATAAAATCACACTTTTCTTTTTTGTGAAGGGCACTGATCAAGCTCACCTGCATGACAGGGACGCGCATGTGTCCTGATCTGTTTGGGCCTGGTAGCATCCTTAGTATGGCCTTTCATCAGCTTGGTAGGCAATCTGCATGCTAGAATGGGCAGCTAGTGAATCTCTTGCATGGGAGCCAAATGTCAGGGCATCTCTAATATAATACAATGCTAACATAATACAAATATAAGTATAAGTATAAGTATAAATATAAATATAAATATAAACATATATATAAATGCGATGTGATATAATACTGATACAAAACAATATCAATACAATAATTGTACCCTGCTTGTGTTGCAGGTGGAACGCGTGGGCCGCATCCTAAATGTGACAGTCCTTGCGGATCGCATCTATCCTGGTAAATGTTGTGCGACTCATGGTTTTGTGGGTGAAGCACGCTCCTGAGATTAGTGATCGCGTGCCCTTTCATAAGGTAATGGAGCGGCCGCATGGCACCATGATCATCTTGCACGGCGCATCAGCTATCAAAGAGATTAACGACTGTGAAGCTTTTTATGCAAGGTTTGGACACAGCTTTAAGGCCATCAAGGTAATCTTGTATGGCAATTTGCAATTGTTCAGCAAAACATTATGTTGCTTGGTCAGATGAAGATATTGCTTTGCACTCAAGCAACTCTTCTCCTGAAGTCAATGTCCTGTGTTGCATCTGGATGAGCGTTGCTTTGGCTCACTGTAGCAGATTAGGCGCTCCATGCCAGGACTGGCATTTCAGACCCTTCATCTGGCACAATGTTGTAACCTGCAAAACAGTTCATGAGCTAAGTCTGGGGTATTGTGCAGGCTGCTCACCTGTGTGCACAACTCTGTGGCTCTCTGGTGCACCACAGCTGTGTAGAGGAAGTTGATGTGAGAAAGCATAGTTCAGACAAGGCTCACACGACCAAGCTCAGGGTAAGGAGCATCATTGCTCGGACACAATGCTTTGGCAAGTTGCTTAGGCAAACAACGTGGTTACTTATGTTGCGACTTTTCCTTCGCATGCTCCTCGCTTGGGATCTCAGTCAGTGGCAAAGCTGATGTCCTGTAATTCAGGTGGTGATGACAAGGCTTGGCTACACACAGACATCAGTTGCTACAGTGTCAGAGCATGTGATGCAGAAGGCCACACGAGCATGCTTGCTAGCTTGTGATTGCTTGCACTCAGCTCAACCCAAGGCTGTGTGCCACTGTGATATACGATTTGCCAATGTGCTTTGGGACCCGCAGCCTTTCTTGGCAGATCTGGAGTTTGCACATTTCTCCCCTTGGAAGGTAAATCTGACAACACATCATGGTACACTGTTGGGCAGCCCGGTATAATACTGGGTTTCTCATTAAGTTGACGCCGAAAGGCGTAGTCTTTGCTTTTCTTTTCTTTGTCATCATGGTGTGTTGATGCAAGTAGCTGAAGAGTTGGCAGTCTCTCACACCCTTTTTGATGTCCAGGTCAAGCAGGATTTTTCTGTCATAGACTGGGACGAGGGTACCCTTGATGACATGGGTTGCTACACTCCACAAAGTGACATCTATCAGGTTGGGGTGATGTTGCTGAGGTCTCGACAGTTGTCAGCAGCCGGCATATCTTTTGCACAGAAGCTGAAGTCCAAAACAATCAATGCCATTGATGCTGCTGAAGACCCCTACTTGCAAATACCAGCTTCCATGTGTTAGGGTGGTACATATGTTTATTGATGCAAATGTCACTCTTGCTGATTATGCATGGAAACCTGAGCATCATGTTGTTGTGCTGCTGTCTTCTACTATGTAGGTATTTTGAGCTGTGGCAAGTATTAGTACTGCATGGAGTGGTCAGCCTATGCATGCCGTTATTCATATGGATGCCAGCATTAAAACCTGCTGTTATAGGACGAACGTTGGGTTCACAGGCTTGTCTTGACATGATAGAGTGTCACTCTCTAGCATAGTTGACCCACTTTGCAGGATCACACCGTTTGTGATTACTATGTCGCAAGAGAAGTGCAAGCATGGAACAGCTTTTTGTTGTCGGGCTGCATCAGACACTTCCTGGCAAACAAGAGGTCAGATTTGCAGAAGAGCAGACAGAGACAGTACATTGTGCTAATCTGTGCGAGCCTCGTTCGTTTTCATGAACGTAGTAGTGCTACCTAAGTGCTAAGAAAGCGAGAGAACAGGAAGAAAAAAATCGTTAGTTCTGCTAGCAGAAAGTTCAAGTGCCCGCACAAAGAAATAAATCAATTTCAACACCAGTGTCTTTGCTGTAGTCAGACATTCCCTGATTAGAACGGAATCAACATCACTGCGTATAATTACACCAACGTCGATCAAGCAATGTTTTGCACTGGACACTGAAACATGAGGCTGACAGCAATAACCGAGGCAGTTTGATTATGCCGCTGCCTGCAATTTCCTGAGTGACCGTTGCTGCTGTTGTGGCTCAACTGCAGCTTTTGCGTCTCCAGGGCTCACCCACTCATAGCTGTTGATATACTTATGATTCTTGGCATCAGCCAAATATGCCAATGCCAAAGGATCATGTTTCAGCAGCAGTTGTGGCCCCTGCATATTCTGGCCCCTGCCCCGTCTACCTGCTTTGGGGCTTTTTTTGACCTTCTCCTTGTTGGCTTCACACATACGCGTCAAGCCTTGGTTCATGAGTTCTATGATAGCTTCTGACTTGGCAGCAACAGTCTCTAAGCCGGGGAAGGCTTCTGGTCCAAACCGGTGGCTCAGCCAAATCCAGAGAGACATCACCTACACAGCAATGACTCAACTGTATGTGAGGAGCTGTCTGTGACCACGCAGCATTGTGCTTGTGAAGAAGCAGTGTGAGCTGCTGCTCGAGCCTACAACTTCTAAAACATCACCATAACTTAGAGACGCAATTCCACTGTTGAGTGGAAGCTTCTGAAGTAAATAGGTGTGCAATACAATTGCTTAACATTCTTGTGTCAGCTTTACAAACGACAGCCAGTTGCAGTGTGAACATCATTCCAGCATCGCCTGCTAGTTGCATACTGTCACGCAATGTACTCCATATTTCTGAAACCAGCAACACTTCACTGAGCATTGTAGCCTGCACTGACATACCTGATGTGTGGCCTCTATGTGTCTTAATTCCTCTGCTGTGGCTGGCACCTGATCAGGCAAGGCAATATCCAGCGTTGCTGGCATACCATTGGAATATCTGGCAGCAAAGTGAAGAAGAGCGGCTGCCATGCGTGAATCCCTGATATTGGCTGGTGCCATGCAGAAGTCAAACCTGCATCAAGTAATGTAAAACTAATGAAAATGAAAGTAAAACCAATAATAATGATAGTAAAACGTCTGCGCAAAATCACCCTTGTCCTGCATGTTCAAGGTAATCATGCCAATCCTAACAAACACGGTGACAACAGTAAGTGTGATAGTAGTCATAGCTCATACTAGTGCATATACATCAACAGCACTTAGCATGGCACACAATGGGGATCAGATGATGCAAGAAGGGTGTTGCCTTGCTGAACATGTGAGCTCACCATGTTGACTCATGCATGCTGTATCCATCATTGCATTGATGTCTATGATGATGCTGGCATAATACTAAATAATAACAAAAAAACAAAAAAAACCAACAACAACAACAACAATAAAGTTAATGATAATAACTCAGCATCATGAGCATGCCAGATGCCAGACAGGCAAGTATGTGGTGTGAAAGACTTCACGTTGCCAGACAGATGACTGCATGCCATGCATGCTTCATGTTGTCACAGCTTTGTCAATGCTTCAGCTCTGGTGACAGGTTGGCATGAGAGATGTTGCCTGTTAAAGACATTACACATGCAGCATCCAGTCCCCAGATGCAACCACCTGGACTGTCGGACCTGTCTGACTCCAGAGGAAGACACATATTTAATGAACAGATGACTGAATATGGATGATCTGTCTTGCAGAATGCAGGTGTCTGACCCTAGGGCAAGACACGCGTGCTGTAATGACAATAACAATAACCATTATCAATAATGACAACAAAAAAATTAATGATGATAATAATAATAATCATGATAATAGTAACACGCATGTTGTGAATGCACTAAACATGTTTACCTATCTTCTAGACTGAGGTTGTCGACATTCTCCAGCAGTTTTGCAATTTGCATGACGCCATCCTGGCGGCAGAAGAAGAAGGTCCCCTCCAGCTTAGCCTCGTTGCTGAATCGACGCAGCAGATCTGCGAACTTATCATCGGGCACCTACATGAAAACCGTGCTATCCAGTCAAAAGGCATGCAGTCAGGAGAAACAAAGAAGAAGAAGATGGAAGAAGATGGCAGAAGGAGAAGAAAACTTGTTTGGGGAAATGGGCTGAGCAAAGCAGCAGCACGAATCCACATCCATCATTACAGAAACTGAACGGCGCAGTGCACATCTGCATGGAGGTTGAGTGACAGACTTGCAGCATTGCTTATTGTGAGCAGATATCACCTTCTGGGCAGCAGATTCTGCTGTTCACAGCAGCATCTACATCAGGTGTTGAGCAACCCCTAAGCTGTCCAGCATGCGACAAACATATGGAAGTCACAGGCTGCCATGCTGTGTCAAACATCACAATTGTATTTCAAGCCCAGCTCGCATTTTCATTCATTGGCAATGTAAATGTGAGTGTACCAAATGACAGGATTATAGTTGATGCACACGCACTATGAGTGTGTGAACCAGCACAGCATTCTGAGTCTGTGGGGCTGTAATGTTTGCAGTGAAGCGTGCGGCACAGGTTGGAAGAAGAAGAAACGAGAAAAGCAGAACATTTAGTTTAGCTTAGAGTGCGTCAGCTGAGAACATGACGCTCTCGTAAATGCCTTAGAACAGTTGGACATTTCTTGACATGTTCAGACTACTGGTCCAATGTTCACGAATGGCCCCAAGACCTTTAAAATCTATTGAATGCATGAATGAATGAGAAAGGGAAATTTGCCAGGCCTCCTGAGGCATACCTGACCGGCCAGAAGCTCCAAATGCTGGAACTCTGGAAAGAGGCCAGCAGCAGGGGTGCTCAGCATGTTCAAAGGCATATTCAAAGCGCTGGTGACTGTTGGCAGATCCGCTGTGGCCCTGGTCCCAACGAACCCTTTGGGATAGATGCTGCTCCGCCTGCCAGCCCGGCCTGCAAACATAAGAAAACAGGCACATCGGTGTGCAAGTAATTGGAGGTGTCTTCAGGTGCTGGTGCTCATCTGGTCATGCAGTAGCTGAAGTCACTGTACATTTGACCCAGCAATGGACTTGCTTGCAGACTTTCAACAATAAGCGGTTCATATTGCGGTGTTAAGGCAGCAGAGTTTGTAACACAATAGCACCAGTGCTTGACTTTCAGGGCAAACTGACAATAGTGGCTTACCAGCTATCTGCTTAATCTGGGAAGTGGAGACAGGTATAGTGTTGTAGCCCTCAAACTTCTGGACCTTGTGAAAAATCACCCTTCTGATGTTCAGGTTCAGGCCCATTCCAACAGCATCCGAAGCGACGAGGATGTCGAAACCATTGTTGGGTTCATTGAACAAGGCTGCCTGATGCCTTCGCATTTCAGGTGGCAGAGCACCATAGATCACACAGCATTTGTGGTTTGTCCGCCGCTCGATGTCTGTCTTGATGTCGAAGATGTCTCGCCGCGAGAAAGCCACTATGCAGTCTCCAGGCTCGACGCTTGTATAGTCCCGCGGCAAAGCGCCAGGCTGGATCTCCAGATCAGTAAATCGGTTGTAGTTCATGACCGACAGCGGCTCTCCCATATCCTCGCACATCTGCTTGACCAGCGGCAAGGCGGAAGCGTCACCACAGAGGTGTATTTCATTTGCCGGCAGCCCTTGCAAAGCTCTAGTCCAGGCCCAGCCCCTCTGATCATCGCCAATCATCTGCACAAGAAGAATACTTTTGTTGCTGCACCCATGGTGGACTACTGGCACAGCACAAGCAGCATGTTAGCAGTTGCCTACCATGAAGGCACAGACAGTGCCGTAGTGCTGTATCTACAACATGTGTATACCGTGAGTACTCAAAACAAAGGCGAGCTGCCCCACCTGTATCTCATCAATGACTGCACAGTCCCACTGCTTTGCGGTGTTGATCATCTCTATGGTGCATGACACATGTTTTGCCCCAGCCAGCACTTGGCGCTCCTGACCGGTGTGCAGATTGCAGTGGACGCCCTGTGTTGCAGCAAAAGGCAATCAATACCGCAACTACTGTTGAGCAAACAAGGTTTTCTATATACCGCCATATGTGCAAGACTGGAAGCAGCATTGCCGCTCAAGAGGACAGCTACTTTGCACCACAACCAAAAGCACAGGATGCTTGCGGTGATGATGATAATGACTGCAAGCAGGAAAGACATGTGCACAGTACAAAGCACAGCCAGTGTCATGGTCGTCCTCACACGTGCAACAAACCATGTGCAAAGGCAATGTCGAGCTTGTTCATGATAGCCCTTGATGGGCAACAGGGGCTGCCAATCTATACAAGATTCTGTCACTCTAGCAAGTCTGCCATTCAGTAAGGCTGAGTGGGCAAGCCCAGCCCTCTGTACACATTAGACTGCCTTCTGCCTGTTGCCGTTTAAACAGCCATGCAAGCCACACATGGCTTCAAGCCAAGGTCACATTTAGCATCCCAAAGAGCTTGGGTGCAGAGGATACTACAGGTGTACAGCAGTGTGGGGGATGGCATACCTCCTGATTGACAGAATCAAATACCTCCATGGCCAGCAAACGCAGAGGTCCGCAATATATGCCAGTCTTAGCCTCCTTCATTGCCTGCAATGTGCATGCACCTTGAGATTTGTGTACAGATTGCGCTTCTGCATACACTTCTTAGTACACTTCTGCTCGTTGCACATGTTATACTACATATATACAAATGCACCATCATGCCTTCTGTCTTCTACAGCAATGCAGCATTGGAATCCATGTTCACAGTACTACAGAGGCATAAATGCGGCTATGGAGCAAAGACTTTGATGCCTTGCAATATATACAGGTCAACTGTCTGCGGTTGTGTTCTGCACATATGCATGCACATTACACCAAGCGGTGCGCACATATGTGTGCACCTACATGGCATGCATATCCTCCAATCAGCCAAATCTTGCAAATTTCTTATTACCACAGTAGGAACAATAACACCAACAGCAGCAGCAGCAGCAGCAGCAGTCTACCTTGAGGGCTTGATATGTCTTGCCACTGTTGGTGGGACCTGCATGATAAATGATTTTACGCTGCAAGGCCCTAGCCACCGGGTACCACAGGTGTGACTGCCTCATGTCCACCGTCTGTACCCGAGTCCTGTGTGCAGTCACATTCGCTATGTAGCATACTCCACCAGCCAAAGTGACAATCATTTACTACGTAGCTTATTCCACCAGTCAAAGTGCAAATCATTTGCTATGTAACATACTCCACCAGCCAAATTGAGAACCATTTGAGGATGTGCATAGTTTGATGATGCTTACAGTCTGTGCTAAGGTGAGTCCAGAAGCAGTGTGCTATCTATGGAAGCTGCTGCAATGTATATGGTCACTGACGTTTCTGACCTGTCTTTGAAGCCTTGCCTGCTCAATCACATATGCGAAGGGCACAGAATTGAATGCAGTTGACAGCAATAAAACATCCAGACATAATTTACATCCACAACGTCCCCAGGGCACTTTGAATGATTTTGCATGGGTAGATAGTGCGCCCCAGCCTGATGTTTCTAAATGAAGGTAACATGGTTTTGTTTGTTTGACCAACCTGTATGACTGCAGCTCGGCGCTGTGGTTGTGAACCACATACTCAGCAAAGAGACCGAACATGGCATCCTCGGTGGCAGGTCCTGGGTCATTGGCCACCAATGTGTCCACCATATCTTGGGTGACTGCTTTGTAGATGAAGATTTCCAGGTCATTGGTGGCTCTATAGAACAGCTGCAGTAGACAGGATGCATGTCAGGCACAACCCATCAGAGCAAAGTAATGCACATGACATAAAGCCAAGCTTGCCCAGCTGCTCCACCTTTGGAATGAGACAGCATTGATGTGTGTCAGCTTGTACAGCATCCTAACTTCATGTCATGTCCCAGAATGCATATGAGACACTAAGCATCAAGCGTCAAAGGAAGCTCTCAAGGGTTCTGGATGCAATGTCATCACACCGCCTATAATCCTAGAACAATCTGGGTCACAATATCACACCATATCTGACGCTCTAGCAAGGATTGGTATAGAGCATGGAGCTGCAAACATTTGATACTTTGTGCAGCATTTACAGCCAGCTTATCAATGCAACAGTAACTTTGCAGCATGCAAAGCTTGTGCTCATCTCACCTTGGAGTTCACATACAACGCCAAGGACTGATCCTGCACGTGTGCACTGCCCCGAAAGGCATCCATGTGCCTTTTGATGGCTTGGATGCCTTCTGCAGTCAAGGGCAGCCGCTGCTCTGGTGTATTGGCCTTCAGCTCGTGATAGGAAGGCAGGCTGATACTAGGCTGAGCCACATCATTTTGCTGCTTGATGGTTTTACGTGAAACAACTGCTTCCCTCTTGGATCTTTCCTTGTTGCGTGTGTCAGGCACATCGCCAGAGGCTGCGTCTGAAGAAGGTGGGTCAATACTGGCTGCACTGTTCAATGCATCTGAACCTGATGCTGATGACGATGATACTGTAGATGCATCCCAATCGAGTTGGTTATGCAACTGCTGAGGTAGCTCTGTGAGACCATGCTGTGAAGGTGGGGAGGAAGGGCTGCTAGATGCTGAAGCTCCTGCATTAACAATGCTGGATTCTGCTTTGTCTGCTGACTCTGAGGTTTTGCTAGCGGTTGCTGCAATTGCATCCACTGCCTTGGTCTTTCGAGGAGATGCTGAGCGCTTCTTGACAGCAATATGTTCATTTGGCTTGGCATTGCGCTTAGCAGCAGCAGCAGCAGGCTTAGCACTAGGCTTTGCAGTGCGCTCAGACTTTGACTTTGCAGCAGGTTTGGACTTGACATTTGACTTTGCAGCAGGTTTGGCTTCAGCTTTTGAAGCAGTGTCTGCATCAGGGTTGGCGTCTGTTGACTTGTTGTCTTTGGCTGATTTGCCCTGCACAAGTGGCACAGAAGTCTGACTTGGGCAGCCTATGACAAAAGCCACATGCAGGTCCGCCCTGTTGATCATGTTGCAGTGTCGCAGTGTATTAGTCATGGTCCAAAACTGTGACATGTAAGCTGTCTGCCCAAAGCACGCCAATGCATTTGGTGCATGATCTATAGAGTTGGCGTTGTTGCAGGCTACGGTGATAAGGTATAAATGACAAGTTTTGGTTACAATACCTGGTTAGCGGTGGCTTTACTCCTGCGAGGCGCTCTGGTTTTGGTGTTTACTACACTTACAGCCAAGCCCTGCAAGCAACACTGCATGTCAGATTGGGCACCCAGGAAAGGCCGTGCATTGTCCCCGGGAACAGCAGAGGAGAGACTTTCACCTCTGCTGAGCCCGACGAGAAAGCTAAGCTTGTGCTGCTGAAGTGTTTCAGAGACGTCAGCTGCTGAGGCTGAACCAGTTCAGGGTACAACGGAGCGAGATGTGATATAGCTCCCGATGACACGCTGCTGCCGCCAGCCGCGAGCTGCGCTTTGACTGCTTGGTATATCGAGTTGAAAAGCCGTGCACCCTGTCTGCGACTTGCCATCGTGAGCGGCTATGTCGGCCACAGCAGTATTGAAGTTCACTTTTCCCTCAACTGTTACCAAACAAAGCAGCGGCTCAGAGATCAATTCCGAAACATGCATATGCCGTGTCAAGATCGCCACTTTGGGTTGAAAGCACCCTGTGTATGCCCACACTGACTCCGCGGAATGCAGTGGTATTTGGTCCCCCGAAACAGCAACAGACAGGTTTTCGCCGTCCGATCGAGGCAGCCAAAGTGTCGGAGGGCTGCAGTTCTGGCCGCATTTGGTCCATGACATGCATACGGTACCGAAACTAGCCGCCGTATCTGTAACGGGCATATTTTGACCTCGCTGTTTTCGCGTAGACACACTGAGCGGATGTGAACCAGGAGCAACTCAACAATCAGCGCACCTACTGAGAGGCATTAACAAGCACTCCCGAAGTGCTGCGCTTGACCAGTTCATCGATCTGCTTGTTTTGCCACCGCCGACCATCTCGGCTAACATACACTGTTACGGCTAGTCAACACAGCTCCCACACAATCCGTGGCTGATCGGCCTTTCTGCTCAAACTTACATCGCGCAGCTGAAAGCCAAGTTTGCTAAGCCTTGCCGCTAGGGACACATATTACTCGCTTGGGCACCATCAGTTGACTCAAGCCGTCGTCGCATGGCCAGCAAGGCTAAGGCTGTCACTGCAACCATCAAGCTGGTGATCAATGCTGGTCAGGCAAAGCCAGCGCCACCTGTTGGGCCTGCCCTTGGTCAGGCTGGACTCAACATCATGTCATTTTGCAAAGACTTCAA
>JAABUK010009810.1_pt1 | contig 12964 bp, 12 predicted proteins | sample 5559141 | NCBI WGS metagenome assembly JAABUK01 (sample SAMN10711869, study PRJNA513367) | rock metagenome | isolation source: Antarctica rocks | place: Antarctica: Victoria Land, Pudding Butte nord | collected 2016-01-03
AAGATGGTATAATTTCTCATTCAGTCAGACGCGGACGTGAACATTCAAGGTGGATATTATGGAACCGCGCTACAGGCGGCCGCAGTAAAGGGGTATGATAAGATGGTACAATTTCTTGTTCAGTCAGACGCGGACGTGAACATTCAAGGTGGATATTATGGGACCGCGTTAATAGCGGCCGCAGCAGGAGGGTATGACAAGATAGTACAGTTTCTCATTAATGTGAACACAGATGTGAATGTTCAAGATGGATCTCAGAGGACCGCTCTGATAGCAGCAGCAGCTGGAGGATTTGATAAGAAAGTACAGTTTCTCATTGACGTGAACGCGGACGTGAACGTTCAAGGTGGATATTGGAGGACCGCGCTGATAGCGGCAGCAGCTGGAGGCCATGAGAAGGTAGTACAGATTCTGGTCAAGTCGAACGCGGACGTGAATGTGAATGTTCAAGATGGACCTTGGGGGACCGCGCTGATAGCGGCAGCAGCTGGAGGCCATGACAAGATAGTACAGATTCTGGTCCAGTCGAACGCGGATATCGGCGTACAAGGCGTACAAGGCAAGCAAACGGGAAAGACCATAGCTGGAGATGCTTTCTATGCTGCTGTCCATTTTTCACGAGGGAAAGCTTTGGAGCAACTTCTAAAGGCCGATATAAACGACTACATACATGGTAACGGTTTCAAACAAGCCGTGAAATTGGCTGTCTTTTCCGGCTTTGGCAGTGGCATTAGGCAGCTGCTGGAAAAGTGGGTGCTGACGGTGCAGCAAGACGAGGACACGTTACTGAGCTCGGCTAAAAATCTTCTCGATGCTGATCCTGGCGTAACGAAGTTTGAGCGATTGAGTGCGACTCTTATTAGGTTTATGGTATCTGGCAACTGGATATATATAAGGAGGCGGTAATGAAACCATGATGGATGGCACCGAGATAGCTTCTGAATAGTAGTCTGCCCAAGCTTCATAACACTATTGTCAGCTCCTTTTCCGATTTGTATGTATTACTGACCTGAGAAGCAAATCATCCTTCTGCTCGACCTCCTACTGAAACCCGATCTAGCTCCCCTACTTCTCGGCCTTCCTTCTCACCTGCGGCATTCCCTCACCACTTCCATACCACAATAAAGGGAGGCCGGGCAGAGGGAGGATAACCGTAAGTAGTGTGCAGTTCGGGGTGATACCAATAAGCCAGCTCGTCAGCAGATGGCTAAACAGCAAAGGAAAACAGCAGTTATATCCCGGAGTTCGAGGCCGGCGATATCAGAGAAGTAAGACCGTGTGGTGCTCTAACGATGCAAGTGCTGCCGCATGTCGCCGCTTTTTTGATATCCCAAGCTCTCGAACCAGGTTTGCAAACTTCAGGTTACGTCAGTCTTGCTAACCAAGAGCCCGATACTTGGCGCCTTACTAGGGGTAGTGCGGTCGTAAAGGAAATGTCACTTCTGACAAAAGCAAGCAAGAGGTAGGTTCGGCCCCCTTTAAACTGGTATCAGTGTAGTAAGGGTTGGCTAACTGCCTACAGCCGGCGTGCTAAGTGTGGAGGCTATCGTGCGCACCTACTGGACATTCTGGTTAGGTGACTATTACTGATCATGGACGTCTGCCTGATTTTAAGGAGAAGGATGTTGCTTTCCCTGTTTTAGCTAGTGTAGTATTTGATACCGATACCATCTGATACTAGGCTGTAGCTGCAGCATCAATGTAATTATGCTATCTATTGTAACACTACCTGAGATCTGTTTGCATTTGATTGAACTTTTTAGATGAGCTTTTAGATGGCAGAAGTAGATCCTATTAGAAATATTGAGGTTGCTTCCCATAATAGCCTGTCGCGCAGCCAAAGTCGGCTCTCTCACGCGGTCCTCACCTGCTCGTGAAAGTCTCCTCGGAGTAGATCCATGCGATTGCGATATATGTATATATATTTATAGAGCAATACACAAGCAAAGCCAAGGTAGAATGTGATCATGTTATGGGAGCGGATGCTAGCGCCACCAACGTATAGCGTTGTGGGATGCGAACACAAGAGAGAGGTAGTGGCATACGAAAGCTTTGCATTTCGTAGTAAGAACAGAGGCTTTGTCACCCTAGCTAGCTCACACTTTGACAAAGAAACGAGTCCGCTCCAGGTCACGTCTCTGCAGTATCTCCGTCCGTTTCGAGCCGACGACTTCTTCATGTAGAAGATTGCAAATAGAGATGTTGCAGTGCCCTTGAAGTTGTCGGCCTCTTGCTGTGGTCGACAATGAGCAAAGTCTCGATGAAGTCCAGTAGTTGGGGTGACACCAAGGGACCTGAGAGTCGCTGTAGTTCGTCCCGCAAATTGCCTCCTTGAATGAGCTTCGTGCCATCATGAGGATTATCCATGACCGCTAATTGTTCTGCAAGCTCAAACTCCTCCTCACAGGCCTGGCAATCGACTGGTTGACCTAGCGGGCCAAGGAGACGGATGATTTTTGCGATGCACCACGCTTCGGTAAAGCCTTGAATTATCTTGTCACTAACTAGGACCAAAGATGGGTTGCGGGGATAATCGACGTGCCAACTTCTAAATTAGCTTGCGCTGCACGAGGGAGGTGTGAGAATCTAACCGTAACACCAAGCGACCACACGTCAGAGGACCCTAAGCCTTGCCAGACCACAGGCGCCCGACATGGCAGGCTCTGACCGCGTCGTTTTGTAAAACCCTCAGTAATCACCATGAACATAAGCACTGCCAGCCGATACGGAGATAAGAGAAGCACTCTTACAATTCCCTAGATCTCTTGATTCGGCGATCGGCGAAGGTCCATAGATATCAGAGACGTAAATATTGTTTATATGAACATCTGACCATTTAGTACTGAGAGTATTATTGAAAGATTAATCATTATCTGTATGGACAGCATTGAGCGACTTAAAACATCTGAGGGCCGACAGGACCGCTTTAGACACGACTTTGGGCAATCTTAGATCGTCTCGAAATCGATTGGCAAGCACCGATCGCAAAACAAGATCCATCATTCAAATACCAGGTACGGCAGGTCGTTTGGGTCTTCATTTAGCCGTACCATTCTCCTCGGACAGAAGAGTTGGACAAAGCCCGGGCTTTGAAGACGCTGGAACCTTTTAACCGCTCCAGCAGTTCATCCTTCCCCTTTCCTCCCCGGAGGACTTGTCCGATACGCAGTGCCAGCCATATCAAGGGCAAAAAAAGGTGCAACAGAGTGTTTGGGCAACGAGTCTTAGGTGGAAGGAAGGAGGGAGGAATGGGATATCAAATAGCCTTGGATGTGTAATTCAGCCAGGCACGTGTCGTCTAAGTATGATGTTTAACGGACCAACGGGAGTCAATCAGTTATCTCGAACTCAAACACAGAACATCGGAGCAAAGGCGAACTTGACAAAGGTACAAGGTAGGGGGGAAATACCCCCAGGGGCAATCGTCGTGGCCAAGAACGGCATGTGACTATGTTCCCAACGGAGGCCGAGAATCCCCAACGGTGGGCTCAACGTACGCCCCTTTGGTTTTGTCCCCATGAGGTCTTACAATTGGAGGATAAAGTCTCGAATTCGAGAAGAGACACTTGACTCGGTAGATGGTGCGGTAACGCTCGGACCTGTCGTATTCCTTGTCCTCTGCTAGTTTTCCTTCTTCCGAGACAATCTTTCAACATAGCAGGAGGTGTTAGCAGCTTCTGCTGAAAGAGGTATGACTCTATTATGTACTTGTGACGATTCTTGGTTCCAGACGACGTCTCTATCTATCTCTGCCGATTTATCCTCTTCCAGACTTCCTCTTCCCCCTCAATAACCCTCTCACCCACAGCCTTGGCCCAAGAAAACGCAGTATCCCACAACCCTTTGTCCTCGCCCCCCAGATCATCATGCCCGCCGCCACCATCTAGAATCCCACTTCTTGACCTGCCCCGGCTATGCCCACCACTCTGGCTCTGGTTTAAGGGGGAGACGGGCTCAACCGGCCGCTCTGAGAAGGATGCTCTGGAATCTTGTACGTAGCCGGGTGGGTGCGAGAGGTCTTGTGTCGTGGTTGTTGGTTGGGCAATTGACGTGACTGCAGAAGGTGGTTGAACTCTTGTGGGCGTCAAGGGTGTGCCTTGAGCTTGACGTGTCGCCAGTGGGGGCAAAGAGGTGTGGAGAGAGAGAGTTTGAGGTGAGTTAGGCCTGGTATTGCCCTGATATTGGGGAGCATAATATGCAGCAGGCTTTGGGATCTCGTTTGCTTTTGGTGGTGGAGGGATGGATGCGCGTCGTGCTTCCGAATAAGTTGGGAACGGAACGGCACCTGGTTGTGGCGATGGAGGTGAGGATTCTGTTCGGGTACTCGATGCAGGTATCGTAGTCGTCGGTGTGGGGTTTGCCGTCGCAAGAGATTGAGGGACCCATGCAGTAGCAGAACCAGCGCCTGAGCTTGGCTGAGCTGCCGCATAGATGGGAGACGGAAGGTCCGTAGATATGGCGGGAACTGCTGCAGAGGTTTGCGATGGTCGACGCGCCGAATCCACTGGTGCATAACGAGCTGCCGCAGTACTAGGAGACGCTCCGTTTGGTTGCGGCGCACTGTTAGGATTGATTGGAGACGCTGTGTGGACTGGTATGCCCGCCATAGCGAGTTTGCTCGAGGTTATGAGTACGCAAACTCAAGCAAGATGACCAGGAGAGAGATTATGAACGACAGTGAGTACGCGCAGACGCTATGAAAAGGTAGGAACAGAGAGCTTTGGCATTATTGCAAGGGATTGCCTGTTTCGGTGGAACAAAGGGATGTTGGTTGAGAATGAGACTTCTTCCTGCAAACGCGTCATCCTCCACAATGCGTCACGCGCAAACGGCATGTCAATTGCCATCTCAATCTCTTGTTGATACGCAAGCCTAGTGTTTCGAGTGCTAAGTCAAAGTACATTCCCGGATAAACGCTCAGGGTGAAGGATATTCTACATTCCTGGCGGCCCTTGCGTTCCCCGCCACCACCCTTTCCACCAGCAAGTATAGAGAAACTTACGGATGGATAAGCAACACACCTATTGAGAAGAAGCTGTGTAGTAGACGAAGGTACAGTCGGAATAAGAAGTGCCAAGGCGATAAAGTACAATTGGTACAAGGAGACCATCCACGTGCGCTCTATGCCTCAGGCCTAACGTTGGTGATGCCATGTTCTATGTTCCACCTTCGCCAGCATCCTCAACCACAGCCCGCTTCAACCGAAATTCGAATTTGCTTCTCCTTTTGTTCCCGGCTGCGACATTTCACCAACAGCCCAGGATGCCAGCTGCGACCCAACATCTTCATCTCTCCCCATTGTGGTCATCGGTTTGTTGGACTGGATCTATCCGGAGCCGCCCTTGAAGGCCTTGCCGAAGAGGAGGAGTTGCACTAGGCGATGTTAGAATTGTGCGCAGTGAGCAGAGACCAGGAAACAAACCTTGATCGTAGATGGAGAGAACACCAGCACCCGCGACACCACGAAGGATGTTGGCACCAGCACCCTTGAAGAATGATCGAATACCTTCCTTAGCCATAATCTGGCGAGCAGCATCTAGAGAACCGTTGTATTTCACGGCCTGCGCAGAACGTCAGCGTTTACGATACATCTGACTTATTATAACACTCACCTCGCCAGAAGTCATCATCATGCGACGACGAACGGTATCGAGAGGATACGAAGCAATACCAGCACCAGTAGTGACAGCCCAGCCGAGCATGAACGAGGCGATAAAGCTACCTTCTAGAGGACCAACTAAGAGGACGGGCTTGATGGAATCGTACATGCCGAAGTAGAGACCACGGTAGACAACAATACCAAGAACGGATGGACCAAAACCACGGTACAGACCAGCGATACCATCAGTGGCAAGAGTCTTCTTATAGACATCGATGAGACCGTTGAATTGACGGGCACCACCCTTGGCTGACTTGGCATCGTTTGCGAGACGGGTACGAGCATAGTCGAGCGAGTAGACGAACAAAAGAGAAGTGGCACCAGCCATGCCACCGGAGGCCAAATTACCAGCCATCCATTTCGCATAACCATCTCTTTCCTTCTTGAAAGCGAACATGGACTTGTATGTGTCACGGAAGGCAAAGTTGAGAGCTTGGGTGGGGAAGTATCGAATAACGTTGGCAGTATTGCCTCGCCACAGCGCCAAGACACCTTCTTGCTTGGCTGTACGGCTGAAGCAGTCGACGATACCACTGTACTTGCGATCGAGACGACCAGCTTTCAACATTTCATCCTGATGGACGTGTTAGCGACGCACGAGATTGGAATCGATATAGGATGAAAGGCAGCTAGGGATTTTGGAATTGAATATGGGACAGTAGTGGAACTAAGAATGCCAACGTATTAGAGAATAGACAAGGGGTTGCTGCATACCTGATTTTGAATCAAGAGCTTCACACGCTCAATGGGAGCGGCGGCAGTTTTCGAGACGGCCGCAGCAATACCACCCACTGCGATAAGGCATCAGCACAGTCAATTGGAGCTGGGTACGTGAAGCTTACTCAGAAAGTCTACCATGAAGCTGAAGCCTTGTTGTTAGCATGCAATAAAAAAGTGCCAAAGAAATCATGGGAGCTTGCGACCCCAATCCAGCGTTCGACCTTACTGCACAACGAAGATCGGAGTGAGCTTAGTCCAGCACCGGGCCACGCGCAGCTTCACGGGAACTTTTCATTGAGCTGGACTCACCCTGGCATCCCCCTGTTGGAATTGTCAGCTGTAAGACTTCAAAAGTTTGAGACGGTCGCAGGACTCACATGAAGCTCTTCTTGGCCTGAACGACCTCACCCTCCACTTTCGACATCTTGGCGGTGGTGCTGGGTTCCTGGTTTTGGAGTGGAGATGTATGTAGGAGTAGGGAGCAAGTTGATGGAAGCTCAACTGTTGTGGCAGACGGATGAGGAACAAGATTTCTTGCAGGATGGAGAGGTGAAAATTGGACAACAGGATGCTCCAGCCGACGCTAACTATAAGTGGGTCCGGATTATTCTCGCTCCGGAATTATATCGCCCGCGGTTTACTGGAGACTATCACAGCCTTTTCTCTCATGACGGGACGATATCTACTATAATGTATTTTCGTGTATTGCAATGTTTTCGGATAAACGTCCATGACTTGCGCCCATCACTACTCTTCTATCCTCCGTTTACGCGGATACCGTTTTGGCTGCCCAGTCCTCGACGAATGCCAAGATTGCTCCCATGAGTCTTTGGCTGTTTGGGACACAACTCATTCCAGATGCAGTCTGCTCGCAAGGAGGCTTCCTGTTTCTCCAAGGCTGGGCTTCGAGGACGATGCTCATGGCAATTGAGGTAGTGGCCATAAATAGCGCCGAATTGAGCGCTTGAACGCGGAGTGGGAAGCGGAAAATCCCACCCCCTTCCACCCCCAGGGGCTTTTCTTTCCTTGCGCCCTAGAGGGTAGGCTTGGAGGACGGTACCACCCCTCCTCTTCTTCGCTTTGATGGCTGGGATTGCTCTTCATAGAAACAAGTTGTCTTACTACCGCTTAGGACTGTCTTTGAGTTCTCGGACAGTGCTGCGTCTCTTTCTTCGCAGCTGCTTCCTACTACCCTTACTTCCTGCAAATTCTGCGGCGTTCCTCGATATAGATGTGCAGCTACTTGTGCAACGGTTTTCTATTATGACAGCGTTTGGCCCTCAGATGAGAAACTCTTGTCAGCAAGTAGCATACTACGTACATCAAACTCTGCCGTTTCCTCTCTAGTTCACTCTTCGCCTGTGCACTGTAAACATTTCTATTTTCCACTCAACTTACCACACTCCGTCAGTCTATGCTTCGCTCCTTGGCTCTGTTGTCAATGGCAATTTTTCACACGATGTCGCAACCAGCCTCGTTTGGAACCTGGAAAGAGACTAGCCATGAGTACCCACGACAGCGCGACAGTAGGACCCGGCGTCGAGAGATGAAGAAATTTCCAAAGTGCTTTCAATGCGGCAGTCCGCATCAGAAGATATCTGACATATTGCGGACGAGAGGTTGAAACAGAGACAGTGCGTACGTCGTGTACGTCACATATAATACTCCCTCTCTTGCTAAAGGTACTGACAGCAACGAAAGCGCCTGCTGACAGCCGATAGTTTGAGGCGCGGAACTCGGCGGCTGCCAGAAGTCGATACGAACGAGAATTTGTACTGCCCAATCGAAGAGCAAAGTCAAGAATCGACTCTATGCACATCTTCATCTAGCTCTGTTCAAGAGTTGCTACAAAACCACACCCTTATCAGCTCGGAGCAGCGGGAGATCCGCCAGCACATTATCACTGACGTGTCATCTCGAGCGGACACTTCTCTCCGATTTCATCAGTGGCAATTTGACCAGTGAATTGACACTGAGGTCGCACATCAAGCAGGCACTCCTATCAACTCGCATCGATGGCACATTGCCCATCGAATCGTCACCAAGGTGCTATGCTCAGGTCTCGAATCATAAGAGGCTCATGATATGCTACACGTGGCTATCAGACATTGTCAAGGCTCCACCACATAGCAGGCCCCTTATGCCCCAAATGAGGACGTCATGATGGACTAAGCAGACAACTTATCCACAAACGACTCGTCTTTTGCAGCATATTCTTATGGCGGTGAAAGTGGGACGGACGAGAAGTATTTGCAGTGATCAAGGCGAAGTGTCATTCCTTTATGCAGGTGTTGTAAATTTTCGTTCGCGTGCTCTTGTAGCTAGTCTTCGATGTGTCCGTTAGCCCACAGGTGATTGAGGCAATCATGGTGGACAAGTTCAGATAAGATAGACTATTTTACTTCGATCCACATTTTGGTATCAAGTACTCCGCATCGGTCAGTGACATGGCGAGGTTGAGAACGTGAGGGAAGCTCCATACGAGCACTTGGAGGCACGTTCGAAGGAGGTTTATATACGGCTACTGCAGCCAAAAAGACAGATTTGTTCCTTTGACGCGACATCCAGATCAGACGACAAGACTTGCGACTCCTGATTTGGCAGAGAACCGTGGAAAAACGATTGTCCCTAAAGGTCTGCCCGTACATATTCGAGAAGTTCGGTAGTATAACAGCTGCTCTGACGCAGTGCGAGGAAGTGGGTATCATGAAGAAGAATTGAAAGCAAAAAGACACCACCCACAATCAGAACCTTTGTAACGATGGTTCCTCAAGAGGGATAAAAAATCCCCAACCCATCAAGCTGATCCCTCAATCTAGCCCGCAACGGTATCTTCTCGAAATTTGCGGGTAATGCTGCTCCAGCTCTGCAACATGTCAAGTCAGCCATGGTCCGTACAGCCAATAAACGCATGTGGCAAGTTGATACTCACTTGAGAAACTGAAATTTCAGCTCCTGCGCCTTGTCCTTGAGCTGAACTTGAGTCCTTTCTTCCAGCAGCGACCCATCAGGATGCTGCACGTCCATTTGCTTAAGAAGGCTGTAGCTGATGCCACATTCTTCGATCAGGTCAATTAGACGCTCTTCTTCCTCCTGGGTGTAAGCACAGCGGCTTTGAACCCTGCGCTTTTTGGCCGTCATGACGGTTTCTCGGGCCCGTAGCCGTACGTATTCGAGCTGCCGGGCAGTGCGTGCGGGCGCGGAGGATGAGGGTAGAGTGTTGGTATTGTGGCTTGATTCTAGAGGAGGTCGTACAGGCTGAGTGGATGGAGGGAGCCGTTGAGAGGCCCGAGCAGAGCTTGAGCCAGCGACAGCGTTGGCGAGCTGTTGGTTAACGGCAGCTTCTTTGTTGACCGGATCATAATCTGCGCGGTCATTGGTGCGGAGGACAGAATGCAATGACTCTGGAACTTCAGATCTGGGACGCTTCGATAGCGAACCTGTGGTAGATGTGCGCGGACCAGTCTTATCACGGAGTTCTTTACGACGCCTATCAGCAGCACCTGCGTTGATGGCCTCAAAGTCGTCATCGTCATCGTCATCTTCATCTTCATCACCGTGCCGCCGTTTGCCAGGTGAGAGGTGATGCCGAGGAGTGTCAGACGGGACCTCTTGGCTGTCATCATTGAAAGAAAGTCTTTTTGCATCATTCTGACGATCAATAAAGGTTCCTTTTGGCCGTGATGTGTTGTCTATGTTTTCCTTATTGCTTTGTCGCACCTGCTTTTCCACCGTTGTGTAGACTTTGAGGACGACTTCTTTGTTGACAGATTTATCTCTCAGGAGGTCTTCAAGAGCAGAACTAGGCGGTAATTCCATGTCGCCTCCTAATGGAGGCATCTCTTCATGGTCTGCTTCAAGCTGCGCTCTTGCGTCTTCCACGACCTCTCCAGCGAGGGGTTCTTGAGCCATTTGCGCTTTGAGCTGCATGAGCCGTCTGGCCTCATCACCTAATGACTTTCTGGTAGCCTTGGCCTGTCTCGGACCACCAGCAGACAGCGCTGAACGGCAGACTGGCGACAACTTCTTCAGATTTTCGACTTGTTTCTCAGAACTCATCGGCGTTCTGCGCTTCGGCTTCGGAGTCCGCGAACCGTTGGCTTTCTCTTGAAGGTTCTGTTGGATTGCGTTGACGCCGCCTTCTTCATCTATCTGTTCTGCCGCTCTCATCTGTACCCAGGACATCGTCTGTGCCAGGAATTTCTCCCAAGGAAATGTTGCAGTGAGCGATTTGATGTCTACTGAGCCATGCTGTTGCATTGCTTTGTGACACTTCACTTGGCAGGCCAAGACGCTAAGCCCTGCTGAAACTAGTACTGCCGTGATCTGCGCGACGCAAGACTTGCCTCGGAGATTCAATAGGAGGTGTTGGCCCGCAAAACGTGCCATTTGATCGCACAAAGGCTCACCTTTAATCGTCAGTTCGATCGCTCATCAACAATAGACCGTCCTTACCACTCCTATCCAGATCTTTTCGCGAGTCAGAGGCCTTCGTGTCGTGCTATCAATCCTACGAACCACCGCGCAAAACCTGTTTCATCGCGTGAGTACCCAGTCAGCATGAAAGTTCGGCCACGACGACCTCTCCTTCTGGTTCTCCTACTATCAGTCCTGTCACCGAGCCTTGCGAGATCATCGCTCGGCCTTGAACGTGGGAATCATGGGCTCCTGACCGTTAGAGATTCCGGCTCGTTGAAAGCGAATATCGAACAGCCTCCGGGATCTACCCAATTGAACCCAGTCGGGACCAAGGACGCTCCAATTGATGGTCAAGATGGGAAACCACATGCAGGCCCATTCATCGAGACTGAAGCAGAACGAGATCGAAAGAAGGCGAAAGGTACCATGGACGAAGAGCCAGCGGTAATCCCCTCAACGGGACCAGCCAAGGAGCAAGCAGATCTGCCACCGTCAAATGATGGTGTGATGGATGATCCAAACCGAATCGGTCCAAAAGACGGTACTCGAGGCACCGAGGGGGGAGTGAGCGAGAAGTCCAAAGAGAAGAAAATTGGAGAGGAGAATAGGCCAGACCCGCCCAAAGAGGCACCACCATTACCTCACAGTGAGCTAGAGTTGGTGAAAGATCGTAACGGCAAGGACGTCGAGAAAGATTTAGAAGAGGAGAAAAAGCTGCTAGAGGTAAATAACCTGTTTCCGATTTTCGACTTCTATTTACTGAAGATGGCAGAAACCCCCCGATCTACCAAGCAAGCCACATGAAATTCCACCTGCAGAGAACCCTTTGTCACCAAAAGATGACACTCTAGGGCCCGATGGAGACTCTTCAGACCACATGAATGAGCAGACACCTTTCGAGGAAGAGAGTGCGGTCATTCAACCGCTCCATTCTTTGCTCCTGTCTTTCACTATGATCCTGTTCTCTGAGATTGGCGACAAGACTTTCATCGTTGCTGCACTCATGGCAATGCGTCACCCACGGATGGTAGTCTTCACGTCAGCTTTTTCAGCAATGATAGTCATGACTGTGCTCTCAGCCATGCTCGGCCATGCCGTACCTACACTGATTCCGAAGTCGCTGACTAATTTCTTGGCGGCCGTCCTCTTCCTGGTCTTTGGTGTCAAAATGCTTCTTGAAGCACGGAAAATGTCCCCTGATGAGGGCGTCAGCGAGGAAATGAAAGAGGTTGAAATGGAATTGGAAGAACAAGAGCACCAACAACGAAGGATGAGCCGACGAAGGTCGTCCGTGAGTCCTTATGTACTTGAATCAGGACGTGGAGTACGCAAATCAAGGTCGGCTACCACTCGATTGCCCTCCCCACCTGAGAGTCCCTCGTCTTCCTCCTCACGGGATAATTCACCATCTCGACAATCATTCTTGTCGAATGCCCTGGTCGGCATCAACAACCTGCTGTCACTGCTCCTCAGTCCTGCTTGGGTGCAAACATTTGTTATGACCTTCCTAGGCGAATGGGGTGATAGAAGCCAAATTGCCACGATTGCCATGGCGGCCGGCCAAGATTACTGGTGGGTAATAGCAGGTGCTCTGGGTGGTCATTTCATCTGCACAGCAGCGGCCGTTGTTGGTGGCGCGGCCATCGCAGGGAAAGTCAGCTTAAGAGTTGGTAAGTTGTTTAAAAATGGACGTCATGTTGCACCTACTAACAGGATCTCAGTCACCACGGGCGGAGCCATTGCCTTTCTCATATTTGGGTTCATTTACTTATTCGAAGCAATCTATTAATAAACCGTTTGGCCTATTCATTCCGCGGTCCTCACAAGGGCTGCCTCCGGACTTGATGTAAAATTATGAGCTAAATGGGGCATTGCGTCGTTAAGAGTGCCTCTGGGGGACATCACAGTCTATAGCGATGCATGCGGGGGCGTTGGAAAGGAATTATGAGTGTTGTGTTCTACCCCCAATGATTTGTCTCCGGCTCTTGAATCAGGCAGGAAGTTCTGTTCGAAGGGTCTGTACTGGGGAAGAAAACAGTAATGGAGTGGGAGTCATGAGCGTATTTCAGACTTGCCTAGACGAAGATACCAATCAGATTCACAAAAACAGGCACATAAACTGCCAAACGAAGTCTGTGTGTAAAACCTAGTGATATACCTCTCCTG
>JAABUK010009812.1_pt1 | contig 12963 bp, 10 predicted proteins | sample 5559141 | NCBI WGS metagenome assembly JAABUK01 (sample SAMN10711869, study PRJNA513367) | rock metagenome | isolation source: Antarctica rocks | place: Antarctica: Victoria Land, Pudding Butte nord | collected 2016-01-03
AACGCCTCGCTCGACCTCGCCGTGGCCCATGGCGCGGCGTATTACGGCGTGGTCCGCCGGGGCGGCGGCATCCGAATCGGGGGCGGCACGGCCCGCTCCTTCTACGTCGGCTTCGAGGCCGAAGCCGCCGACAAGCCCTGGCTCTGCGTCGTCCCTCGCGACGCCCAGGAAGGCGACGAGATCGCCATCGATCGGCACGATTTCGACCTCCTCACCGACCAGCCGGTCGCCTTCCCGCTGGCCAGCAGCTCGGTCCGCCCGAAGGACGAGCCCGGCGACCTCGTCGGGGCCGACGCCGACTCGATCCGCGACCTTCCGCCGCTCGTCGGCGTCATGCGGGTCGGCCGCAAGGCGAAGGCCGACCGGGTCCCCGTCCGCCTCGCGGCCCGGGTGACGGAGGTTGGGACTGTCGAACTCTGGTGCCAGTCGAGGACCGACGACCGCCGCTGGAAGCTCCAGATCCAGCTCCGGGGGCCCGGAGGATCCTCCCCCCCCAGCAGGCCCTCGGGCGCCAGGGAAACCGACGCCCTGGTGATCGAGCAATCCGAGATCGACGCCGCCGTCGGAGCGATCCGGTCGGCCTTCGCCAGCCCGGCCGGGACCGACGAGGGGGGGCCGCCTCGCCTCTTAAAGAAGCTGGAAGGGCTCCTCGACGCCCCCCGGGAGGCCTGGCCCCCTTCGGCCCTCCGCGCCTTCTGGGAGCCGCTCCGAGAGGCGTCCGAGTCCCGCTTCAAAGGGCCTCGGCATGAGTCGCGCTGGTTCAACCTGGCCGGCCTCTGCCTCCGTCCCGGGACGGGATATCCCCTTGATGAAGCCCGGATCAAGGCCCTCTGGCCCGCGTTCCACCAAGGCGTCAAGCACGCCAGGGATCTGCAATGCTGGGCCGACTGGTGGATCCTCTGGAGGCGGGTGGCCGCCGGCCTGACCCGGGCCCACCACGAGGAAATCCATCGCCGGCTCGGCCCGTTGTTACTCTCGAGCAAGGGGGCCGGGGCGGTGAAGAAGCTGACCCGGCCCAAACCCGAGACCCACGAGCTCGCCGAAATCTGGCGATGCGCCGCGTCGCTCGAACGGCTCGAGGCCGGCCTGAAAGAGTCGCTGGGCGACGCCCTGGTGAAGGACCTCGCCCGGCCGGATCTCCCCGGTCACGTCCTCTGGTGCCTCGGACGGATCGGGGCCCGAATGCCCCTCTACGGGCCGGCCAATACCGTCGTGCCGCCGGGGAAGGCCGCAGGCTGGCTCCGCATGCTCCTCGATCGGACGTACACGCCCGGCCGCGAGACGGGCGACGCGACCTTCGCCATCTCCCAGATCGCCAGGGTCTCTGGCGACAGGGCCCGCGACCTCGACGAAGCCCTTCAGCGGGAGGCGATCGCCCGGCTCGAAGCCCTCGGGGCCGATGAGGAGACGATCCGCCCGGTCCGGGAGTTCCACGAGCTGGAGGCCTCGCAACAGGGGCTGGCCCTCGGCGACGCCCTGCCGACCGGGCTTCGCCTGGTCGCCCGGGTGGCCTCCAGCCCGGCCTGATGCGTTTTCCTTCCAACCTGGCGACCCCGGCCCCGGCGCGTTAAGATGCCCGCGGGATCGGGGACGGATCGACGGTCGGCCATGCGGTGGGGATCGCCTTGGTTATGGAGAATTCACTGCTCTGCTCGACCAACCAGGCCGACCCCTTCGGCGAGCTGAAGATCTTCGCAGGCCGCGCCAGCTCGACCCTCGCCCATGCCATCTGCTCCCACCTCGGCATCGAATGCGCCCGCTCCGAGACCAAGATCTTCAGCGAAGGCAACGTCTTCGTCCGAGTCCTGGAGAATGTCCGGGGCCGCGACGTCTTCGTCATCCAGGGGACCGAGCACCCCGTCAACGACAACTTCATGGAGCTCCTCTTCTGGATCGACGCCCTCAAGCGGGCGAGCGCGTCCCAGGTGACGGCGGTCATCCCCTTCTTCTCCTACGCCAAGGGCGACAAGAAGGACGAGCCCCGCGTCTCGATCCGGGCCAGGGTCTGCGCCGATGCTCTGGAGACGGCGGGGGTCGACCGGGTCCTCGTGATGGACCTCCACAGCGCCCAGATCCAGGGTTTTTTCAAGCGCCCGGTCGACCACCTCTGGGCAATGCCCGTGATGGTCGACTACTTCCGCAAAAAGCAGATCCCCGACCTCGTCGTGGCCTCGCCCGACGTCGGTTTCAGCAAGCAGGCCTCCAAGTTCGCCGAAGCGATGCGCACCCAGTTCGTCATCGGCTACAAGGTCCGGCACGACCACGACGAGAAGGCGGCCGTTCTCGACATCATCGGCAACGTCGACGGAAAGAACGTACTGATCGTCGACGACTTCACCATTACCGGCAGCACCTTGATTGAAATGGCCCGGACCTGCAAGAGCCACGGGGCCAGGGACATCTACGCCTGCGTCTCGCACGGCGTTTTGACCAAGGGCTCCGCCGCCCGGATCGCCGAGAGCCCGATCAAGGAGATGGTCCTGACCGACACGATCGGCTATCGGGCCGAACCGCTGCCGCCGAATTGCAAGGTGGTTAGCGTGGCGGCCCTCTTCGCCGAGGCGATCCTCTCGATCCACCGCCGCGAGAGCGTCAGCCGCCTTTTCGCCGTCTGAGCCCGGTCGGCGAACTTCGCGGGAGCGAGCCAAGTCCCGCCCTCCCCATCGCCGAAGATGATCAAGGGGCATGACCTCGCGAAGTTCACGGGTCCGGCCTTGCCCGGACGGGCGTGGTCGCGCATAATCAGTGGACAAACAGTCAGATCCGAAAGGAGAGTGCGGGGGATGATCACGCTGATCCGGGGCATCCTCCGCTCGGTGGGCGAGGAAGAGTTGACGCTGGCGGTCGAGCCGTTCGACGTGGAGGTGGCGATCCCCGAGTCGGCCCGTCGCCAGCTCCAGGCGAAGGTCGGCGAGCTGGTCGGCCTGCACACCTTGTTCTACATCGAAGGAAACACGATGGGCGGGCGGATGACGCCTCGGCTCGTCGGTTTCCTCTCGATGATCGACCGCGAGTTCTTCGAAATTTTCTGCTCGGTCGACGGCGTCGGCGTGCGGAAAGCCCTCCGGGCGATGGTCCGGCCGACCCGCGAGCTGGCCCAGACGATCCAGGAGCAGGACGTCAAGACGCTGGCGACCTACCCCGGGATCGGCGAGGCGATGGCCGAGCGGATCGTGGCCAAGCTCCGACGGAAGGTCGGCAAGTTTGCCCTGATCGTCGGCCAGGAGGCCGGCCCCTCGAAGGCCCAGGTCAATGGCGAGGCGGCCAGCGTCGAGCCCGATGTGATCCGCGACACCTTCGCCGCCCTCGTCTCCGTCGGGCACACGGAGAGCCAGGCCCGGCAGGCGATCGACCGGGCGCTGCTCGGCAAGAAGAAGTTCAAGAGCGTCGCCGACATGATCGACGCCATCTACATCCAGCAGCGGCCCGAGGCCTGACCCGCCCGGTCCGCCGATCGAGCCCAAGGAGCCTTTCATGAGCGTCCGCGAGACGGTATTGCGAGGCGGACCCCCCGACGACGAGCCGGAACACCGGCCGAAAGCCGCCGAGCCGGCCAGAAATCCCGATACCCTCGACGAGAAGCTCCGGCCCCAGACGCTCGCCGAGGTCGTCGGGCAGCGGGCGACCGCCGAGCGGCTGGCGATCATCCTCTCCGCCTCGAAGAAGCGGGGCGAGCCGTTGCCCCACATCCTCTTCGATGGCCCGCCGGGCCTGGGCAAGACGACCTTCGCCACCGTCTTGCACAACGAGCTGGGCGTCGAGCTCAACATGACCAGCGGCCCCGCGCTCGACAAGAAGATGGACGTGATGCCGTATCTGACGAACGCGGCCGAGGGGTCCATCCTCTTCATCGACGAGATCCACCGCCTCCCGAAGCCGGTCGAAGAGTTCATCTATCCGGTGATGGAAGACTTTCGAGTCGACGTCGTCCTCGGCGAGGGGATGTCGGCCCGGACGATCAACCTCCCCTTGAAAAAGTTCACGATCATCGGCGCCACGACCCGGAGTGGGATGCTCTCCGGGCCGCTACGCGACCGCTTCCACATGCACGAGCATCTGGAATACTACGACGTCGACGACCTCGCCCGGATCGTCTCGATCAACGCCACCAAGCTGCGGACGACCATCACCGAGGATGCCGCCTGGGAGCTCGCCCGGAGGAGCCGAGGGACCCCCCGCCTGGCCAACTCGCGGCTCCGCTGGGTCCGCGACTACGCGACCGCCCGCGCCGACGGCCAGATCAACCTGACCATCGCCTGCGACGCGCTGGCGATGCAGGACATCGACGTCGACGGCATGGATCGGCAAGACCGCCGCTACCTGGAGACGCTGATCCAGGTCTTCCGGGGCGGCCCGACGGGCTCCGAAGCCCTCGCCGCGACCATGAGCATCGACGTCGACACCATCAAGGACGAGGTCGAGCCCTACCTCCTCCGTCGCCACCTCATCATCCGCACACCTCGAGGTCGCAAAGCGACGAACCTGGCCTACCGCCACCTCGGACTCGCCGAACCCGAGCCCGAGCCGGAAATTAACCTCCTGGACCAGCGACGGTTGTTCGACTGAAATCCGAGAGGACTTTTTTGCGCAACAAGAGATAATCTAGAAATAGGATTTCTGAACAAGCGAGACGTCTTTGATCTCGCCCGGTCTCGTTCCTCACGCGATCGACGGGGCTCGCTCGATCGGAAACCTATTCGTTATCTTTAAATGACTTGCGTCGGTATGTATGGCCTTGACTCGGGAACGGAACTGGGCATTTGGGAGTCGGTTCGGAGGGGCTCGGTAGACCGTTCGAGACAAGGGTGGGGATCGCAAGGTCGATTATTTCGTGGAAGCGGCGTCGGGTTTTCTGTTAGGATTTCAGAAAGCTTGCCCCGCCCGATGCGCCTTCGCTCTCACCCGCCGCCCCTCGAACGGAACGGTGCCCCGATGGTCCGACTCGCCCTGTCGATCTCGTGCCTGGTGTTCCTGCTGACTGATTCGAGTTCGTCGGCCGACGAGCCGGTGTTCGCGCCCGAGCAGGTCCAGTTTTTCGAGTCGCAGGTCCGCCCGGTCTTGGCCGAGCATTGCCTGGGTTGCCATGGCGAGAAGAAGGTCAAGGCCGGCCTGAGGCTCGACTCACGCGCTTTGGCCGTCGCGGGAGGCGATTCGGGCCCCGCGGTCGTCCCCGGCAAGCCGGACGAAAGCCCCTTGATCGCGGCGATCCGCTACGAAGGGCCGGAGATGCCGCCGAAGGGGAAACTCCCCCAGCGGCAGGTGGAGGCCCTGGCCCAGTGGGTCAAGATGGGAGCCCCCTGGCCCGGCGGCGGGGCACCCCCGGCCGAAGGGCCGGCGGAGACGTCGCCCGGAATTCGTCGCCCCGGCTACAAGGTCACCGACGCCGACCGCGCCCACTGGTCCTTCCGCCCCCTGAAGCGGCCCGCCGTGCCCGCGATCTCCGGGCCCGATGGTCCCCTCAAGCCGATTGACGCCTTCGTCCGCGTCGGCCTCGACGCCAAGGGCCTCACGCCGAATCCCCCCGCCTCGAAGCACGAGCTGATCCGTCGGGCGACTTACGACCTGACGGGCCTCCCGCCGACGCCCGAAGAAGTCGCGGCCTTCGAGAAAGACGCATCGCCCGAGTCCTTCGCCAGGCTGGTCGACCGCTTGCTCGCCTCACCTCGGTACGGCGAGAAGTGGGGCCGCCACTGGCTCGACCTCGTCCGCTTCGCCGAGACGAACAGCTACGAGCGGGACGGCGTGAAGCCCAATGCCTGGCGCTACCGCGACTACGTCATCCGGTCGATCAACGACGACAAGCCTTACGACCGCTTCATCCGCGAGCAACTGGCCGGGGACGAACTGCCCGACGGCGGGCCCGAGGGGTTGATCGCCACCGGCTATTACCGGCTCGGGCTCTGGGACGACGAGCCGGCCGACCGCGAGCAGGCCCGCTTCGACGGGCTCGACGACATCGTGGCGACCACCGGGCAGGTCTTCCTCGGGCTGACGGTCGACTGCGCCCGCTGCCATGACCACAAGCTCGACCCGATCCCGCAGAAGGACTATTACAAGTTCCTCGCGTTCTTCCAGAACGTCAACCACTACCGCAACGGTGGCCCGACCGACGAGGCCACGCTACTCCCCGACGAGAAGGCCAGGCTCGCTTTCGAGGAGGCGAGTCGAGACCTCCGGGCCCGTCGCGACGAGTCGCAGGCCGCCGTCGCCGTCCTGGAGGACGAATTCAAGGCGGGTTACGAGAAGTCCAGGGGAGGCAAGGTCGAGTCGGCCGACATTGAAGACCTTTCCTACCGCTTTTATCGCGACACCTTCGAGAAGCTACCCGAGTTCGACACCCTCAAGGCCGAGGAGGTCGGGAAGCTCCCAGCGGGCCTGTTCACCCTGGCCCCCAGGTCGCGCGACGAGTCGTTCGGCTTCGTCTTCGAGGGGACCTTGATCGTCCCGAAGGACGGCCGCTACACCTTCTCTCTCGACTCAAACGACGGCTCCCGATTGAGCGTCGACGGCTTCGAGGTCGTCGAGCACGACGGCATCCACGGCGAAGGGACCGAGCAGTCCGGCGCCGTCGAGCTGAAGCAAGGTCGCCGGCCGATCAAGCTCGAATACTTCCAGGCCGGGAGCGGCCTGGGCCTCTTGGTCGCCTGGTCCGGCCCCGGCTTCAATCACAGGGCCCTCTCGGCGACGAAGCCGGGCGAGGCCGCGAAGAATCCGAGGGGACTGACCCCCGCCGAGTTCGCCCGGGTGATCCGTCGCGAGGCCGTCTCGATCCTCGGCGAGGTCAAGGCGAAGCGCCATCGCGAGCTCCGCAAGGAACTGGAGGAGCTGAAGGCCCGCAAGGTCCCCGCCGAGCGAGCCCTGGTCATCACCGAGCCCGGCCCGGTCGCGCCCGAGACGTACCTCATGCTCCGGGGGAACCCGCACAGCCCTGGCGACAAAGTCGAGCCGGGATTCCTCCAGGTCGCATCGACCGCGACCCCGTCGCTCCCGACCCCCCCTTCGAATGCACGCTCCTCGGGGAGGCGGACCGTCCTGGCCGACTGGATCGCGAGCCCGGAGAATCCGCTGACCGCCCGGGTGATGGCTAACCGGGTCTGGCAGTATCACTTCGGCCGGGGAATCGCCCGGTCGTCGAGCAACCTCGGGACGCAGGGCGACAAGCCCACCCACCCGGAGTTGCTCGACTGGCTGGCCTCCGAGTTGGTCGCGGGCGGGTGGAAGCTCAAGGCCTTGCACCGGACGATCATGCTGTCCGACGCCTACCGGACGTCGTCCCGACCGCAGGAGAAGGGCCTCGCGGCCGACCCGGCGAACGACCTGTTCTGGCGGTTCGACATGCGAAGGCTCACGGCCGAGGAGATCCGCGACTCGATCCTGGCCGTCACGGGAACGCTGAACCTTTCGATGTACGGACCCGGGGTCTATCCCGAGATCCCCGCCGAGGTCATGGCCGGCCAGTCGGTCCCGGGCGCGGGCTGGGGCAAGTCGTCGCTGGCCGACCAGTCGCGGCGGAGCGTCTACGTCCACGTCAAGCGGTCCCTGATCCTGCCGATTCTGGAGAGCTTCGACCTGGCCGAGACCGACCGCTCCTCGCCCGTCCGGTTCGCCACGACCCAGCCGACCCAGGCTTTGGGGATGCTCAACGGCTCGTTCATGAACCGGGAGGCGAAGCTATTCGCCGCCCGAATGAGACGCGAGGCGGGCCCCGAGGTCGCCGGCCAGGTCAAGCTGGCCTTCCGCCTGGCGACCGGCCGCGGGGCGACCGACCGCGAAGTCAATCGAGGCGTCGCGCTGATCGAGACTTTATCGAAACGCGACGGGGAGACCTCCGAGTCGGCGACCGAGGCGTTCTGCCTGGTCGTCCTGAATCTGAATGAGTTCCTCTATCTGGATTGATCGAATGAAGACCACGAGCGGCCCGCTTTTCGAGACCTGGGGCCGAAGGAGACCCGCCATGCGACGCGATCCTCAGGACCTAGCCGGGTCGTTCTGCGGTCGGACTCGCCGCGAGATGCTGTGGGAGGCCGGGGCCGGGTTCACCGGGCTGGCTTTGGCCGGGCTCCTCGGCAAGGACGGCGGCCTCGCCCTCGCGGACGATGCTCCCCAGGGCGGGGCGTTCGCCAACCCGCTCGCCCCCAAGAAGCCGATGCTCCCGGCCAAGGCCAAGAGCGTCATCTTCCTGTTCATGTACGGCGGCCCGAGCCAGGTCGACACTTTCGACTACAAGCCGGAACTGTACAAGCTCGACGGCCAGACGATCCCGATCAAGACCTTCGGCCGGGGCGGCAAGAAGAACGAGGGCCGGGTCGTCGGGCCGAAGTGGAAGTTCCAGCAGTACGGCCAGTCGGGCAAGCACGTCAGCGAGCTCTTCCCGAACCTGGCGACCTGCGTCGACGACATCGCCTTCCTCCACTCGATGACGGCCGACTCGCCGATCCACGGCTCGGCGATGCTCCAGATGAATTCCGGCAAGATCCTCTCGGGCAGCCCCTCGCTCGGCTCGTGGGTCAACTACGGGCTCGGCAGCGTCAACGAGAATCTGCCCGGATTCGTCGTGATGCTCGACCCGACCGGCGGGCCGATCAGCGGCTCGAAGAACTGGTCGAGCGGCTACATGCCGGCGACTTATCAAGGCACCATCCTCCGCTCGGCCGGGGCCCCCGTGCTCGACCTGAAGCGGCCGTCCGAGCGATCCGAGCCCGAGCAAAGGGCCATGCTCGACGCCCTCCGCGACTTCAACGAAGGGCACCACGCCGACCGGGCCGACAATTCGAACCTCGCCGCCCGGATCGCCAGCTACGAGATGGCCTTCGCCATGCAGCGGCACGCCCCCGAGGCCGTCGGCTTCGAAGGCGAGACCGAGGAGACCAAGAAGCTCTACGGGATCGACGAGAAGCGGACCGAGGACTTCGGCCGCCGCTGCCTCCTCGCCCGGCGGCTGGTCGAGCGCGGGGTCCGGTTCGTCCAGCTCTATGCGGGCGGGGCCCACAACGACTCCAACTGGGATGCCCACGGCAACCTCGTCGAGAACCACAACTACCACGCCGGCCGGACCGACAAGCCGATTGCCGGCCTCTTGAAGGACCTCAAGCGGCGCGGGCTGCTCGACGAGACGCTGGTCATCTGGGGGGGCGAGTTCGGCCGCCAGCCGACCGCCGAATATGCCGAGGGGACCGGGCGTGACCACAACGCGGCGGGGTTCACCATGTGGATGGCCGGCGGCGGGATCAAGGGCGGCGTCAGCGTCGGCCAGACCGACGAACTCGGCGGCGCGGCCGTCTCCGACCGCTTCCACGTCAAGAACCTTCACGCCACGGTCTTGCAGCAGATGGGGCTCGACCCAAACCACCTGAGCTACTTCTACAACGGGCTCGACCAGAAGCTCGTCGGGGTCGAAGGGGCCGAGCCGATCGCCCAGATCATTGCGTGAGCCCCGCTTCTCGGCGAAGATCGCACCCATCGAGGGCCGCCCGACCTTCGGGCGGCCCTTTCCCGTTCCCTCCACCACGGCCATCCGAGACGCTCCCATGACGACCCCCAGGGTCCTGTTCGCGGCCCTCGCACTCGCGGCCTCGTCGGCCCATCCGGCCCTCGCCGCCGACACCCTCCCTCCGGGCCCGCCTTACCGGGTCCTCGCCCAGGACAAGGGGAAAGTCGCGATCGTCGCCCCGGACGGGAAGATCGAGTGGGAGGCCCCGCTCCGCCAGACCGCGCACGACATTCAGCTCCTGCCCGGCGGCAACATCCTCGTGCCGACCGACAACGTCACCGTCGTCGAGATGACCCCCGACAAGAAGGTCGTCTGGAAGCACGTCTCCCGGCCCAAGGCCCCCTACAAGGGAGCGGTCGAGATCCACGCTTTCCAGCGCCTGGCGGACGGCAACACGATGATCGCCGAGACCGGCAACAAACGGATCATCGAGGTCGACTCCGAGGACAAGGTCGTCAAGGAGATCCCCCTCGTCGTCGACCACCCCGACTCGCACCGCGACACCCGCCGGGCCCGGAAGTTGGCCACCGGCCACTACCTCGTCTGCCACGAGAAGGACGCCACCGTCCGCGAGTACGACGACGCAGGCAAGGTCGTCTGGAGCTACAAGCTCGACCTCGCCGGCCGCCCCGCCACGCCCGGCCACGAGGGGCATGGCACCGAAGTTTTCAACGCGATCCGCCGCCCCGACGGCAACACGATCATCGCCGGCGGAAACAACAACCGCGTCTTCGAGGTCAACCCGGAAGGCAAGGTCGTCTGGAGCATCGACCACGACGAGCTGCCGGGGATCGAATTGCACTGGGTCACCTCGCTCCAGCTCAAGCCGGACGGCAACTTGATCTTCGGCAACACCCACGCCGGGCCGAAGAACCCCCAGATCATCGAGGTCACGCGGGATAAGAAAGTCGTCTGGACCTTCCACGATTTCAAGAATTTCGGCAACGACCTCTGCGCATCGCAGGTCATCAACGTCGAGGAAGGGGTCGTTCGTTAAGCCATGAGCAAGATCCGCTGGGGCATCCTGAGCACCGCCAAGATCGGCGTCGAGAAGGTCATCCCCGCCATGCAGCGCGGGAGCCTGACCGAGGTCGTCGCCATCGCCTCACGTTCCGAGTCGAAGGCCAGGGCCGCCGCCGACCGCCTGGGAATTGCCCGGAGCTACGGCTCTTACGACGAGCTCCTGGCAGATCCCGACGTCGACGCCATTTACAACCCGCTGCCGAACGACCAGCACGTCCCCTGGTCGATCAAGGCGATGGAGGCCGGCAAACACGTCCTCTGCGAGAAGCCGATTGGCCTCTCTGCGGCGGAAGGCCGGCAACTTGCCGACGCCTCCGCGAAGTTCCCCGACCTGAAGCTGATGGAAGCCTTCATGTACCGCCACCACCCCCAGTGGCGGCTGGCGAAGGAGATGGTCAAGTCGGGCAAGGTCGGCCAGCTTCGGACCATCCAGACGTTCTTCTCCTACTACAGCGACGACGCGGGGAACATCCGCAGCGACCCGGCGATGGGCGGGGGTGGCCTGCTCGACATCGGCTGTTACGCCATCTCGCTCTCGCGCTGGCTGTTCGACACACGTCGACCGGACGGCGTCGGCGATCCTCGACTTCGGCGACGGCCGATCGGCGACGTTCACCTGCTCGATGGCGGTGAATCCCTTGCAGGTCGTCCATGCGGTCGGGACCGAGGGGCGGATCGAGCTCTCGGAGGTCCCCTTCAACGCGCCGAACATCGTCCCCTGTGCGGTGAGATTCCAGAAAGGAAACGGGCCGATCGACCGGGTCGAGGTCGAGACCTGCGACCAGTACACGATCCAGGGCGACATGTTCGCCAGGGCGATCCTGGACAGCACACCGGTCCCGACGCCGATCGAGGACGCGATTCGCAACATGGACACCATCGAGGCGATCTTCACCTCGGGCCGATCCGGCGGATGGGTTATCCCGAACCGGACCTGATGAAATGGGAAATCGAACCGTCATGACGTCCCGATCGCCAATGCGGTCGGGTGAAAAGTCGGGAGACTCTCGGTCCCTCCTCGCCGATCACAACATAGATCGCCCGCCTCGTAGGGCACTTGACATGGCAGGGCCGCCGCACTATGAACTACTGACATCTCAAGAGGTTCGGGCTAAACTTGGGCTCCCGGTCGTGTGCCCCGAGCGATGGCCGGGCAACGTTATACTGGGTTGAATCGGCTGACCTCGGGTTGGTGCTTCGGATGCCAGGAGGATTGCAAAGTCTCTTCGCTCTGACTTAACCTATTGCTCGCTCTTTGTCTTCGCACCCCTGAGGATTGGACACGGATGGCGGCACCAATCTCGACGCTTCTCGATGCCTTCGCCCAGATCGAGGACCCACGAAAGCCTCGCGGGGTCCGCCATCCTCATGCCTCAATCCTCGCTCTCACCTTCCTCGGCCTGCTTTGTCGCCAGACCGACATGGCCGGACTCCAACGTTGGGCCGGCGACCATTGGCGGACCCTCAAGACGCCGCTGGGCTTCACTCGCAAGAAGGCCCCACACGCCACGACGATCAGCCGCGTGATCGCCAGGTTCTCGCTCTCCCAGCTCCGTGCCGCCTTCGCCGCCTGGCTCGTCAAGCTCCCCCAGGTCGCCGCCGACCTCACCGTCGCTGTCGACGGCAAGACCAGCAAGCAGGGCCACGACGCCCACGGCGAGCCGGTCCACATGCTCAACGTCTTCGCCCACGATTTGAACATCTGCCTGGCCCAGTTCCCCGTCGTCGCCGGCAAGCCCACCGAGCCTCAAGTCCTCAGGGCCGGCCTGGTCGAATTGCTCGAACATTATCCCTCGATCCGGCTGTTCACCGGCGATGCCCTGTTTACTCAACGACCCCTGGCCGGAGAGATCCTGGCGGCCGATCGCGACTTCCTGCTCGCCGTCAAGGACAACCAGCCCAACCTGCTGGAGGCGATCATGACCAGCCTGGGCGATGTCGCCGGCCGCGAGCCGGACGCGAGCCGCGTCGAAAAAAAGGGGCGGACCTACTCACTCGAAAGCTCTGGGTCGAGGAAGGGGAGGAAGTCCGCTACATCTCCAAGGCGACCGCGTTCCCCGGCATCGAGTTGATCTTGAGGGTCGACACCGAGCTGACCAGGCGGGGAATCACGAGGGTCGTGCAGAGCCGCTATCTGATCACGAGCCTGGCGGCCGAGGAGGTGAGCCCGAGCCGGCTGATGAGGCTGGTTCGCGGCCATTGGTCGATCGAGAACAGGCTGCATTTCGTCAAGGACCGCTGGTGGGATGAGGACCGACAATGGAGCATCCGGCCGGGCCTGGCGGAGCGACTGGCCTTGCTTCGCGACTCCGCCTTGGCGGCGTTGCGAGTGGCCCCCGGACTGCCGGAAGGACTATCGATCCGAGCCCGGGCCGACCACCTGGGACGAAAGCTTGGCAAAGCCCTCAAGCTCATCGGAGCTATCATTTAGCGACTTTGCAATCCTCCTG
>JAABUK010009813.1_pt1 | contig 12963 bp, 14 predicted proteins | sample 5559141 | NCBI WGS metagenome assembly JAABUK01 (sample SAMN10711869, study PRJNA513367) | rock metagenome | isolation source: Antarctica rocks | place: Antarctica: Victoria Land, Pudding Butte nord | collected 2016-01-03
CGCCGGCGGTATCATCGCCTCATCCCTCACAACAGATGCACCAAGCTTGCTCAACTTTGGCTCACGCAGACTCACCAGGACCATCTAAGATTAACAAAGCGTTGACAACATCGTTTTACGGAGAGGAGGAGCTAGAGATCTTGCACAAACAGTACTCACATGCTGGCCAAGCGCATGCTTAAGGCGGAAATATTTGGTCCTTCCTCTTTTGCCGGGTTCCTTTGCAAGCTCACCAGACGATGAAGGCATATAAGGGTGCTAAAATAGGCAATGCAAGAATTGACCCTTGGCTCCATCAATAATGAACGGCTAATTATCCGCAGAGCTACCAACGACGCCAAATCTGCCACGCGGCCCAGCCTACTTGTCGTCGTGTTTGTCGCCGGCCGGTATCGAGGAGGAATCTTGGGTTGATGGCGGGGCCGTTGCTGCAGTTGAAGAACAATAGGACATAGCCAACCCCGCATTCCTGGGAGGAAATGATGAATACTTGCGTAACTAGTGGATTATATTGTTTTAATAGGCGAACGAAATGGCAGCATCCATAGCTGGTGGCATCAAAAATTGACGGCATCCGCAATTGACAGCCCTCAACGGACGGCGGGCACATTCAGAATCCCGAATTGACGGCATCCAGATTTGGTAGCGACATCGCTCATGTTGAGATGTGTTTTTACAGTCTCTCGATTCAGCCTCTCACCATAGTCGAGATGCTCCTTCCTGAGCGACACTTATCCAGTAGATCTGCAACCAGGTTCCAGAACCGGTGACTCGTATTCTTCTCAACTTTCCAACCTCTTCGCCCTTCATAGCAGTCGCAGATTGCTGTTCCAACTTGAATCCTCGGAACCAAATCGAGAAAGACTTGTCGCCTTTGTTCAAAGACATGCGGGAGTTTTCTCTCGGCTTGGGGCTTCATCACGACGAGGATAGCTCTCCGGTTTTTCTAAGAATTGTCAGCTCCATGCGTAGCCCCAAACGCTTGGTGCTCTACCCCTCTCATTTCTCACTTCCTTCTTACTAGGTTATGCTTCTATAAAAATGCCATCAACGACAACGCTGCGGGTTGGCATTCAACGATGGAGAATGCGATCCAACGATAAACAGCACGGGTTTGAGCAATGGAGGGTAGAGAGAGTTGCTTTTCTCATTATTGAGGGCAGAGGGCGATTATGTACAGGTGGATGTGGGTGGCTAGGTAGCCGATCCGTCGATTGGAACCCGCACACACGGGTGCATTGGTATCACGAAGCGCCTGTCCTGCCTCTGCCTCAGAAACAGCGCTTCCCAGTACTTTTATTTGAAATCCCCATTCCTTCGCCTCCACCCTCATGCCATCCCCTAAGACCATGTCTTTCCCCCGCCCTTTCTTGCCTCGTTCCTCCTCTTCTCCTCCTGTTCATATCGCTCGAATCTCTGTTTCACTATCCTCTCCCTCCTCTCCTTCTATCTCCTGGCCTCCATCACCACCATAAAATAAATCCACCTGCGGTGGCGGTGGCGGTGGTGGTGCAGATGGACTGACTTAATGAAGAGATGGAGCTCCTTCAAGAAGCGGCTTCACGCATGATTCCAGAAACGACTGCTTTCGAATTTCGTACTCACCGCGTTGCTTGTGAATGCTCTAAATCGAAGAGTCATATCTGGCTACCCCTCCGGTGTCTTACAAATATAATTCTCATCTGCGATCTGCATGCTCGTTACTGATTCTCATATTGCTGTCATATTTTCTGATACGAAAGACTTCATTATCACTGATCCCCAGACTGTCTTTTGGAATCCAAATCACAGGTCTCTGAATGTGAAGAGCCTCATGCTGAAACGCTAATGGAACAAGGCCATCAAGCTCGTTCGATGCGGAATCTTTCTTGCTATCATGCAAATCGGAGAACAGGGTGGTAATAGAACCTTGGCTTGCAGGGTTTGGTGTCGGCCGTGGCAAGCCGTGCCAGAGCGCGGATCGCTTATGCAAACATGTGCTACTATGTGCTATCCAGACCTAGAGGAAACAAACGACACAGTAACTGAACGATTAGGTGGGCGAGGTTTAAGCTTTAACGGGGACAGCTATGCGCGTACTTTTAAATGCCTAGCAGTGTTCCAGGCAGGCGTGGTTGAGTACATGGACAGCTCATGAGCGGGGAGATACTTCGTCACAAGGTTTCTTAGGGAATTTGTTATCTCATGGTCCACCCTCTTCTGCACCCTCGTCCAGGTCGTTTTGGAAGATCTTGTGGATTTCCTTGCTATATTGGCTAAGCTCTTTAACGCTACGGAAGATCCCGTACTTTTTTGCCTCCGCTGTCCCCGCCATTGCGGCCTGAGGAGATAATGAGGACATGGCTGGCATCTGTTGAACATAATTAACTACAGGCGAGCCAAGGAAGAGTTAAAGTAGCTCGCTTAAGTTTCTGTCACTACAGACCAGATAAACGAAGCACTACAATGGCGTATAACATCTTCCTGCGAAGCTCTCCGCTCCCCTATCGACGAGGCTATCAGCCTTCTCTCCCCTTCCGTTCTCATAAATATTCCTTTTTCAAGTTCTTCGGCGATCCGTACCTCCCTTCTGTACCTTGAACCCTACCGAAGCGCAGCTTCACATGTTTACAAGATACCAATAGGTGAAATCGAATGACTATTCGATTCGTGAAATATTTGCCTCAAGCAATATGTATGTCCCAAACCCGATCCACGAGCCACATCAGAGGGTACGTACTTGGCGAGGCGCACCTCGGTAGATAAAGGTACCAATCGTCCGCGTTTGAGGGTGACATGTTGCTAGTTGCCTTGGTGCATTCGAAGTAATCTGGATAGAATCCGCTCTTCTCCCAGTCGAGGATTCCGGTGAGAAAGTAATTGCCATGCTGATCAGGCTGAACCACAATATTTTCAGGTCGAAGATCTCCATGCGAGAAAACGACCTTAGCTGTGTGGCTTGATGAGAGACCACGCAGGAGGGAAATATATGCGGAACTCCCAAAGTGTGGATTGGAGAACTTGAAGTCTTCAAACGCTGCACATGTCCTAACGGATTCTTGACAAATCCGGGTATGACGTCTGGTGTCTTTACATCCTTCGCCATCTACACCGCCAAGAGAAACAGAGTCAGGCACATTCAAAGCCCTTAGCCTCAGAAGTGCATCGTTGAGTTGATCGCTAATCGAGGCTTTTTGATCTCTAGATAGCTGGGGCCATATTTGGTTGACGGTCAGGCCGGGAACGAAGGACATGAATATGTAAGACGTCCTGTTCGAAGACACCAAGCCCAGAGGCTTCGGTGCCGGGATATCTGGAGCGTGTTGCACAAGATACTGCATACTGGTATATTCAGTGTAATCCTCAAAGCTGGGTACGATCTTTGCGACTATATTTGCACTGCATTTGACGACCGCGTGGCCACAGCATGCCTTGGACTGCCAGATAATTTCGCTGATCTTGATGATGTTGCTAAGGTTGATCGATAAAGACTGGGACTGTCCATTGCTGATGTTATGCGCGTGTACTCCAAGAAGGGTTTGAACTGACTCTGACAAAGGGAACACTACCGTTGCGATGCCAATAGATGATGCCAATCCATTCGTGTGGTGGTTGATGGTGGGATCTTGCTCGGTAGGGGCGCTCATGGTATTGACAGGTGCGACAACGCCGACTTCTAACACTTGTCAGTTCCGAAGGAAAATGAGACGAGCACATTCACCGGCTTCCTGCTTCTTCTTTCTCCTTAGGCGTGCAGAATACTCCGTTGGGAATATGGAAAGTAGGTCGACATCGGAATTTGCGTTAAATGCGTTCTGGAGCTTGCGGAGGACCTTCGCATTAAAACTAGTGGCTGCTGGCCTATACAGCTGTGAGTCAACCTGTTCATATGCTCGCGACCGTTTCATTATAGATGAAGTGCAATAAGATGTCGAGAAAGCAATGGGCGCATGTGGATTATCCTGGAATACGAGCAAGGAGGGAAAAAGAGGATAGGCATAAAACGGTGGGGGATATGAGTCACGTGATCGTTATTGTGAAACCAGCTAACCGTGGAGCTCGGCTTTAATTAGCATGAAGCCTTCTATCTAAGATGTAGTAGGGAAGGGGTAGTAAAGTTGTCGGCAAGAGGATTGCATATACGGCCAAACTTCAAAGAGATAGCGTTCTACTCCAATTCCTTCATGGTACCAACTCCTTATAGGCTTCAGCAATCTACAGCTCGCGCTTAAGGCTCGCTCGCTTTGCTGGGTTAAACTCGACTTTCGACTTTCTTCTAAATAAACGACAGAAATGATGATAGCTGTTCGTGAGGGAAGAGAATAATGATTGATCCATTCAACCCAAGTCAAAGGCAGTCTTGCCAGTAGTCATATCTACAAACATGCTTTGTCTCAATGCTGGCCACTCAAAGAGGTCCAAAATGTGTCTTGACTTGCTTCTTAGCGCTGATGTATGCTTTCTCATCTCCATCAATAACACACTCCTCCTCAAGCTTATCGAGGCTCTCGATCACGTAGTCTTGACAGTTCCAATGGGAAATGGAATTGTTAGGTTTCATGGAAGAGATCGCGTTTTTAAAATCTGGGATATCGGTCGCATTGACGTCGTAGACAAAGATGCTTCTTCTGTGTCGGTTTGTGGATGTCGGTTTACCAGGGACGACGTTAAGCTTGAAGTGAGGATATTCACCGGTAACTTCGTAGATGGTGTGTTCCGAATTGTTCTCGAGGTATAGTGCCCAGTGTTCGTAATTACCGGCCACAGGACGGTACATAGCAACATACAATTTTGGCATGATTGCGACAGGCTTCCGTGGAATGCAAAGGACACTGGACCTAGTCAACAAGGTCACCAGAGCATATAACAGAGTTTGACCCACGGAAAGTATATAATGGTTGCCAGGGAAGTGATACGAGTTATACTGATAGAAATATGCTAATACACGAGCAAGACTGATCCCTTAAATACGCATAATTTGATGGTCTTTGTGACCACACAACGGACTCCCCAGCTGACGGCGACTGGAAATGGTTTCTACCGCTTGCATGATGGAGATAGCTAGCCATTTCGATCTTCCACACTAGATATGACTCATCTATGCATCTTCCTGCAAGAATCACCTCCACTAGTGAATCATAGCAGAGAATGTTTTTGATTGGTACACATTGTGGTTTTGCAGGCTAGCTTTTAAGGAGTCAGTAATAAGTCTAGAGGAGGCCGGGTGGGTCTTTGCTGCAAGGCTGCAGATGGATCAGGAGATCGTTGATTTGCCCAACGCATTTTGCGGCCGCGATAGACACAAACGAGTCTCCGACCAGGGCTCAGAGGTATGGACGACGACAGGTGGAAACGAGACTGCCGGGCTGCATCGCTGCAGGCAAGGAGCGAAGTCACTACCATTACTAATATCACCATCCACCACTACTACTATCTTTCATTCGTGTGAGCGTCTTGCCATCTGTTTCTTGGGAGGTATATCAATCTATCTACACGCACTAGTCTCGCCGTGCCATATTATGAAGCTGTTCCGCCATAGACTCGCATCCGGCCAACCCCATTGACACTCAAGCCCGAATACCCACATCCTATCGAAACCCTCCCAAAACTATGATGCACGTGTTCGCGACAGTAAGAGCTAGAGGTAAGAGAACTTGCTGGAAGCTTGGCCAGCACCACCGAAATCAGATTCAAATTCCGCGTTCAAATTGATGACCAATTCCAAATGGGACATAGACACCTTGGTGTTGTGATACACGGCTAACGCATGGGCCGCAGCAACCATGTTTTTGATCTATGATGGACCAATGGTCAGCATTAACGGATTTGACTGGTTTTGACAATGAAGATCTAACCTGCCGACCGTTGAGATCCTTCCTCGCCAATCCGTCGAGGTCTTTGGGATCATATTTCGCCGCTCCATTGGCCGTTACCGCCTTTTTCAAGAAGCTTACCCAGACTTGCTTTCTTGTGTCGAGACTCAAGGGGTCGTACCTCACAGCCAGAGTGATTCTGCTCTGGATTGCGTCATCGAAGTCCCTGACCCGATTGGTTGTGAGAAACATAATCCCTTGGTTGTACTCGAGCTTTCGGAGGAAGACCGAGACCCGAGCGTTTTGATGACTGTCGATGGAGCGCGCCTGCACAAACACATCTGCTTCATCCAGAAGCACAAGCGCTTTCCAGTGATGAGCAAGCTGAGAGATGTGGGATAATTGATCCTCCAGCGTCTTCGGGTCATGACCTAGCTCTCCGGCAGACACCTGGACGGTCAGTATACCCTACAGCATCGAACGGAAAGAGCGCATACCGCGTAAAGTGGCCGTTTCAGATGCTCCGACAGTCCTTCCGCGGTCAAAGTCTTACCGACCCCAGGAGGGCCACTGCACCGTACGTCAGTACATGAACATCCGAACAGGTGTTGAACACATTACTGTAAAAGCATAATCAGACCCCGCCCCTTTCCCACCACGAAGTCGTCAAACGTATGGTTGGATGTTTCGCCAAGATGAGCTTTAGCGAGGGCTAGAACAAGGTTCTTTTTCTGGGAGGGGATCGCGAGATTGGCAAAAGACGATGGATTCCAAACGATGTTGGAAATATCATCCACCGCAAACTCAACTTTGAAGATTGTCAGCTCGTTATCGCATCGTGTCATTGTCCCGCGAGAGAGAGGAAAAGCTCACGCCATAATTTATTGCCAAAGCTCCACCCGCGCACGGTTGGGCTGCAAAGGAGCAAAGCGTCCTCGTTCATCTGACTTGGCTCCGTGCCATTGCTCTTGACCAACTTTTCAGGCTCGAAAGTGTACCATCCAGCACTCAACGGGTGTCTCTCGGTCAATCCGCTGATACGTGGTCTGACGTAGTTCGGGTTGTTCTCACGGAAGAAAGCAGCATCGACCATGATTCGATTCTTGACAGGAACTTCAACCACCTCCCCCTTCTCCATAAAAAAGGCGTTTCCGTGGTACTGAAGGTACTGCACGCCCAACAAGGAAACATACCGCCGGCCCCGTTCTATAAGACTGGCCCTCATCTCGCTTCTGCGCGGATGGTATTCAAGGGGAAATGCGTCGAGGGTGACGATCCGCTTGACACCGGCAAATTTTCCAACGCCAAGTGCAGTCGAGACTTCGCCAAAGACAAGTCCGTCGGAATCGAGATATCGGCACTCCATGTGAAAATATGTCACCTTGTTCGCCGTCGTCTTCTCTTCGCCCATGTCAAATCGGAAGCATAAGGGTTTTTCGGTGTCAAGACAGGTGGTATATACGATCGTGTTCGGCTTAAAGAGAACCCAAAGCAGGTCGTATGTAATTTCATCATTCTCCAGAAGCGGAATCAGACGACTGGTCGTCGAGGCGTATTTGCTCTTAATGAAGTCCACCAGTAGGTTGAGGTGCTTTAGCTCTTCAGCACCTTGACCAACGTCGTCGCTCAATTTGTTCCGGTACGCTTCCAATTCTGGAAGGTAGTGATATATGAGATTTCGCTCGACCTACGAAATGAGTCTAAGTTGGAAATTTGTGCAAAAAAACACAGAAAGCCATACCGCAGGTTTGTCCTCTCTAAGAGAGATGCCGTGGACGTGTTGCAGGACCTTTCTCAGGATGTCTCGCAATTTGTCCGATTTGATGTCAATATAGAATACTGGATCCGAAGCGTTTTTGTCTAATGTCTCTCAGCAAAAGACACCTATATATACTAGATTTATATGTGCTCGCTCTCTTTTCTAATTGTACCTTACTTTTTTCTCTTAAACATTTAAATTGTTTCCCGTGAATTCTAATGCAACACCTATCAAAGCATTAGCAATGTCGAGATCATGCAACCATAAGCTATTTGACTGCTTCAATCCTATCAGCACATGTGAGTCTCTAAGATTATTATAGAAATAGTACTCTAATATATACAACACTAGGCTGCTTAGCTACCTGGTGCCCATGTATTCTTTACGTATTCTGCGTGCTTAAATAGTTTCATCAGTATGAATGTTTGTTGTCGCAAGCTCCTCGGCTGCAAATCGCTCTTGAATCGACTGAAAAGTTCTTGCACATCGTATCGCGAGAGCGAAAGCACAGTCTGTAATTGCCCTGAATGAGCACCTTCCACTATAGCTCCCGGTGTAAATGGCTGAGACTTGCTTTGGCTACTGAGTAGCGAGGCGAACGAATATAGGTACACCAGAACGCCAGGAGAGGCTATATCCAACGTCTATCCTCGCTGTAGTTGCCGGCCTTCTGCTTCCAAAGGTTGAACGCCGCCCTCCTAGTACACCTCCTAGACCAATCCTACCACTGTAGAACCCAGAGCCTTCCTACTGTATGTTCCGCTGTCTCTGCTCCTGCTGTAGTAGATCCGGCGAGCCCTCCGCGTTCGCTCTTCCTGTAGTATAGCCTGCTGTCGCCGAGGGTCGAGCGCTGCCCGCCTCCTAGAAACACCTCTGCTGCGGTAGCCCGATAGCTACTCCTAGGACCGAACAATGCAATCCTGTCCCTGATCTCTCGCGCCTTCTGCAGCCTCGCCGTCCTGTCGCTCCGCTGTCTCTCGTTCCTCGCCGCCCGACGGTACCTCTCATCCTGGTGCCAGCTGTTCGATAGTCGCTCGCCCGGTAGGTAGATGACTGAATCCTAGATGGTGTTCCTTCGGTGCTTGCCTCCTACCTTTCTACCGCTCGCCCCCCCCTGTCTTCCTGGCTAGCCGCATGGGATTCCGACCTACCTCTCCTAGAGAGTCTCCTGCTTGCTCTCCCCAATACCTCTCGCTAGCCCCATAAGATCAAGGCTACCTCTCGCTGGCACGTGACCTACACCTCCTATATCCATTCTATCCTCCTACACCGAATCTGTCAATTTGAGTCGCTTGCCACTTACGTTCGTCATAAAATGTGAGCCGGAAAATAGTCGAAGAGCAGCGACCACGACTGTTTTATTATGCAGATCAGCTGTCAGATTTACACTCATACGAAGCAGAGCCGACCGATTGGTGATGCAGAAACTCGGTGGCTCCAACATGGGGTTTTTCGGCTCATCTTGGTACTTTCCCTATTCATCCTGTTGCTTGCTTCTCAGTCGGGACATTCATCCCAATCGGGTTTCCCTGCATCCCGCTGGCGCTTTGTCCAGATCGAGTTTCCCTACATCTCGCTGGCACTCTTGTCTTTATTTGGGAACCTCCCAAGAGCTCTTCCTTCCTTTTATAAAGTCTACCTGCCCGCTTGTCGCTTGCGGACTCTCTTACTTATTCTTCTACAGGCGTGGCTTGCACTGAGCTTGTCTCAAATGTCTTTAGCTCTTCTTGATAAATGGAGTTATAATCGTCCCCTGGTATTTGCAGGGCTGGCTGCCGCGACAAGCACGCCGTTCAAGAAGCGTGTCTGGGCGTAGCCAGCAGGAAATGATAGTACGAGGTCTTGTACCAATGGCTTGAAGGGTGAAGGGTGAAGGGCGGCAGGGTTAGGAAATCGAACGCAGGATGAGGATGGAAACCCGTAAGAGATAAGCGGGAGCACAGCCACTGGAAAGTGAGGCGTTGTGCGCCTCGCAGGCTATTCCGGAGACATCTCGAATTCCTCATCCGTCACAACAGACATGATGGACTCTTCGACCCGACAAAAGGTCTGGCTCACTTCGGGATTTAATGCAGTGGCCGCAGTCTTGCTTTTTTTTTTGATTGAATGTTTCTGCTCAATTACTCCTCGATAGAGAATTCTGCATCTTTTTGTAGTCTTTTTTGACCGTCTTTCGTGTCGAAGCAAGAGACTTCTTTACGCGATCATTGATGACTTGGATCTTCTTCGTAGTAGGAGTTGCAGGTGTTGGCGCAAGCGTATAATGCATTGTCAGAAGTTTCGAGGGGCGTAATTGTCGGCTTGGAGTCATCTTTCTCTTTGATGATCCGCTTCGAATTGTCAGTTACTATGAACTTTTTCCTATCATGAAACTTGTTTACCTCTGTCTTCTTTACTTTGGCTGTAATAACGGTCTGTGCACTGTTGATCATCGAAGTGGGAAAGGGAATAATTCTCATGGCTACGGCCTACTCAAGGCCTTCACTCACATGAAGAAGAGACAATAGTAGTAGAATTATCTGAATAAAGTTTATTCACATTGAGAAGAAACAATAGTATGATTATTTGAATAAAGATTATTTACATTGGAAAGAGACAATAGTAGGATTATCTGAAGATTATTTACATTGAAAAGAGACAATAGTAGAATTATCTGAATAGAGCTCATTCACATTAGAAAGTTTTAGTATCACTAGCACGCAGTCGTAAGTGAACTATAAAATCTGCAATCGAATTGCAACTTTCTTTCATCCGTGCTGACTGGTGATTCTATTTGTCAAACCCTTTACAATGTCACAGATTCACGAATCGCCCTACGTCTATCCTCTTACACAATCTGATCATCTTCAATACTACAATCTCATTGGTCGTCTAATAGACTTTTGCCGGCATCAAAAGCAGTAAGCGCACAGATTTTTCCACGTCGAAAACAGATATTGATCTTAGGTTGTTTGATAGTAAGATCAACGAAACGCTGAATGAAGAGATTGAACATTATGATCGCGCCAAGGTAGAACCGATGAACGCGTACGACCACATTCCTGCGGGACTGGTAATGAAATGCTTCCTGGTCCTGAAGGAAAAGCTGGAAGCGATTCGCGCCAACTGGCGTGGTAAGTTCCTCATTCAGAACTTCGAGAAGGAGTCTAACAGAATTTGTTTCAACTAGTTCCGACTGGAGTATTCGTGACTCAGGCGGAGTGGTTGCGTGTGGCCGCAATATGCTACAAATTTAGTAAGCTTTGGCATCGAGAAGGGACGAAGCCAATTGCGGTATATCAACGTTGGTGGTGGCTGTTGCACAATGATCATCAGAGATGGAGCATGTGTTTGAGCCTCTGGCAGGGAGCTTCTATTGAAATTCGACGTTCCCTTAGGGCCGAATGTGATGTTCAACAAATCGACACGAGCTTCTTCATGATTTCGGCAAATCCAGACCTGAACGATGAACTCGGTCTAGAAATGAATGGATCGGATTGGAGTTACGAGGGATTAAGCAGTTGAACGTAGGCGGCTAAAGTTCTAAATCAATAAAATGTAAATTGTGAAACAGCCGAGTTAATTTTATTTTATGCGAATAATGTCAATGATTTGAGAATCTATAGTTTGTTAAAAGAGACTACGATTTGACGAATCAGTTCAATGAAATTATTATTTGTATTGAAGTATCTCTTACTCGTCGAGTAAAATGATTTGATGATTTTCACAATTGTGAATACATGTTTCTACTGAAATTTCAACTCGTCTCATGCAATGAAAACTTCTCAACTATTCTTGTGATTTTTTGTTCGAAGCAGATGACTTCAAAATCAAGGTTCAAAATAAAAGATAACGAAGTAGTATAAGAATGGAATTTGTGATCATGTTCGATGTCAGACTTTGAGTAAAAGGTAAAATCAACTTCACGGAATTTCTACCTCTATCACGAACCTTTTTTCCATACTATAATTAGTATCAACTACAATCTTGATCCGAGGAAGAACAGGTACGGTTCGAGGCTTAACATTCGTTGCTTCAAACTCACGGAAAGTGAGCTGCCCAAAATCCAAGAAGTCGACGACGTTGTTTATAGAAGCCTGAAGATCACGCAAGAAAATGACACGATCACGACGATATCGACTTCAAATAGCACCCGAATCATAGTTCCGGCCAACTCAAATCTCAGAAAGAACGCTTCCAAGAAGATGGTTTGCAACGGAATCGCTTTGATCCTTCTATCATCTGATGCGATCGACGAAAACCGAATCCGACAAGCTCCTTGAAATCGCACGAGTTTTGACAACGACATGAGTCGTTGCAGAGATTCGGGCCGTTGACACTGAACGATCACTAAATAGATTGCTTTGTTGAGGATAACCATGCAATCAATTCTTTAATTTTGAGCGAGATTTTGAGATGAGAACGGCACTTCGAATTATTCAAGGGTATCAGGTAGTCGATGCGCATACTGTTATGGGCCAGCATAGAGCAGATCATATGGGTGTATTCTAACTAGGAGTTCAAAGCTAAAGAAGGAAGAAGATGCAACACGTCGAAGGTCTTGTACCCACGAAGGCACGCTAGGCCACTAGCGTGTCAACACCAGCCTCATACTAGTCTATGATAGCCTGTCACGACCTATGTTAGGCTAACATGACCTATGTTAGGCTAACCCAAGGCACGTTCGCAACACAATGCTTCGCACTTTCGCTTTGAACGAGCATAGGTGGAAGGTAGATTCCGTTACATCAACATTCTCAACCCCCTTTGCTAGATCAAATCTCGATATTTTTCAATTATTTCTGAAGCAAAACTCGGCTCGATCAGATATACAGATCTGATTCTCAATGTATGTGAGGTAGTCAGAGCGCATGGGTTGATCCGGGCGAAGGAAGGTTGCTACTAGGTGGGCGGTCAACCAGCGCAGTGAACCTCTTCAACCTCATTTGCTGGGTCAAACCTGGACATTATTCAATTATTTCTGAAGCATTGAGTCGACAGCTGGGCAGGCGAGGTTCGAGGTGCGACAGTGCTACTACAGTACAGCTAGATGCGACAGTGAAGCGAGATCCCTACAGAGAATCTAGGAGGATCATCCTTCTTGGAGGCATTCTATTCTCGGCGACAGCAGTATTCCTACGAGGATACGATGAACATACAGCAGCAGTGGTAGGAGCAGGAGCTTGGCGGTCATACAGCAGGAAGGTTACGAGATCTACAGCAGTGAGATTGGTTTAGAAAGGGGTTTGGAAGGGCGAGCTTCGATCCTTGGTGGCGGAACGCCGGCTACAGCAGCGAGGGTGTCTGATGTATTCATATTTGTTCGCCTCGCTACTCTGTAGCCAAAGCAAGTCTCAGCCTTTCACAATGCTTGATGTTGAATTCACCTAAAGGCATCAGCACTATGGCAGTGATAAGTCAATGAAGTTCAAT
>JAABUK010009817.1_pt1 | contig 12954 bp, 7 predicted proteins | sample 5559141 | NCBI WGS metagenome assembly JAABUK01 (sample SAMN10711869, study PRJNA513367) | rock metagenome | isolation source: Antarctica rocks | place: Antarctica: Victoria Land, Pudding Butte nord | collected 2016-01-03
TTCCAGTAAAAGAAACGGTCTTTATTATGTGCTGCTTTAATTTCACAAAGTTATCTCTTGCTGATGTTTGAATTTCATAAAATTCATGAAGAACTCTGTGGTTCAAAAAATTCACTTTAACAACCACATCACCGCGTTTATATCGTCGTTGCCACCATACTGAGATTGTAAAGCATTCTGGTAGTTGGTAGTGTTGGCTGTTTGTTCGCTGCTGGAATATTTAAACCGCATAGCGATCCTTCCGCTATTGCCTGTACCTGGACCCGTTGTAAACGCAGGGACCCCGGTACGCCTGTAGGTGAAATAAGATTCTAAACCGGAATGACGGAACAAAGCAAGATAGCGCTGGTTCAGAATCTCATTCAACCCGGTTGCATTATTGCCGGCATACTTTACCAATGGCTGACTATAATAATTAGTGAAATCAACATTTACAGAATATGTATCATAATTGCCCAGGCTCGCTCCCGGATGAAGAAAATATACCGGCATTGTTCCAGATTCAGGAATATTGTAATAAGTCATAGAAGCCTTGATACCTGCCGTATAATAGTCTTCAGCGTTACCTAAGGCACCGGAAGTTATCCATCCCCGATTGATAGCTTCTGCTATATTAAAAAGCATTTCCGGATAACCTATCTGTATACTTGGTTCGCCTGTGTAGGTATCATAATAATGTTTCCTGTTTAATAATGAATACTGTCCGTTATTGGTTTTTATATACATCGAACCAAGGTCTTCACCCGGACTGGCACCAACAAAAGCATCAAAACCGGTAGGTGATTTACCTGCGGCTACAAGTGCTGTAGCAGGCTCGGAAGTAACAAACACCCTGGGGTCTTTTAATTGGGTTAATAGCCCTACATAAGTTGAGGAAGTATTATAGCGCAAAGCATCAAAGCCAAAGTTTCCGGGATTGTTAGGATATAAATTGGTGGGAGAAACATAAGTGTATTGCAGGTTATCACTCATATCCTGCATCAGCGGATAGGTGGTTTTATTACCAACGATCTGGGCAAACTGCTGTTTGATATTCAAACTGGCATCGTCTGCTTTCTTACTTAAATGAATGAGTAAACGAAGTTTGTAAGTGTTAACAACCTTTTGCCATTTTGAAAGACTATTTTTAAAATAAATATCACCCTGCAGGTTATTGTCTTTTGTAGCAATAAGCATTGCCAGGTTAGTGTTTGCAGTATCAAGCCAAAGCAATGCTTGCTGAAAAACTTTCTTTTGCGCATCGTAAGCAGGAGTAAGATTGTTCGCGCCTTTCACTGCATCCGTCATAGGAATATCACCCAACTGTAAACTCATCTGTGTAAAGAAATAGGCCCTGAAAAATTTTCCCATTGTTGAAAAAGCATTCAATTCCGGCAGGCCGATCTTTCGCGCCTCTTCTTCCATTTTAACCACATTTTTAAGGGTGGAATAATAATTGGAACCCTGGCCGAAATCGTACCGGTTGTTACCATAATAATCATAGTTGATTATATAGTACTGATTGTATTTTTCGAAATTGCCGTAAGGCGCCTGGTATAAATCGTTAAGTATGCCATTGAGTAAGAGAGCAGGTGGAACCGAAGTCGGTTTGTTAGGATTGACATACAATTTTTCCATTGACTTTTTGCAACCGGTATTCAATGAAAGGGTAAGTGCTGGTAAAATAATCCAAAGTAATATCTTTTTCATGATACTAAAAGCTTAATAGTTAAAAAACGACGTTTATGTTAAGTCCGTACCGGCGGGTAGTAGGAGATTGAAGATCAGTGCCGCTAACCCCACGGTTGTACTGGTCCAGGTCAACATCTTTGAACCGCTTATCCTTATAAAAATATACCAGGTTTCTTGCAACTGCCGAGACCGTTATCTTGCTGATAAAGCTTTTTGTAAGCAGAGATGCCGGAATAGTGTAGCCGATAGTAACCTCACGCAGCTTGGCAAAAGTCTTGCTCATCAGATTGGCTTCATCAATTCCATAATATTTACTGATATAATCCTGCACATGTGTCACCCGTGTGTTGGGAGCAAACTGCAGGTCTTTATAATTAAGAATTTCGCCCGTCTTAGAATCATAATTGATAGGAGTACCGTTGGATACCACCACACCGTCTCCCACATAAATTCCCTTGAATGCTGGATCAGATGCATGCTGGTAATCGGCAAGCCTTCCTTCACCGAATTTCCCTTCAATGGTTTCAATATTCCTACCGCCCCTCATGGTTTTGTTATGCAGGTAATCGGTGGTGACACCACCTACGCTACCGTCAAACTGGAAACCAAGAGACAGTGCTTTGTAGCTGAAATTATTATAGATGCTCCATGAATAATCGGAATTCAGGTTGCCAAGAAACCGGGCAACCGGATTAGCAAGAGGTTTACCTGCCCCATCGTGCACGATTTGTCCATCGGCTGTTCTTACAAACGCACTTGTGTACAGTTTATCCACCCGGTCACCTACTTTATAGAATGTTCTGTAAATGGTTTGGCCCGGCGGAAGTTCTTTATATACATCCTGGTAGGTAGACCAGTTGACCAGTACATTCCAGTTTAATCCTGACTTAGAACGAAGCGGAGTTCCGTTTAACGAAACTTCATACCCTGTTTTCCTTGTCACCAGTGCGTTCAGGAAATAAGAACTGTAACCCGTAGCTGAAGAAACAGTGTTCCTTAATATCTGTGGCCCATCAACATATTGAAAAGCGGTAGCGCTTAGCCCTAACCGGTTGTTAAGGAACCTGATGTCAAATCCTTCTTCGAAATTCTTACGGTTGAAAGTTTTAATGTTGGGATCAAACAGGGAAGAAGAATAGTAGGCAGCCGATTGATTGTTGTAAGGTTTGTTGGTGGCATACACCGCCTGTAAACCATAATCGGGTCCACCATAAGGCGAGCTGTAATTACTTCCATAGCCCAACGGATAATCAAACAAGGAGATGCCGGTCGGTGAACTATTAAGGGCTGTAATAGAATTGTAAGGAGCCATCCCTATCGTTGATGAAGTAGCATCGCCATGAACGGTAGCATGAGAACCCCGGAACTTAAGAAAGCTTATAAAAGACGGCATTACTAAATAATCCGAAACTGGTAAAGCCAGCGAAAAGCTAGGGTAAAAATATTTATTTCTTCCGGTAGGTAAGGCAGATGATTGGTCCACTCTTCCGGTGGTAGAAAGGGTAGCATATTTGCCCAAAGAGGCATCCAAGGAATAATATGCACTTAGAACGCGCATATCCGCTGTAAAGCTGGACGCCTGAATAGGGTTTTTGGAATTACTAAAGTTGTAAACGTTGGGAACGTTCAGGTAATCTGTGGAGGTGAAATTGCTGTTATAACTGAAGCTCCGGATATTGCCACCAACCAGACCTGCAAGATTCAGGAATTTTTTTACCGTGTAATTATAATTGAGCTGCAATTCGGTATTGTTCTCAAAAAGATTACGGCGGTCTTCACGATAATCTCCCTGCTGCTGCTCACGGCCATAGGGGTGTGCAGAGAAAGGCATTTTTTCGGTACGTAAAAGGTCGTAACCCGTTACCTGTGTACGTGCGGTTAGGTTGAGGTTTTTATTAAAAGTATAGTTGGCTGAAAGGTAGCTGTAAATATCTGTTTTATAATGACCGCGGAGCCATTCATACACCATAAAATATGGATTATGATAGCGCTGGTATTCAGCAAAGATTGATTGAGTTCCTACTTTGCCGGGCTGCCAGTAATTTTTCATATCGTCAACGTTCCAGTCTGCACCTGTCCAGATGGCAACGTTATAAATAAGACTGTTAGGCCCATAATCCACATCGGGAAAGTTAGGTGTATACTGTTTGTTATAATTTATGTTAGCCTCGATCTTTAATCGGCTCGTTGGATTGTATGATGTATAAAGATTGAGATTGGTGATATTCAATTTCATATTAGGGATAATGCTTTGCTGGAAGGAGTGTGAAAGCGATATCCGCATCGTATAGTTATCCCCGCTTGCATTCAGGGATATATTATTGGTGGATTGAAAGCCAGGCTTTAAAAATCTACCGAGGTTATTCTTGCCCCTTGCGATCCAGGGTGTTCCGGCCCTGACACCGAAGACGGGATCAACAGGACTATCATATTGAGGCAGGAGCTGACCTTCAAATTTTGGCCCCCATACATCGTAATCATTATCGTTCAATCCTCCGCCTTTACCATCACCGAATTTGTACAAACCATTTTCTCCTGGGCCATATTCATCCTGTGTTCTCGGGAAAGCAGTAAAACCTTTATCCATGGAATTGGTTGAATTGATCTCCACGGTAAAGCCTTTTTTCTTATTACCTTTTTTAGTGGTGATCAGGATGGCACCATATTGTGCGCGGCTGCCGTACAACGCAGCGGCAGTAGGCCCTTTCAATACCGTATAAGATTCGATATCGTCCGGACTTAAGTTCCAGGTATCTGAACTGATGGGAACGCCATCTACTACATACAAGGTAATTTCATTACCCCTTAGCAATACCGTTGGCTTACGTAACATTTCAGCGGAAGGCCCTACTGAAAGTCCGGCTACTTTACCGGTAAGTCCTGAAATGGGATTCTGGTCTCTGGCCTTTACCAGGTCTTCACCTTTTACTTCCTGTACGGCATATCCCAGCCGTTTGACTTCTTTGCGGATGCCAAGGGCTGTAACTACCACTTCGTTCAATCCTTCTGTTTCCATATCAGCCTGAACTATAATTTCATCACTACCGGTAACCATTACCTGCTGGGGTTTTAAGCCAACGCCCGTTATAATAAGCACATCGCCTTTTTTGGCATTAATTGTAAAGTGGCCCCTGGCATCCGATGAAGCGCCTTTATTTGATCCTTTGATTATAACTGTTCCGCCAGCGACAGGTGTTTGGTCAGTACGTGATAAAATTCTTCCGCTAACCGCATATTGTGCATACAAGGAAACAGACAACATCCCTGAAAAAAATATTAATACTATATAAAGAAGCGAACAGTTTTTCATAAACAGTAGTTTTAAAATAAAATATTGTTCGAAAGTAGAACCAGATTATGGGTAAATAGACAGCTGCATCTTAAGTTAATATTAACTTTTAAGGATAGTGCAAAATGACTGACATGGTTTCACTGTTGATTCATTGATGCGTTTATGAACCACAAATACCAGCTATAGTACGGTGGCAATCTATATTATTTGCACAATTACTCACTCCAACTTATAATTTTGTCGGCGCCGGATTATTTGACATTTATCAAACCGCACAACACATCAGCGTTTCTACATTTATACTGTCGAACAAGCAATATTCTTTTTAGCAAATAATGCCAGCTACCCTATCAATTGCAGGATACAGGCACTGCGTACATAACGCCTGCTGAGAATAAATCATAAAACGCTGATTACATATATTATTAACTCTATAGTTATGAAAGCCACTGCTGTTTTTATTAAGCTCTTCCTTTTAATCTTTATTTTAATGCCTGTTATCTCCTTTGCTCAAGGCAGCACTATGAGTGACCCGGTGGTAATGGGCAGTTATGCCGGTGGCTCTTTCACCTTTACTGACAGCAGGACTAACGCAGGCTATGGCAATGAGTACGCTACCGTGGGCGATCCTTACCGGGGACAGCCGAGTGAAGATATTTTTTACCGGTTCACTGTTCAAGGGCAGGCTGAGGTGGGCTTTTCCACCTGTGCTTCTGATTTTGATACCTATATCCATCTGTTAAAAAGCGATGGTACGCCGCTGGAGCATAACGACGATAACGGCCCGTTATGTGCGGGCTCCAGGGCTTCCATCAAAACCACGCTTACCCCTGGCACTTACTACCTGGTAGTGGAAGGCTATGGTAATGCAAGCGGAATGGTGAGTGTTTCGGTAACGCTGGTGGTACAGTCCCCTTCTTTATCCCTTACAGGCGATAGTCGCAACTTTACTAAAGTATGGGAGGCTACTGTTCCTGAACGAGACGCCAATCAGCTGATGGTAAAACCTTTGAGAGTGGTAAAGCAATCCACTACATATTTTGATGGCCTTGGAAGATCGGAGCAAACGGTGATAAAGCAGGGTTCTCTGGCTACCGCCACTAAGGCTAGCGGTGACCTGGTGAGCCCGGTAGTCTATGACGTCTTTGGAAGGGAGACAGATAAATACCTGCCTTATGTGGCAGCCTCTTCTGACGGCCTCTATAAAGAAAGTGCTCTTGCGGCACAAAACAGTTTCTACCTGTCGGCTGCCAGTCCTATAGCCGGACAGGGGGAGCAATACTTTTATTCAAGAACCACCTTTGAGCCCTCACCTCTGGGACGGGTATCGGCTACCATGGCTGCCGGTAACACCTGGGTGGGAGCAGGCAGAGGTGTGGCCCTGTCGTATGAGACGAACAGCTTATCCGATCAAGTACGTATCTGGAAGGTAGCAGAAGTAGCGGATGATTTTGGTGGATACAGTTCGGAAAGCATCTATGCTGAAGGTTCCCTTTCTAAAAACGTTACAACGGATGAGGCGGGGAAGAAAGTGGTGGAATATAAAGACAGGCAGGGAAAAGTAATTTTAAAGAAAGTGCAGGAAACTGAAATGCCTGGCCAAGGACACACCGGCTGGCTGTGCACGTATTATATCTATGATGACCTGGAGCGGCTGCGTGCCGTGCTGCAACCGGTAGCCGTGCAACAGATGGCGGGCGAGGGCTCCTGGACCCTAGATGCTACAACGCTTAACGAGCTTACCTTCCGCTACGAGTATGACGCGCGGGCAAGGATGACCAAAAAGAAAGTACCCGGAGCAGGAGCCGTTTATATGGTCTATGACGCGCGTGACCGGCTGGTGATGACCCAGGACGCTAACTTACGAAAGCCCAGTGGCGACAAATGGCTGGTAACAGTTTATGATGAGATTAACCGTCCGGTGAAAACAGGGCTATGGAGTAATAACCAGACCCTTTCCTATCACATGGCTCAAGCATCCGGTAGTGACCATTACCCAGCTGTTACCTCGCCCGGCTTTGAACTGCTTAGCCAAACCCATTACGACGATTACCGGGATCTCCCTTCCGGATTAACCAACAGCCTTTCAGGCAGCTATGCTTCTTCACTAAGCGCTGCCGGCGGTGCTCCTGATTATGCCGAAAGCCTCCTTGCTTCTTCCCTGACAAAGGGACTGGTAACCTGGAGCAGCGCAAAGGTCTTAAGTAGTGAGGATAGCTACCTTTCCAGCGTTAATATCTATGACGATAAAGGAAGGGTAATACAGACTCAATTTCAAAACTATTCAGGCGGCATTGATATTGCCACTACCCAGTACGACTTTTCAGGAAAGGTGCTGGCCACTTATCTCGAACACCACAAGGGTGCAGGAGCAGCTTCCGGGCAACTGGTGCTTGCCACCAGGAACAGCTATGATGACTTAGGCCGGATTGCGGGGATTGAAAAAAACATTAATAATACAGGATGGAAAAAGATTGCCGTCTTTGAATATGACGCGCTCGGTCAGTTAAAAAGTAAAAGGATCGCTCCTGACTTCAATAACAACCAGGGCCTTGAAACCCTGGGGTACGATTACAATATCCGCGGCTGGCTTTTGGGTATGAACAGAAGCTACCTTCGGGATAAGAACAGTCCGGGCTATAACAACAGGTTCTTTGGCTTTGAGCTGGGCTATGATAAAGGGGGTACTGAAGCCGGTACTACCTTCTCTGGTCCTCAGTACAACGGTAACATTGCGGGGATGTTATGGAAAAGCTTGGGCGATGAAGTAAGGCGCAAGTATGACTTTACTTACGACCAGGTCAACCGCTTTGGCAAAGCTGATTTCTCCCAAAACACCAATCCTTTTAGTAATGGTCACTATAACACCAGCGGTGCCAACTTCAGCGTTCACGGCCTGGATGCCGGCAACAATTACCTGATGAAATACGACGCCAACGGCAATATCCTTTCCATGGTGCAGCATGGCATCAAAGGCTCCAGGCCGGACGCTGTCATAGACCAGCTTCGCTATACTTACTTTACTCATTCTAATAAGCTGCGTCAGGTTACAGATGATAACAACGATAAAACAAGCACCCTGGGTGACTTTAAGTATGATCCTGCTACTAAAACAAGTGTTGATTACGGTTATGATAAAAACGGCAATCTTATTACCGACCTTAACAAAAACCTTGGTGGCACTACTGGAACAGACATTAGCGATGGTGGCGCTATTTCTTACAACCACCTTAATCTGCCATCTCTGATAACTGTAGCCGGCAAAGGAGCGATCGAATATGTCTATGACGCCTCAGGCAATAAGCTGGCAAAGAGGGTTCATGAAACAGGTAAACCGGACAAGACCACCCTTTACATGACAGCTGGCATTGTGTATGAAAATGACACGCTGCAGTTTGTTTCTCATGAAGAAGGAAGGATAAGACCGTTAAGAGATCAGAATAGCCAGGTGACCGGTTACGGCTTTGATTACTTTTTAAAGGATCATTTAGGCAACGTTCGCATGGTGCTGACCGATGAACAGAGCCAGGACTCCTACCCGGTAGCATCTCTGGAGAGCCAAGCGCTGGATAAAGAAAAAGTCTATTACCGGATACCGGAAGGATCGGTAGTAAACAAAGCTGGTGTTCCAGGCTACCCGAAAGATGATAGTTACACCTCTCCTAACGACTATGTGCAGCGGCTCAACGGTAACTCCCAAAAGGTAGGAACGAGCATTGTCTTAAAGGTAATGTCAGGAGACAAGGTGAACATCAGGGCCAGCAGCTGGTACCGCCAAAACGGTGTTCCTTCAGGTAGTAGTTCAACAAGCACCATAGCGGATATTGCAGCTTCACTTGTTCAAGGCATTGCAGGTGTACCGGGTGGAAAGATCGGTGTAGTTACTGCGGAGCAACTGCAGGTGCTCTCTTCAAGCGTGGCTAGTTTCCTGCAACAACAGAGCAGTGAACCTATCGGTAATGTTACCAAACCAAAAAGCTACCTTAACTGGCTCTTGCTCGATGAACAGCTGAACCCTGTCATCACCACTGATGGCCAAAACAGCGGCTTTGAGCAGGTGGGAGCAGATCAGCAGCTTACCATCCATCAGGTTACACAAAGACCCATCACAAAGAACGGATATCTGTATATTTACCTCAGCAACGAATCACCCGGTGTAGACGTGTTCTTTGACAACCTGCAGGTAACTCACATCAAAGGACCGCTGCTGGAAGAAACACATTATTATCCATTCGGACTAACGATGGCAGGGATTAGTAGCAAGGCCGCTTTAAGCCCGGACAATAAATACAAATACAACGGCAAAGAAAAACAGGATAAAGAGTTTAGCGATGGTAGTGGACTAGAATGGTATGATTACGGAGCCAGGATGTATGATGCTCAGATAGGAAGATGGGGTGTGGTGGACCCGTTAAGTGATCAGTATAGAAGATGGTCACCTTATAATTATGCTGTTGATAATCCATTGAGGTTTGTTGATCCGGATGGAATGGGGGTTAAGGATATTATTGTTCTCAATGCTCCTAAAAATGTTGGAGGGTTAGGTCATGCGGCTGTGTTGATTGGAAACGAGAAAAACGGATATTTTTTATTTTCAAAAAATGGAACCCGTCCGCTTAAATTTTCAGGTCCTGCTAATAATCATATAGAATCCAAACTTTATTTTGAAACTATTCAAGCTTTTGCTAAAAGCAGTTCAAATTTTGATTTAACAACAGGGGAAATTATCTACACTAAAGCAGTAAGAATAGCTACCACAAAACAACAAGATAAGAAAATGATGGTAGCTGCAAAAAAGCAAGCAGAAAGTTGGTATGATGTTACCGGTACATTTAGTGGAAGTTGTATCGATGTATGTTCTGATGCACTACTAGCAGGGGGATTGAATCCTGGAAATTCTCCTACAGAAGTTGCAACAGATCTTATGACTGGTGCAACAATGGAAATAGGCGGCGGTCTCAGTGCAATACCTAATATGAGATATGATTATATTTCCAAAAACAATCCAGTTACAGATGAAGCATCCTCTTTAATGCCCCCAAAAAATATTAGAGAAAGATTCAAACAAGAAAGTGTTGCAAGAAAAGCTAAACAAGAAGCAGAAGAAAGAGAAGCAAACTGGAAACAGGCTATGAAAGGAAAATTTAATGCACTTTAACATTAATATGGTATGAGAAGAAATTTAATGTATCTATTGTGTGTGACTATTATGTTTGGTCAAACCTCTTGTGATTCACAAGGGCATGGGGGAGTAAGTAATGACATAAATGAGTCTAAAGATAGAAATGTTTTTATAAGTGAGTATGAAGTTAACCCTAATCCTTATAGAATAAATGACACATTAAAACTTAAAGTATCAAAAGCATGGGTAGAAAATCAATGGGCCTATGGTAAATTTTATGATGAAACAATAATTATTGAAGATAAATATCAGCTAGTTATAGAAGTAGAACCTAACAGTTTGCAAAACTATGATTTGACATGGAGTATAGGTATTGATGGAGATAGATATATTAGAAGTTGCGGAGTTAATTGTTTAATGTCTAGTTTTGATGAGTTACCGCAAGACATAGAAGAATGGAAGGTGCAAAATGGATGGGAACTAGATTCTCTTTCAAAGAAAACGATTATAGGAAGTTTTAGAATTCATAAAAAAATTAATTGAAACTCTTTTATACGTCTGTCTAGCCTATTTGTATAATCTATTCAAAATTCTAATAGTGAAGATTAGGGCTATAAATCATTAGTCCGCAAACCAATTTAAAGAAGTACACATTAATCTGATTGCCAATCCAATTTACAATTGATAAATTGGTATTTAATAGTCAGTCTTATAGTGAAATTGATCCTTGGCGATGTCAAACTGTTTTCTTACAACTTCAATCAGGTGATCAGAAACAATCTCAGCAATTTCTTTTGGCGACATGCCTTGTTTAATTTGGCCTTTTTTTGAGTCTTGGTTACTCAAATTAGATAAAATATCCTTTGTTAAATTACTCGCTCTATTTTCAGTTGGATTAAGTGTCGCAAATGGCATAGTATTAAGTGTTGAAGTAGTTGTCAAAAAAATGCTTATTTAATTCAGGTTTAAAGTAATGTTTTCGTTTAATCCAGATAAAGCCATCACCTTTTGAAATAATAGCAACATCAACCGGACCTCCTACGCTTTCTTCAGCAAATGTAATTCTTCTTTTAAGATATGTCAAATATATCAAACTCTCTGCCATTTCAGCAAGGTCTTCTTTAGATAAATTACTTACAGCGTTCATTAAAGGGTCAATATAATTAGTTTGTTTAGTCTCTTGATTCTTAATTGCATATTCTTCAACAAGTTCTTTCACATCCAAAGCGTTAATTAACGCCTTAAGTTCATCATTAGTATCACCAATTCTAGTTAAAATTTCGTTATTATATTTTGTAAACGCAGCTTCAAAGTTATTTAAGTAAGTTGAATCAAGTGTTGGGTCAACCCCTGTAAGAATGGTACTTATAACATCTGTTTGGGCAAATGGGGCTATAGCTCCATTATTGCTATTAGAAATCTTGGCTATGCTATTTTCTTCAATGAAAAACCTTAACCTGTGAGTAATAGCCAATGAGATATTCACCGGTATTAGCGAAGGGTAAATTTCTTCTTCACCAAAACCGGTGAATATTAGCCCAGTAAAATTTGTAAACTTTTCTTTTGTCCGCAGATATAAAAAAGAAAGTTGTTGAAGCTTCATTCTTAAATCATCGCTCAAAATATATCCATTATTATTAAATGTAGCCTGGATGATTTTTTCAAGTTCGTCTCCGGCAAAATCTATGTATTCCTCAAAAGTATAATCATTGAAGTCACTACAAAGGTTATCAGGACTATTAAATTGAATTATATAAGATTCTACTTTAGTACTAATATTGATAAGAACCTTCTGTTTATTTTCTTCGGACAAGGTTTCTAGCAAAACTGGATTTTCCTTAAGGACTTCAGAGATTACTGAGTTACTCACCTTACGCACAATTTCAAATAAATCAGCAATATAGAAAAGAAATAATGTGGAAAACTTTGCAGACTTATATACCGATTACTTGATAAGTTCTACGTCACTGACTACGGCAACGGGATTATCGTCGATGCTTGGTGGTGCGATAAGCCATGATAAGATAACAAGAAGTCTGTCTAAAGGAGCATTTGATTCAAAATATTTGTGGGAGCAAGTAAAACCAATGGTATCAGAGTTAAGATCCTGCAAAGAACCGATAGTGCTGTGTTTTGATGATTCCATAGAAGAGAAAAGCTATACGGATGAAAGTGAATTGATATGTTGGCATTTTGATCATACCATTAACCGTTCGGTGAAGGGAGTGAATTTTCTAACAGCCTTAGTGAATATGAACGGAGTAAATTTGCCCTGTGCGGTAGAATTTATAAAAAAAGACTTGTGGAAAACTGATAAAAAAACAGGTAAACGTAAACGACAAAGCAGTAAGACAAAAAATGAGTTATACCGACAGATGTTGGATCGCTGTAGTTATAATTTTCCGATTGATTACGTAGTCAATGACAGTTGGTATGCATCTGTGGAGAACATGCAATTTGTTAAGGAGGGGTTATGCTGTAATTTTGTGATGGCCCTAAAAAGCAACCGTAAAGTTGCCTTGAGTGAAGCGGACAAAAGAGCTAATAAATACATAGGTATTAAATCGTTGCAGCCAGAACAACAAACCATGGAGATTTGGTTGGAAGAACTGAATTTTCCGCTGCTGCTGGTAAAGCAAGTCTTCAAAGACGAGGATGATGCAGTCGGGGAGTTGTATCTGGCATGCAGCGATTTAAACCTGTGTTATCAACAAATCACTACAATCTACAAAAGACGGTGGAACGTAGAGGTATATCATGCGAATCAAGGGTTAAAAAAAAGGTAATAAGATAGTGTAAGAAATAAAAGTAAAGAGCTTATTTAGTGTTGTGTTTGAAACAAAACTAATAGCCCTCTACTTTTACGTAT
>JAABUK010009818.1_pt1 | contig 12954 bp, 10 predicted proteins | sample 5559141 | NCBI WGS metagenome assembly JAABUK01 (sample SAMN10711869, study PRJNA513367) | rock metagenome | isolation source: Antarctica rocks | place: Antarctica: Victoria Land, Pudding Butte nord | collected 2016-01-03
GGCTGCGGCCGGGTAAGACCCGGGCGGCACTGACGGCGGAAGCCGCCGCACGCTTTGCCGAGCTGGCTGGGCGGCTGCGCGCCCGCGGCCACGACGCGCAGGCAGTAGCGCACTTCGTCAACCGCCTGTTGTTTTGCTTATTCGCCGACGACGTGGACCTGCTGCCACTCGGCCTGTTCGAGCGAATGCTGGATGCGTCCCGCCGGGCGCCGTCCCGGTTCGAAGGTTACGCGCGCCGCCTGTTCACTGCCATGTCGCAGCGGTGTTAATCAGCGCAGATACCGGATCCGGGGGAAATTTGAACATTCAGTGTATTGCGGCGCTGATCAGCGTCGAGACCCACCGCTGACTTACAGGTGAGGCGAGCCACATCAGGCGTCGACCTCACGCGAAGTCCTTCCCCACGTGGTCCTCGAACAGCCGGGCGGAGCGGACGTAGCTGGAGAGGACGTTGAGGCTCTTGTGCCGGCTCTGCTCCTGCATCTTCCAGATCGACGCCCCAGCCCGGGCGGCGCTGGTCAGGAACCCCGCCCGCAGCGAGTGGCCGGCGAACGTGACGTGGTTCGAATTCAGGTTACACGTGAGGCTGGGTTGGCGGTCCCAGGGCGGATGATGGCACCCTCACGTTTTCAGCGGTGGTGCGAGTATGGATCGAGGTGTTGGCGCAGCAGCGAGGCTGCCCGGGAGTGACCGCAAGGACCTGGCCGTTCAGGCGTTGGCCGGCTCTGAGAAGATCAGTGATCTCGCCGCCCGGCACGGGGTAAGCCGCAAGTTCATCTACCAGCAGACGCACAAGGCTGCCGCGGCGTTGGACGACGCTTTCTCGCCGGCCACGCCGGACGATGAGGTGCTGTTCGAGTTGGCGGTCACCAAGGCCTGGCTGCGCCAGGCGATCGTCGGGCTGACGCTGATCTGCCGCAGCTCGTATCGCGGCGTCGTCGAGTTCCTGCGTGACCTCCTGGGCCTGCCCGTCAGCCTGGGCTGCGTCCACGACGTGCTCCAGGCGGCCACGCGGCAGGCGAGCGCAATCAACCAGCAGCAAGACCTGTCCGGCATTCGCGTGGGCTTGCATGACGAGATCTTCCAAGGCGCCACGCCGGTGCTGGCCGGCGTCGATGCGGCATCGACGTACTGTTACTCGTTGGCCGCTGAGGAGCGTCGGGACGCCGACACCTGGGGCGTGCACCTGCTGGATGCCGCCGCGCAGGGGCTTGATCCTGACTATACGATCGCCGATGCCGGGCAGGGCCTGCGTGCCGGGCAGAGGCGGCCTGGGGCGACACGCCGTGTCACGGCGACGTGTTCCACATCCAGCGCCAGTGCGAAGGTCTCGCCAACACGCTCGCGCGCCTCGTCAAGGGCGCCACGTCGCGGCGCATAGCGCTACAGGCCGGGATCGGCCGCGCCGGCCAGAGGAATCCAGACAGCGAGCTTGTCGTCCAGCTGAAGCTGGCCCGTCATACGGAGGGGAGGCTCCTGCGTCATGCCTCGCCCGCGATGTCCGAACGCTCACCCAGTGGCTGCGCCATGACGTTCTGGCGCTGGCCGGCCCGAACCTGGCGACGCGGCGAGAGCTGTTCGACTTCGTCGTCGAGGAACTCGCGGCCCGCGAGCCCGAGGACCCACGGCGCATCCGCCCGGTGCGCGTCGCGCTGTAGAACCAACGCGACGACCTGCTCGCCTTCGCCGGCGTGCTCGATGCGAAACTGGCCAACATCGCGCAAGCCCACGCCGTCGGCGAGCCGCTCGTGCGGGAAGCCTGCGTGCTGCACCGCTTGCCCAGCACCTCGCCCGCGTATTGGCAGGGATGGAACCGGCTACGCGCGCAGGTCGGGGGCAAGTTCCACGCCCTGTTCGACGCCGTGAGCCACGCCATGGCGGACACGCCGCGCAGCAGCTCGCTGTTGGAGAACCTCAACTCGCGGCTGCGCACTTACTTCACTCTGCGTCCTCACCTCGGCGGAGCGTACCTGGACCTGCTGCGGTTCTTCCTCAACCACCGCCGCTTCCTGCGCAGCCGGCATGCCGAGCGCCAGGGCAAGAGCCCGCGGGAGTTGATGACCGGCCACGGCCATCCGCACTGGCTGACCCTGCTGGGACTTGGGCCGCTTCAGCCCCAGCGGGCTTGACCACGGGGAGGCCAGCCGCCTCCCGCACAGGACACCCTTCCGGTCGAAATCCGGCCCTCAAAGGCCGGCAGTCTTCGTACGCACGTGTGACCCAAAAATGGCAGATTCTGAACCACGCCCATACACCAATACCGGCACGCTTAGGTCATTGTCACCAGCGCCGTCACATTGTCCCTTGCTTGCCTCGCGATTGCACTCCGGATCAACGCCTCCGCGGGATTATTGGTTTCAAGCGGGGCAATCAAATCGGTGTCCTGCACCGCCTTGATCAAGCCGTCACTGCAAAGCAAGAAACGGTCGCCCCGTTCAGTCCTGGTAATTGCTTTGTCCAGCAAACCATCCGTGCATTCAACGCCGATCGCACGCGTGATCACGTTGCCCTTCGGGTGGTTCCATGCCTTGGCCTCGGTGAGATTGCCGGAGCGCAGCATCTCCTCGACCAGGCTATGATCGGATGTAAGCTGGATGAGGGTGCCGCGCCGAAGCAAATATGCCCGCGAATCCCCGGCCCACAGGCAGGCGAGGTGGTCACCGTGCAGCAGCAAGACCACGACAGTCGTTGCATTCACGGCCGTCGGAACGGGCGAAGCCTCCCCGAGCAGCCTTTGGTGCGCTGCCTCGATCCGCGACCGCACCGCGGCCAGCAGCTCCAGCGGATTCAAACCAGCCGGCACCGTATCCAACTCGCGAACCACCTCGGTGGAGGCAAGGCTGCCATTGCCGTGTCCGCCGACGCCGTCAGCAACGACGAACAGCCCGATGTCGGGACGGCAGAGGTAAGCGTCCTGGTTGGTCGTGCGGACAAGGCCGGGGTGCGACGCGGCCCAATGCCTTACCGCGAGCGTCATGATGCCACCATTTGCATGAACATCGCGGCATCGGGTAGCGCAGGCCCTTGCACCTGCTGGGTCCCGCCGGGTCTTCCCTGTTGCCACCATCGCGCGACAGGAGGGCTTATGGCCGACAGGCGACTCGGTGGACACGGGATTTGGTTCAGCCGCGTGGCTAGGGCTTCGGGCTGCATCACGGTGCGGACAGCTTCCACCCCGGCGTCCTCGGCCATATCAAGGAAGGGGTGGCAGGTGCCTGCCGCCTCGGCTGCAATCAACAACGGGAACAGCCGCCCGACGCTGTCAGCGCTCGGCAGCAGCACCCCGGATGCTGGGCATGGTCCACAGATACCGGGATCGAATGCGAACCGCCAGGCGCGCATCGCCCACCATTGGCCGTTGAACGCGTCGGACCTGCGGGCGGGCATCACCGACTGGACCCAGTCGTCCCAAGCGCCGACCACGGCCTGGGACAGGCCGCGCCGCACAAAGTCGCCGCGTGAGGGAAGCTTGCCGAAGAAGCCGACCCGGACGGGCCGCGCACCGTCCCAGCTGCTCATCGGATCATAGGGCATGTGAACCCCGCGAGCAGGCTGGATTGGACGGGCGTGCTGGACGACCCGGCCTGTAGCGTGAACGCCGCCCGGTGTTCCCCGTCTTCGAACACGGCCTCGCTTGTCCCGGTCCCCCTGGCCGCTGAGACGCGTGCCTGCGCCAGCAGCCGGAACAGCGCCCAAGGCCCACTGGCCTTGATCGCCGGCCCATCGTCCGGAGTCTTGCCGAACTGGACGGTGGCCGTGCCGGCCCCGTCGGCGCCGGGCCATGAGAACGAGACCGTCTGCTCGGCGTCGGTGCCGACGGAGGCTGCGCCAAGCGTCAGGGTCGCCATCTCACCCGGCCTTGGTGTGACGGTGAAGTGGATTTGCGGCGGCCCGCCGGATGGGAACAGGGCGTCCCGGATGGTGGCGGCACGCTGGAAGCTGGCGAGCGACGCGGCATCAACCGGGGCCGCCACCCCGCCGAGCGCCTGCGCCCGCCATACCGGCCCACGCCGGTCAACGAACGGCTTGATCTGCGCCTCGAAATACTTATCGAGCACGCCGCCCGGGGCGAACAGCCGGGCGAAATCGTCAATCGGCGCGTCCTTGCTGGATCGTGGGCTGAACGGGAACCGGCCCTCGACCACGTTGCGGCACAGGGCCTGCGGGCCGTCGCCGCTGGAGAACGCAGCCGCGGCGGAGGCGTGCGTCGCCGTCCCAAGCATGGCGCTGCCGGACGTTGCGACCTGGCGCAGCCAGCCCGCCAGCGGCGCCGGTTGCCGCTCCGCTTCCGCCAACAGGAGCTGCGCCGGCTGTCCTGCGCTCTGCAGCGTTCCCGGGATTGCCGCGGCGCCAGGCGCGAGTGCCGCCAGCTCCTGTTGCAGCGAGTTGACGAGCCGCAAGACGTTGTCGAGCGGAGGGACTCCGCTGCTGCTGCCGAGCAAGTCAACCAGCGGCTTGAAGTGCGCGCGGAAGGCCTGCAGGGCGGCCGGGGGCGCCGGGGTGCCGCTGGACGGCTCCGCAGGCGGAAGGGTGGCGGGAGCGCCCGCCTTGGCCGGCTGCTTGTCCGCTTCATTCCCCAGCGGCAGCACGCGGACGATTGCGGTCAGGAGGTCCCGCAACGGGGATTGCGGCGATGACAGCACATACAAGTCCTGGATCGTCATCCCGCGACCGCCGCCGGACTTGAGCACCAGATCGCCGAGCAGCGTGTCCCAGCGGGCCTGCGCATCGGCGAAGTAGAGCGACAGGACGGCCTGTTCAAGCGCCACGATTTGCGGTCCCTCCGTGGGAATCTGCTCTGCGTGTCCCAGCACCCAGCTTTCCCCGGCCGCCGCGCGGGTCGTCGCCGGAAGGTCGTGCAGCACGGCGCCCTGCAGGCCGGCGCGAGTATAAAGGCCAGGGATCTCCTCCGTCAGCGGCTTGCCGGACTTGCGAGCGAATAGCTGGCCGCCGACCGCGCCGAGCGCTGAAGACGGCGCCCAGCCCGGAGCCGCCTGCGCCGTGGCGCCAATGCGGATGCGGCCATAGACCCGCTCGGCCAGCGGCACCCGGCTGAAGGTCGCCCGGGCGCTTTCCACGAGCGCGCCGTCCAGCGTGGCCTCCGGCAGCGGCTCCGCCATCAACGCCGCCAGGTGCGACTGCAGGCGGCCGCGCAGCTCGGCGTTCAACGCACCGGGGTAGCGGGCCGTCCAGTCCGCCTCCATCCACGCCCGCACCAGGCCGGGGTCGAGCGGACCCATGTCGCCAAGCATGAGATAGACCCGCGTCGCCTCATAGAGGTAGCTGGGATCGCCGAGGTGACTGCGCATCTGCTGCTCAAGCCGCCACAGCAGCCGCGGCAGCATGATCCGTTGCAGAGCGCGCTCGTAGTCGAGCTGGCTGACCTGCTCCAGCTTGGCCTGTTGCGACAGCCCATACAGCACGGGCGTCCAGCCGACCGTGACGTGCCGCAGCCCGGCGGCGGCGTCCAGCACCGGACCAGCCTTGGCGAAGTCGTCATCGGCGACCGGGTCGAGCTTGAGGCCGGCGAGCTGCTGCCGGTAGGCTGCAGCGCCCTCGTTGGCCTGCTCGATCGCCACCCGGTTCTCCACTGCCACCCGCCACAGCAGCAGCCCGGCGGCAGTTGCCGCGACGCCGATGGCCGAGAAGCCCACGGCGCGCAGCACCTTGCGCCGGCGGATGCGCTCGGGGCGCTGCGACGCCAGCACCGCCTCGTTCAGCACCACCTCACTCAACAGGCGGCTGATGAAGTATTCCCGGCCGGACACCGGGCGCAGGCTTGGAACCCCCTTCTGGTCCACGCCGAATGTCTGCGCCAGCAAGCCCGTCAGCCGGTCGATTGGCGTGCCTTGCTGCGTTGCCGAGGTCATGTAGACCCCGCGCAGGAACGGCGCCGGATCGAGTTTGCTGCCGGAGAACGCCTGGTTGAGGAACTCCGTGAGCGGCGCCTCCAGGCTCGCCATCTGCAACGGGAAGCTGCCGATCAGGGCACGGCGTTCGGTCGCGCGCTCGGCCTGCAGCCGCTCGACCTGGCGGTCGGCGAGCCGCCCCAGCAGCAGCCGGTACTCCTCCGTGAACAGCGCGACGCCCTTGTCTATCGGAAACGTCATGCCCCAGACCTGGGCGCGTCCGTCGGTGTCGAGGTCGTCGAAGTAGGCGTCGAACCCACGCACCTGGTCCGCCTTGCTGAGCATGACATAAACCGGGACGCGCAAATGCAGCCGCTCCGTGATTTCGTTGATGCGCAGCCGCACCGAGCGGGCGTGGGCCAGCCGCTCCGTCCGGTCCGCCGAGGCAAGCTCCACCAGCGACAGCACTACGATCACCCCGTTGATCGGCTCCCGCGGGCGGGTGCGGCGGAGCAGGTCGAGGAAGCCCTGCCAGCCCGCACGGTCCACCACGGCGTCCGAATCCTGGGTCGTGTAGCGTCCGGCCGTATCGATCAGCACCGCCTCGTCGGCGAACCACCAGTCGCACAGGCGGGTGCCGCCCACCCCGCGCACGGGGCCGCCGCCGGCATCCCCGTCCAGCGGGAAATGCAGGCCGGAGTTCTGCAGCGCCGTCGTCTTGCCGGAGCCGGGCGGACCGATCAGCACGTACCACGGCTGCTCATACAGGTGCCGGCCGCGGCGGCCCTTCTTCACGCGGGCCAGCGCCTGCTTCATGCGCTCCTTGAGCTGCGCGACTTCCTCGGCCGCTGCGGCCTGGCTGTCGCGGGCGTCATGCCCGTCCTCGCCTGTCATCGCCTTGTCGAGCGCGCGTTGCCGGCGCCGCTTGCGCCAGGCCTGGATGCCGCTGATGGCCAAGCACACCATGAGGGCGACGAGGATCGCCAGCAGGCGCCGCCCCGGCGACTGCAAGGCGGGCACGAGCGGGAACAGCAGCCAGATCATCGAGCTGACGATTGCCCAGCCAGCGAGGGTGACGCCGAAGCTGCGGGCGATCATCATGAACAGAGCAGGGAGCTGGTTCATTGCGGTTGGTCCCCTTGACCCGCCATGATCTCGATGCGGCGGTTCTGCTGGCGCCCCTCGGGCGTCGTATTCGTGTCCACCGGGTCGGCGTCGGCGCGGCCCTCGGCGGTGAAGCGGGCCGGATCGGCCGTCTTGCCAAGCACCTGCGCAGCCGCTTGCGCCCGGGCCATCGAGAGCTGGAAGTTCGACGGGAAGGCGACGGTGTGGATCGGCTGGTTGTCGGTATAGCCGACGATCCGCACCGGCCCGGGGCGGGTCTGCAGGACGGCGGCGACGCGGGCGAGGATCGGCAGGAACCGAAGCTCCACCACGGCGCTGCCGGATGCGAACATGCCGGAGCTTTGTATCCGGATGATCGGGGACAGGTCGGTTCCGGCGATGCTGACCTGCCCGGCCCCGACCTCTGGCTGCAGCAGGTCGGCCAGGGCCTGCCGGGCGCCCGCCGGCTGCGGCGCCGGCGGAAGCGCCTTCGGCGGCTCCTGCCGCCCTATGGCCGGCATCGCCGCTGGCGGCAGCGCCAGCCCGGCGGCGAAGGTCCGGTCGGAGTCGCTGTTCAAACCCAGCGACAGCAGCACGTAGGTAAGCGCCAGCAGCCCGAGGGCGGCCAGCGCCGCCAGCCAGACCGGCAGTTGCGCCTTGCGGCCCCGGTAGGGGGCGAGCACGCCGCGCCAATGCACCGACAGCTCCGGCTCCGCCGCGCCGCGTTGCCGCAGGATGATGAGATAGGTTTCCTCGCGCACCCGGTCCAGCTCGGCCGGCCCCCGGGGCGACAGGCGGTAGCGCCCCTGCATGCCGAGCGACATGCAGATGTACATCAGCTCGATCACCGGCAGGGACTTGCCCGGCGCCTGGGACAGCCGGGTCAGCAGCTCGAAGAACCGGTTGCCGCTGCGCACCTCCTGGTGGAAGGTCGCCACCAGCGAGGCGTCGGCCCACGGGCCACGGCTGCCCCAGGGCGTATTCTGCACGATGTCGTCCACGGTCGCGCACAGCGCGTAGTGGCTGGTCCGGATCGTCTCCAGCGGGACCTTCGCGTTGCGGAGGGTCTGCTCGTAGCGCCGGACCTCGTTGACCGTATGGTCGCGCAGCCTGGCCGGGTCGGGCACCGTCAGCAGGTTTCGCAGGCCAGACAGAAGGGACAGCAGCGGCGCGGCGGCGCTGATGACGGGGTGGCCGTCGGTTGGCGGCAGGGCGCCGAAGCCCTCCTGCGCCGACGACGCCGGAGTGTCCTTTGATGCGGGCCGGCGCGCGGCCGCCCGCGGCACGATCACCGTGCGGTCGTTGTCGTCGGGTTCGGAGAAGGGATTGTCGTTCATGCTTGCGGCCTCACGCGCGGATGGCCCAAAGCTCGAGCGCCAGGTTCGGGTAGTCGCCGGAGACGTGGATGGCGAAGCCGCCGGAGTTCTGCATCTGCTGCCAATGCGGCGAGGCGCGGTCCAGCTCGAAATATTGCGCGCCCGGAATGAACGGCATTTGCCGTGGCGCCACTGGCAGGGCGCGCAGCTCGATGCCGGGGACGGCGACGTTCACCAGCTCGCGGATGTGCTCGACCGCGCCGACCTTCGCCGTGCCGGGGAAGACGGTGCGGAGCGTGTCTATGGCGACGTCGGCTTTGACCACCAGGACGATGGCGGTGCCGGTGAGCAGGGTACGGTCCTGGATCGCGCCGACGCGCACGCCGTGCTTGCGCTCCTGTAGGGGTATCTGGATCGCGGTCTGCTCCAGCACCGCAGACAGGGAGCGGCGGATGTCGGCCACGACCGGGGTGAAGCTGTGCTGGAGGTCGTGATGGCGGTAGGACGAATAGCGCCCCGGCCGGCGCTTTGGGTCGGTGAAGGTCGCAAGCTCGCCGGCCATCTGCAGCAGTTGGCAATAGAGCGCCTCGGGGTGGACGTTGCCGGCCTCGGCGAGGTGGGCGAACACCGTCTGCCAGCCATTCATCGCCTGGAGCAGCAGGAAGTCGGCAACCTCGGTGTTGCTCTTGGTGCCGACGGCGGTCAGGCGGGCGGCGATGGCCTCGCCGCGCTGGTTCAGCATCCCGGCGAGTTCGACGATGACGCTGGCCAGGGCCGGCGCGGCGGAGCAGCGCAGCACCGAAGGAATGAAGCGCGGGTCGAGGACCACGCGCTGGTCCGACGTGACCTCCACGATGCGCGCGATAGGCAGGCAGACATAGCCCTCGCGGTCATCGGTCTCGAGCAGGAAGCGGAGCCGGAGTTGGCCGACCTGGAGCTGGGCCGTTTCGGTGGCACCGGAGTGCGTGTCGAAAGCCTCTAAGGTCTCGGGGTTGTAGCGGCCCTCGTGGCCGGTGCTGCTAACCTCGTGGGCGCCGGGCTGCTGCAGCGGGATGGCGAGGAAGGCGAGCACGTTCCGCGCGGTCTCGGGGACAAGGAGTGGCTGCGGCAGCGGCGCGTCGCCGGGGGCCGAGAACGGCGTGCCGTCCTCAAACAGGCCCGCCGCGGAGCTGAGCGCCAGCCGTCCGGTCCCCAGCAGGTCGCGTGAGACCGCGCATTCGGTGAAGCCCCAAGGGAATGGCCTCAACCCCTCGACGCTGCGGCGCACCTGCCCGGCCGTCCAGCGGTCTTGCTGCTGGAAGTGCTGGGCGCGCAGGAACATCCCTTCCTGCCAGGCGACACGGTTGTGCCAGGTCATGCGGCTCTCCTTGAGAATGGGACCGTGCGGCTTCGGGCCGCCTCCGGGCCGTGAAGGGGCGGCGTCATGGGCGCGTGCCCAAGTCTTGCTCGTGGACGGAAGCCAGCGCGGCTTCATAGGCACGCCCAAACGACTTGCCGAAAACGCTGTCGAAGTCGTCCGACAGCGCGCGCATCGTTGCCGCGTAGCGGCGTTCGTATGCGTCCCAGGCGCGGTGCTTGCGCCGCCCCAGCACGCCGTCCAGCAGCCCTGGCGGCAGGTCGCGGCTGATCCGCTCCGGCGCGAGGTCCTCGAGCATGCCGCGCACGGCCTGCTGCATCGCCGTCGCGACGGCAAGCTCGTGCAGCCGCATGTCGCGCAGCGAGCCCGCCAGGGCACGTTCCGGGGTCATGCCGGCGTTGCGTCCGATGCCGAGCAGGCCAGAAAGCGCATCGTCGTCGTCGGCGGAGAACTTCAGCGGGTTGTTGCCCGCGGCCTGGACCATGGTCTGCTCGATCCGGAACTCGCCCTTGATGGCGGCGCGGGCGATCATCACGCGGCGCAAGCCGCTCACCACCGCGCGGAAGGCGGCGCCCAGGCCGCGGAGGACGGCGTCGGGGTCGCCTGCCGGAGTGCCCTGGATGCCTGCCCCGGCGATGAAGGCGCCCAGGCCGGCTGCGCCGCCGGCGGCCCGATCGGCCATGGCCGCCACCGGCGCGACGAATGGCAGCGCAGGCAGCGGCGGAGCAGGCGGTCCGGGTGGGCCAGCGGCGGCGGCGGCGTCCCAGTCGGCCGGCAGCAGCTCCAGGCTTGGCCGAGGCAGTTGGAAGTTCTCGCGCAGGTCCGACACGTGGTTCGGCGCGGTGTAGCGGTTCTCGGCGATCCCTTCGTCGGCGAACAGAGGCTCGAAGTCCGCAGGCAAGCCGATGGCAGGCCTCGCCAGGTGCAACGGGTCGTCGGCCGGCATGGCGAAGGGATCGCTGGTCAGGCGCTCCTCGCCGGGTTCGTCAGGCTCCGCCTCGATAGGCGTGCGTCCGGCCGCCGGGGGCGGCGCGTCCTCGAACCGCACCTCGATCTCGTAGGCGCCGACCGTCACGCGGTCCTTGTCCCGCAACAGGCACATCTGGTCGACATCAAGCTTGTTGCCGTTGACCGAGGTGCCGTTGCTGCTGCAGTCGGTGATGGCCCAGTTGCTGTTTTGCACCGTGATCTCGCAGTGCTGCTTCGACAGCACCTTGTCCGGGTCCGGCAGCACCCAGTCGCTTCCCATGCCGCGCCCGATGGTGAATGCTTCGCCGGTCACCTTGCGGCGCTCGGGCGCCACCCCGGACGGCGCGCGGACGACCGCAAGGACGAGCGGCCCGGCCGTCACCGGTGCGTCCTCAGGAACGGCGGCAAGTTCATCACCGGAGAGGCGGGCCGAGGAGGGGCGGTCCGGCTGCAGCGGTAGGACTGGACTTCCTCGACATCGGTCAGGACGCCTGCGTTGCCCTCGCTGCGCCAGGCATAGGCGGATGACGCGAACAGCACCCCGCCGCCGCCGGCAACCGGCTTGAGCACCTGCCGCGCGCCGCGGTCCGGCGTGAGGACCAGGCCGGCGCCGTCACGGTCCGGGCCGATCATCGCCGTCCGTGACGGGCCTGCCGTGGAGCCGCCATCGGGCATGCAGTCATATGATGCGGGACCGCCGGCGCCGACCGCGGCGGCGATCTGGGCGAGGCCGCTGCAGCCGCCGAGCAGCATGGTCGCCGTGAACAGACAAGCAATCTTGCGCATGGCAGCGTATCCTGACCGAGCGATGCCGGCCGTGACTGGCCTGCGGTATCGGGAAGACAATCGGCGCGGCCCGTTACCGGGGCATTTCGCCGTGGAGGAAGTTCACTACGACGGTAATAAGCGGGTCCAGGCGGGCGCATTGCGGGTTGGATGCGGGGCCGGGCCGCGCTTTCCAGGTTAGGGGCTTGGTTCGGCGGCGCGACGGGCCGGACGAGGCGCCTTGTCAAGCCGGGCGCGGAGGACCGGGAGCCGTCGCCGGTGCGGGGCGGGAAGCGCCATGCAAGCCGCCTTCATCGCTGACCCCTGGAGAACAGGCCGGCGATGGCTGGCACGAGCATTCCGTTGCGCGCTGACGCCGGCCAGTCCGGCGCGCCATGTCAGCCGATCAGGACCGTTAGGAACCCCGTGATTATCTTTCCGCCGTGGACGCATTGATCGGTGATGCGCGCTGCGGCCTTGCCCCCTATCGTGACGGTCGAGGATCCCTTCTCGACCTTGTCGGTGGGACCGACGCATACGGCGATGTCGCCCACGCGCGCGGCCGGCAGGCTGCCGATCAGCACCGTGACGCAGCCCGTGATGATGGGACCGCCCACATGAGGGATTAAAGCGGTCGTCCTGGGACAGACATGTTCGTCGGTGATGCGTGCGGCGGGCAGGCCTGCCATGGTCAAGCCTCCATCCGGATGCCTGTGGGGCAGGGGGTGCTGGGCATCAGTTGATCCTTACCAGGGTGCCGCGGATGACGATGCCGGTCTGCGAGATCTCGATGTAGTTGGCTCCGGCCCTCAACGTGATCGTGCCTGCGCGGGCCTCTATCGAGATGTCGCCCGTTTCGCTCACCGTGGATTGGTTGCGGGTGATGGTGACGGTTTCATCCCGCTTGATAGCGACGGTGCGGTCGCGCATGACCAGGAGGGACTGGTCGTTCTCGACCTCGGTCGTATGGTCCTTGCGTGCCCGGACATAGACGAGTTCCTGGCCTTTCTTGTCGTCGAATGAAAGCTCGTTGTAGTCCCGTGTGCCGCCGCCGGGCGTGGACCGGCTGCGGAAGCCCTGCTTGGTCTGTTGCGCGGGCACAGGGAAGACCGGCAGCATCTCCTCGTTGTAGAAGCAGCCGACCACTACGGGATTGTCGGGGTCGCCGCTCATGAACGACAGGCCGACCTCGGTGCCGACGCGCGGCAGGTGCTGCCAGCCCCAGCGGTTGCCCGCCCAGGCATGCAGGACACGGATGAAGATCGACTTCGCCGCGGTCGTGTCCTTGCGGTGGTCGAACCGGGGCTGCACCTTGATGCGGGCCAGCGAGTCGGCGTGGATCTCTTCTCCGGCCTCGCCCAAGACGGTGGCGGTGAAGATTCCCGTCATCGCCGGGCGCGGGATGGACAGGTCGTCGCGCCAGGGCATGGACTGGCGGAAGCAGGTGAAGTGGCTGTCATAGGACGGCGGGCTGGTCCCGGCGACCCAGGTCTCGTCGGCGGCGGCGTGGAGCGTGCTGTGGACGGCGTGGTCCACGTTCCCGGCCCCTGTGAACGGGTCCGTGTCCAGGGTGAAGCGGAAGCCCGGGCACAGA
>JAABUK010009820.1_pt1 | contig 12950 bp, 22 predicted proteins | sample 5559141 | NCBI WGS metagenome assembly JAABUK01 (sample SAMN10711869, study PRJNA513367) | rock metagenome | isolation source: Antarctica rocks | place: Antarctica: Victoria Land, Pudding Butte nord | collected 2016-01-03
AGCTGGCACCAGGCTTCAAGGCGCCTGTGCCCACTGACTATGCCAGCATGAAGGAGTACATTGAGGCTGCCTTGCCAGCAGAGTCTCCCATCATGTATGGCATGCACACCAATGCTGAGCTGTCTCTCCTCACTTCTCAGGTAAGCTCTTGGCATCTATGTAGTGCTGAACTGCATGTATGGCTGACTACATTACCACCAACATGCACAGCAAAGTTGTTCCTCACAGAGCTTGTGCCAGTGTTCCAAAATTGTCTGACTGTGACCCATGACAGGTTTACAGGATAGCTGTAATTCTCCAAGTTCTGCTGATCTGCACTGACAGCATGAGAGCACAAACCCCTGCAGCATGCCATTTGCATGTCCAATGTTCACTCGACAGTGCACTCAAACAACACCTTTGCTCTGGTTTTGTAGGGAGGGACGCTATAATGCTCCAGGTTCTGCTGATCTGCATTGACAGCATGAGAGCGCCCCTGAAGCATGCCATTTGCGTGTCCAATGCTTACCAATAAACTCAAACAACATCTACGCTCTGTTTTTGTAGGGAGAGACGCTGTTCCGCACAGTGATAGAGGTGACAGGTGGTGGAGGTGCATCAGGTGCCAGTGGTGGCAGCAGTGAAGCAGCTGTGCGCACTGCACTGGAGGACTACATGGCACGCTTGCCTGAACCCCTCAACATGGTTGAGGTACTGCCTTTGCCTGAACCCAGCATCACCAGACTCTACAGTGCAAACATGTGCTGCGTGCCATCAAGGCCTTGCAACAGCAACACTTGACGTTTGAGCGGCCAAACTCACGCTGATAAACAACACTGACAAGTCCTGCTGGTTGTTGATCTCATCAGCTATCGTTGGTAAATGAGACCTTCGCCATTCTTGCCAGTTTCCTTTACTTTTCTTCACAACCAAGTTTGGTTGTGGTGACAGTTTTGCTTCATGACACCTTGACAAGCTGGACTTTATTGCCTTTCTGGTGCATGCAGATTGAGGCAAGAGTGAAGGACAAGACGCCATATGTGGTGGTGGCCTTGCAAGAGGCGGCACGCATGAACACTCTGCTGACAGAGATGCGCCAGTCCATGGAAGAGCTGCTGCTGGGCCTGGGAGGCTCACTCAACATGAGTGACAAGATGGAGAAGCTTGCCACTGGTAAACTTCATTCACCTCACTGTGCCTTATGGCAAGAGGATATCAACGAGCCATGAACTTTTGGTCAATTGCTGGATCCCGACTGGCCGCATTCATTGTCCAACTAGGTGAGACCTAAGTGTGGATTTGTGATATGCAGGTATTGCAACCAACACAGTGCCAGCATTGTGGATGGCTCAGGTGTCAACACGGTATCAAGAAGTGTTCACACTCACGCTGTGGTACATGGTAAGCCACGCAGCTGCTCTGCCTTACAACTGTTCTTCTTCTCAAACATGGCATGCAGCTTAGGTTGATGAGTCTCATGGGCATGTTCATAATACTGTTGCCATGATGCAGGACATCTTGAAGAGGTATGACCAGCTAAACAATTGGACAGCTGGCAGCATCACCACACCCAACTCGGTGTGGCTGCCTGGCTTGTTCAATCCCAAGGTATGCAAGCTGGCTGGCCGTACTCAGCGGCAGCCAGCGTGGTGTTTGCTGTTTCTGGATCTCAAAATGCTTATTTGACAAGCTTGGACAGGAAGCTGACAAAGCACCACTGCTCTGCAGGCTTTCTTGACAGCCGTGATGCAGACATATGCTCGGCAGCACAAGCTGCCTTTAGATGTCATGAAGTTCAGGACTGATGTCACAACTAAGTCTGTGGAACAGATTACAGAGGCAGCACCTGTTGGGTGCTACATCCATGGTGAGCAACTACAGCAAACATTGTGATATGACCTGTTCTGGACCTGCAAAGTCACAGTAGCAAAGGCCCAAGTTGCTCACTTTGCCTTGCTGCTGGGTGCAGGCTTATGTCTAGAGGGTGCGAGGTGGGACAAGGAAGACGGCGTCCTCAAAGAGTCGCTGCCCAACCAGTTGCACCCAGCTCTGCCTGTCCTCCAGGTATGCTTCGCGTAGGGTCTACGATAGGGTATGAGTAACCCATATCTACCAGTCTCTCTCTGGTCATTTGGCACGTACATAGTTGCCCTTTTGGCGTGGCACAATCATACTTACCTGTTCGGGCTGGGTTGGTGATCAGGACGGCCAACCAGCTACTCTCGCTGCTCGCCTTGCACTCAGCCTGCGGCGTTGAGTAAAACTACTCCAAGTGGGTATGTTTACGGAATAATTTATGGTAGGCTGAGGCGAGCGCATGCGCTCCCTCGGCACATTAATTATAATTCAACATCGCATACTAAAATGCATATCTCAGTGACACATTTTATTCACAAAGCCACCTAATTAAAATTCAAAGCACATCCATGCAGCAACACATCATGTCAAATCAAGCACTGACATATGAGGTATCGCATGCAGCAAGCAACACAACTGAGCATTGGTTGAACATGTACATACACCACAGTAGTGAGCATTTGTTTGTTGTGTTGCAGGTGGTGCCAGTCACAATAGATGAGTACAGCCTTCAAGGGTACTATTCGTGCCCTGTGTACACCAACATGCAGCGTGCAAATGTGTACTCGCCAATTGTATCTAACTTTACTATGAAGACAGATGAGCCCTCACACAAATGGGTTTTGGCGTCAGTGGGCAAGATGAGCTTGCCTGATTTTTGTATGTCACTTCATTCTTATCAATGTTCATGTAAATCAGTGGTATTGCAACCTTAGACAAAAGAACTCTGTGCTTGGTCTTGGTGCGTGAGTTTGTGCTTTAAAACAAATTTGCATGTCAATTCAAATCCACAGTGTAACCAAAAGATGGTTAAACAAAGGAAGCACAACAGTCTCTATATTTGGCCAACTCCAAGGAAAATTAGCGAATCAAAGACGCAAAGACTGTTGCTATCTAACAGGGTGTGCTTCAATGTCGAACAGTAAGGTACCATCAACTTCACACAGCCGCATCTGACCTACAGCTAGAGCTGGTAGCTCATTGCTTTCTGGTTCAGACAAGAACACCATGGGATCAACATCAGGTGCATCCCATTGAGTTCTACCCAAGAATTGCCCATCATTTGTGATACTGTCTACCAAAACAGGTATCTGCAGCAAAATCATTGCCGTTAGCGTATACTAGCACTGGCTCAAAACTGGTCGTATTACAGCAGGAATGCAAGGTAGAAGAGTCTTTTGCAAAGTCACGTATGAACATGCATCATGATACCTGGCAGCCAATGAGGGACTCTGCAAAATCTTGGCCCACATCTTGCTGCAGTGATACCAGCTCATCTCGTCTAGCCTCTCTCACATCTTGAGGAACCTGCAGAAGACAGAGAAGTGAACATGCACACGCTTAGCTACAGTAGGGGTAAAGGGAACCAAGCACAGCCCAGACCCCATTCATTTCTCTAGGGGAAACAAGCAGGATGTCAGCTGACCTGATCCTGGTACTCAGCTGCAGGTGTGCCATCTTCTTCTGAATATGTGAAGGCTCCCATACGCTGAAACGGGAATTCTTTGCAGAATTCCACCAGCTCCTGGTGGCCTTCTTCTGTTTCACCTGTTAACATGGGTCACAACATGTGAAGTGCAGTGAGCCAGACTATGGTTTGCAATCAGGTCATTTGATGCAAGCTGCGTATAGCAGAAAAAGTGAGCTGCTGCATAGAAGCAGCATTTAGCAAATTTGACAGATTTATTTTAGCTGTGACAAACACATGGAAGGCAGCAGGCTTGCCAGCTTATGACAACTGTAGCAATGATATTCATCAGCAGCTGACCTGGAAAGCCAGAAATGAATGTGGTTCTCAAAACCAGGTCAGGTATTCTTTGTCGCAGTTTCTACAACAGCTTCACTGTGTGCTCTTGAGGCGGCCTGTTCATGCTCAGGAGAGTCATGTTGTTGATGTGCTGCAAGGGTATGTCAATGTATTTGCACACCTGCATATCACCATCACACTGTACAGTAATTACCCTTATGTAATGCTTAAATGCAGTCATGATTGAGACATGTCAGCAAGGAATGCCAGTAAAATAGGTCTGGTGATGTGAGCTGTCCATGATGTGTGCACCCAAGCAACATTCACTGCTTGGGCTTGAAACGCAGCGCAGTGCTACACGAACTATTCTCTATCTTGTTGTGGCGTGCAGGGGCACGTCAAGAAAGGCAGCAGCTTATGCATGTACATCAAGCAAGTTGTACAAGCACTATGCATCAGCAAGAGGACAGTGGAATCGTGAAATCTGCATGTGAAGCTGTGATTTGGCCAGTCCATCGCTCTACCTTGGGGTTTGTGGCTATTTCATCAATCAAATCCTCTGTGAAGTAGGAGGGATAGGCATACAGGATCCGCATCCACTGCAACCCTTCTAGCTTGCCAAGCTCATGCATCAGCTGTGCTAAGCCCTTGCCATCCTTGCGATCCTGACCATACTGGTTTGTGTCCTCTGCTATGAGGTTCAGTTCCTTGACACCTGACTCCACAAGGTACTTGGCCTCATCCAGCAGCTGCTGCCAAGGCTTGGACCTGAATTTGCCCCTGCAAACACACAGAAATACTGTCAGAAGGGACAGCATAATGAATGCATTGCATGATAATACTTTCCAAGCCCTAATAGGGTTGTATATGCTACGCATGGCATATGTCGTTCCGAACTCGCAAGCTGACGTGTAGCGAACTTTGCAGCGCTCGTAGCGTTCGTGAGCAGTTTGCAGCAGCTGCACAGCGTTAGTGGACTTGAAGTCTGCGTGCAAGCTGCAAGCGTGAAGCGAGGGTAAGCCCGTGGATGCTTGATGCATAGATCACTCGCGTGCGTTATTTGACTCTGCGTAACTAGCCCAAAGGCCGGCAGCTTGTCATGGGACAGCAGCAAAGCACTGCTGCCCCGGCCAGCTCCTCTGCAGCTGAGGGCTCAGGAGAAAGTGTAAGTCAACAAAACAGCAAGCACTGTTATGCTTGCTGCAAGCACACTTGGTTCATGATGCACATGATGCACAAATGCAGAACCATGCAATTGATGGTGGCGTCCCAATCACAGCTGCTTTTTATGCAGAGTGGTGTTGGAGTCAAACTCTTCAAGTTTCAGCAGAAAAATGCAGCAGGAGGGCAGTGGGAATTGTACTCCGCCAACGCAGACACAAACTTTTATGACATCAATGAGGACTCAGCTAGCAAGAAGAAGGACTGGCATTTGGAGATTGGATCAGACATAGACTTGCCAGTCACAGACCAATTCAGCGTTGATGCCGTTGGTCAGAGAGTCACTTTAGCAGCAGAGACTGGAGCAGTGTATGCTCTCAAGTTCCCTAGCACAGCTGCTGTGCAGCTGTTTGAACAAGAATACAACAGCAGACTCTTTGAGAACACATTTGGCGTTCCCTTCAATGCCAAGAATAGAGATGAGGTAATACTGCGTCTTTTTCTCCAAAACAAACTTGACATAGGATCCTGCATTACCCCTGTGCATTCTTGGCCTTTATACAATGCCTTGTCATGCATATGACACGGCACGACTGTGGATGTCTCGTTCATTTCTCATCAGTCCAGGCGTCGGCTGAGCACTGAGTGTCTTCTGTGCTGAATTCAGAAACTTGGCAAAGACAGCATCCTGCCAGTGGGTGGAGAGACAGCAGAGTCAAGGGAGCAGTGGGCTGAAGACATGGACACAGATGTAATCAGAGCTTGCCTGTTCTCCTGCCTCAAGTTAAAACCTTTTTGCACACCTTGTCCGTGTGACTGTGCGCTGGGAGCATGCACAGCTAGTCTGTCCAGAGTAGCATCTTGTGATCTTTCCTTACACTCAAGCTAGCAGTCTGAGCAAAGCAAAAGTTGCATCTGGTTCCTTGGAATACATGACTGACTGTGGCATACAGGTTCGCCCTATGAAAGAAGAAGTACGGAGAGATAGGCCTGCAGGCCAAGCTGGCAAGGAGGTGCATGGTGTGCGCCTTGGGGCTGGAGACAGGAGTTACTTGGTCAGGGACAAGCAGATCGAGGTCCTCAAAAATGTCTACGGTGGTGTTCAAGTAAGGCATTCTGCCTTGCATGGTCACTGCTTTGCTCTGGTAGCAATTCACAGGTTCTGAGAGCCATCTTGATGTGCAATTTCATTCACGTCTGAAATATGGATGTGTTTGGGATGATGGTATGATAGGGGCCTCTGAGCCAGACTGCTGGATGTAACTGTACCTCTTATGGCTGCAGAGTACAGGCGTCTCTTTTGATGTGACTCCGCCAAAGGGGCAGCAGTCTTTCACGCCAAACAAGCTGATGCTGATGAACCGGGAGCGTAGAATGAACATGTTGAGCCCAGAAGGAGGCCAAAACTTGTATCACACTGATATCGAGACTGGAAAGTAAGATGACTCCCAAGATCTAGTCAAGACACTTGCACATTATTACAGCTGTGGTTCCCATTTGTGCATTGCGCTGTCTTGGCACAGTGGCAAACCAATGTATGAAGTTGTGCATGCATGCTCAAACATGCTGAACCCATGTCATTCAATATGCCATGCATACTTGTATTGCTGCAATGCAGCATCTATGCATGAGTGTGTCCGCTTTGCTCAATGAAGTACCAGGGTTTGGTTGCAGGGTTGTGTCTGAGTGGAGTTTCAAGAAGGATGGAGTGGATGCTGGCATGATAGACTTGGCCAATGAGACCCGCGGGGCTCAGCTGGATGACAGAGATACCTTTCTGGGCATCGGTAACAAAAGGTGAGGAGTTGCCCTGTTGGCAGACTTGCTTGATTGAGGTATTATGTTGCATTACAACAAAGTATGTGTGCAGTCCTGCTGCTGTCTATGCTGTTGCAGCAACTTTAACGCAGCAGGTTTGTTGCTGCATAAGATGAGGTACAGACCTTGAAACAATTCAGTGTGCATTTTGCAGGATTGCTCGGTGGGATATGAGAGCTCCAGAGGGCGTTGTTCAGGAGCTGTCTAGCCCTTCAGTCATGAGCTGGGACGGTGGACATGACTACAAGACAAATGTTGCCTTCAACTGCATGGCTACCTCAGGTACATTGTCCCTTGTTGCTCTTGACAGTGCAAAACATGCTGTTTTGAGCGCGACAAAGCCTCATTGCACAATTATTGAGCACAGCTGCAACGTTGCAGCAGAAAGTCAAAGCCGCTGCCTTTACACAGAAAGTCAAAGCCGCCGCCTTGCACAGATTTTTGTGTAGCGTCATGAACTATCTGTGTTTGTTTGCAGGTGATGGCTACGTGGTGATTGGATCAGATGATGGTCAGATACGCCTGTATGGCAATAAGACCTTGACAAGAGCCAACACCGCCATTCCAGGGCTGGGAGGCCCCATCACAGCTGTTGATGTCACCTATGATGGCAAATGGGTGCTGGCCACCACTAAGAACTACTTGATGGTTGTCAAAACCACCTACAAGGTACTGAATTTTATCATCAAGGCATTAGTGATGCCTGATTGTCAGTATGACTCACTGTGGCTAGATATGATTTGCTGAAGCTGTCTATGCTATCAACAGCTGTTGTATACAGTAAGTAGTGCATGTAATGTGTGTTGTGTTGTGGCAGGACAAGGGTGGCAAAGAAACAAATGGCTTCAAGAGCAAAATGGGTGCTAGAGCACCTGCCCCTCGCTTGTTGCGGCTCAAGGCAGAGGATCAGCCACTGTTACAGGGCTCTCCCTTGAGGCAGGGCAAGTTCACCTGGGTTACAGAGGCTGGCAGAGATGAGCGCTGGATTGTTGCATCATGTGGCAACCACACAGTACTGTGGAACTTTGGGTGAGTCTTGTGTCAACTGCTCCCTTGACAGCACATATACAATGCGAGAGTGGCTGCACTACTCTGTCATGAACATACAGTCATAAGCATCGTCTCAAATTTCTGTCCTATGCAATGTTGGGCTTGGTTGAGCATGTGCATAATCCGTAACTATGGGGGAATTAAGCTGTGCCTGCCTTGCTTTGCTGCAGCCAGGTCAAGCTAGCTGAGCCAACAACCACATCATATGGCGGCTTGACAACTTGCACCAACTACCATCTGATCAAGAAGCAGGAGTCAGTTGTAGACTCTGTCTTTGTGCATGATAACTATGCCAACTCCCCTGGAGCCAATGACACATCAATGGTGGTGGTCACTAAGCACCAAGTCTGGTCTTTGGCAGATGATGACTAGTTGCCAACATGTCAACGCTTGTGTTGCAGTGTTTAACATGTCAACGCTTGTGTTGCAGTGTTTTGGTTGTTATGTTCATCTGTGATTACATCAGCACTGCTATGGCTTTGTTTTTGCAGCTCAATTGCTTTATAAGAGTGTGAAGCGTTTCATGTGATGACTTATGTTTGAATGGCATACCTGAAGCCTGGGATTGCACAAAATGTGCATGCATGATTGCAACCCTCTGCTACCCTGAGGTACGCTGTATGTCTGGGCGTCAACCGGTGTCTGTCATACTCTGGCCTGAAGGACACCGTTGCCTCACCCACCTACAGAATGCCACTGATGTCAAGTGGAATTATCGAACAACACTGACTGTACATTTTGACAATGAATATCATCAAACTTGACAATGCACCTTGTGTTTCCGTCAATGCCATGGCAAACTACTATATGTGTAATTCAGGTCAGCGGCCTGTCACTTTTAATGAGCCTGCACTGAAGCTTGCAACAAATGTGGAAGCAGCTGCCTTCTCCAGAATACAAATTAAAATATGCTGCTCATGTGCAGCACACCTGTGTTCTGGACTGTTGGCTGTATGTATCCGGGTCAACCTCAGGAGATAGCCCCAGCATGCCTCTCAGGTGGCGTGGCAAAGTGCTGTAATTTTGAAATCCCATGACCATGTCTGCCTCAGGAAGTTGCTCTGCATTTGCGTAAACGACTGAATGCTGGTGATAACTGGCTGAGTACTAGGCTTTTAACAAACTTCAGGCACAATGCTGAAATGACCTGATATTGCCATTGCATTGTGCCAGTGCAGTGTTCTTGCAATGGCACCGTAAAAAGGCATTGCTTGCAGCAAAGTTATGCTGGCTGAAAGACAGATGCTGCCAACACCTGGCAGCCTAAGAATCTTTACACTGTAAATGATCTCAGCTCCAAACTGCCAGTGGAGAAATGCAGAACATGTTTGAAAATCACTGTGCAACATCAGATACTGTTAGTGTGACTGCCAATGCAGCCCAACAGGTCATGTCAAATGTGTACCAAAAGGTGTCACGTGCCCTGTTGAATGCCTGAACAGGTGTGAGGAGGCACTGGGCTACCTGCTAGGTCTTCAGAATATCTCTGTGCCAGGCAGCCTGTCACGATGACACGCTGTGCCTTCCCATCTGCTTTTAGCTGGGCTGCTTGCATGATAGCCTACACAGAAATTGGCAATGTTGGACAGTCATGTTAACCCTTAAAAACAAAATGGCATGCATAGATGCTGTAATGTAGATTGATATGGGTTGTCAACATAACAAAACATTTGTCTGTCTATCTGCGCATATTCCAAAGCAGTAGCAACATTGTGAGCAAAGGTCGCCATGTGCACAGTGATGAGGCAAGAACCAAGCACCTCCAAAGACTCTGTTTTGGCCTCCTCAACAAAGCTGCAAGTGTTCACCACAATGGCGTCTGCATCCTCATGATCATCCACAATCTCAAAGCCAGACCTGAACAGGTCGCCCAGCATGACCTCGCCTGGAGCAAAAACCCAACGCTGATCATGCATGCAGCTGTGCAGAGTGTTAGTGAAGCTACTGGCAGCAATATGGCTGCCTGTCACAATGTTCAAAACATGGTTGCTCCTGGTCTGCAGCTGATTCGATTGTCCTTGCCGAAATTGCTTTTGTCAGATGCAGAACAGCTAGCTGGTCGTATGACGTTGTCACTGCAAGAATTCCCTGTTGCAGATAGATATGAAACGCTCACCGTCGACTGCGTTTTTGGGGCAGCCTAAGGAAACCATGGACACCTTTTTGGGCGCCACGATGTCCACATCTGCGCCGTTTGCGATGTCCGGCGTTGCGGTTGCCGAAAGACCACAGAAGCGCCTCCGGTCAGAGCGACCATGTGCTCGTAACGGTGTACGACTGACGATGCCGCTCAGAGACGTTGCAGGCAGGGAGTGAATGCAAGGCATTGATACCTTAGTGAGACCTGACACAGGTTTCCCAGTGGTGCGACGAAGCAAACGCTGCTCTTCCGCAGGCGCCTGACACTGAGCACTACACGTGGGCAGCTCCGAAACCAGATGGATGTGAGCTGTTCCTCGAGACAATATGTGCTGGACTGAACATGCACCTATGTTGCTCTGTGCCTGAACAATACATGTACATGTTGTCACATATGTCGGGAGCAATTCATATAATGATATACCTATGACACAAGCATGCGTTTTCTCAGCTGAACCTTTGAAAGATCTAATGGCCAACAAGACATACGTATGAGCAGACTCCACGTGCCTCTCTCAGCATGCAGCGTACATGAGCATCTTGCCTTTATATGACGATGATTGCAACTGATCACAAGAAATGTGTTTTGACAAACATGACTGTTGATTCATACCACTAAGAAAACATGACTGTGATGGGGTGGGGCCTGGTGGGGCCTGGCGTAACGCCAGCCGGCTGTAATGCTTTCTCGCCCACTACCGCCGGATGCTCGCTTTGTAGCTGGATGTCTGGACCCAGGATTGCAAACTGACAGTAGAACCGTTATTTTGGTTATGCTGGTTGCCCCCAGGGGTCTTGTCTCTGCACATCTTGTCTGCATAGCACAAAATCACGCTAAACGGATTGTACAGTACGGACATAAACGGGCCAGACTTGGGAATTTGATCGTCAGAAGCATGAGTGACGAAGGCAAAGCTGCCCAAAAATCCGTCGAGTCAGGGTGTGTACATTCCTTGCATGCATGCTTCGGAGGATCAGAGTGCGATGGTGTGCATTTGTCGGTGAGCATTTGGATTGCTCCGCAGGGCCCCTCAAAAAGCAGAACAAGGCGAACTTACTTTGTTTGATAAGATCGTCTCAAAGCAGATTCCTGCAACAATCCTGTTTGAGGATGAGACTGCACTGGCTTTCAAGTAGGTCGCAAGGCCCTCTGTCTGCCCTCTCATCACCTTACACTTCAGCTTTGCAGCTTTCTTATAAAGAACATGGTATACAGGGACATCAATCCCCAGGCTCCAGTGCACTTTCTGGTGATTCCAAAAAACAGAGATGGCTTGACACAGCTGTCCAATTGCTCTGATCGGCATGAGCCTCTGCTTGGTCATCTGATACGTGTGGCAAGCAAGGTTGCTCTGCAAGGTGAACATAGTTTCCATCATGCCCTGCTGAACATGCCATATTCAACACAAACGGCAGCTCGGCAGTGTAATCAAACAGAAAGCTTGTACACTGCAGAGGGATGCGAGAAAGGCTTCCGTACAGTGATCAACGATGGGCCCCAAGGATGTAAGTTTGCAATGCTTGCACACAGCAAGTGTTGTGACAACATGTGTCAGTAGCATCATCAGTCTGTGAGGACAGCTGATAGGCTGTGTGTTGGCTGCGACTCATACTGGCAAATTGTGTAGAGCATGTGCCATGAGACTGCTGACAGGCTGCAACATGAAAGCATGTGCCCCGACATTGCCTCAAAGCCACCTGCTCTTGAAAGTGTGTTCAGCTTTGGTCTTGTACTGCAGGTCAGTCTGTGTACCATCTACATGTGCATGTGTTTGGCGGCAAGCAACTTGGCTGGCCTCCTTGCTAATCTGCTCAACATCAACCAGGAGAGGCTTTTCAGCTAGTGTGAAGACCGCAAAGCTTGATCCTCATGCCAGGCATTGATGTTGTGTCATGCACTTGCATGTCAGTGTGATGTTCGGGGAGACCAACAGCACTTGAGCACATTTGCACTTGTGCCAGCAGAACATGCAGTGCCTGTAACAACTCTTGCTGCAACAGCTTCCGGAAGATCCCTGGTGGGATTGGTGTTTGAAGGTACTTCGATCCTGCTCCATGCAAGCAACAAGAGAGAGTGAGAATGTTTGTTTGTGATGATGCTATTAAAGGGGGTGTCCTGCCATAATGCATGACACGTCAGCGTGGAGGATATCTGCATATAATTGGTTTTATAGAAATCCCAGATTGAAAAAGCTTGTCAAGCGTCTCTATTTCCCGACACAGATACGAACAAAGCTAGAAACGTGCGGAGCTTTGACACGAAAGCCATCCCTTTGAAGTGCACAGGTGCTGCAGTGCCTGTTCGCGGTGCGGCCCGCTGGGCAAGGCTCGGCACAGCAACACAGCGGTCCCCGTGAGCCGTCCCGTTGTGAAAGCTTGGCGGCTTTCGTGCGACAGACCTTCCCGGCAAATATTTCACCAGCTGCAGGAAAGAACTGCAGAGAGACAATGGAGGTGGGTGCGAACCTTACGGCAGAGACAGCGGTTGTCTGCACAAGTTTACCGTCGCCCTTAGTCGAGGGTGTCCAGCTATCTTGTGCGTGTGCAGCAGGCTCGTGTAACCCTTTGGTCAAACGTCTAGCTTGTTTGCTTGACTTTCGTTCTCTGCATCCACTGCATTGTATTACTTTATGTTTTGATGTCGTATAAGCTGTTGGCTGCTGTGCGGTCCTTGTGCGCTGGCTTTCTGTGAGCACGTTCCAGTGACTGTCGCCAGTCAATCTGAAACTTGAGTACAGATCACACAGCTGATTTTCCCAGGTCAAGGTGCATCCCTTGCTTGTGTAACAATCATCACCTTTTCAGCTGTGCAATGCTCAGCCAAGAGGCTCTGGTGGATAACACAATTGATCAGAGTGATGCCTTGCTGCAGGCAGCTGACTCAAGTGCCCCGTCGACCGTGGTTGTCAAAATTGTGAAGGTGTCTCCAGCTACAGCTCCAAACCGTAATCCTGAGAGTCAGCACACTGTGTCCATCCTG
>JAABUK010009822.1_pt1 | contig 12946 bp, 15 predicted proteins | sample 5559141 | NCBI WGS metagenome assembly JAABUK01 (sample SAMN10711869, study PRJNA513367) | rock metagenome | isolation source: Antarctica rocks | place: Antarctica: Victoria Land, Pudding Butte nord | collected 2016-01-03
GGAGCGGGAAGGGGTGACTGGGGGGTTGTTGTCGGAGAATGGGGAAAGTGGAGCGGAGGGCGAGGAAGGGACTGTTGAGATGGTGGAGGGAGCGAATGTGGTGGATGTGCCGAAGGAAGAGCTGACCACGAACGAGCCGAAAATGGACCTTGACAGCCGGCATACACCAAGGATTGGGAGTGGTGGAGCCACGACGGGCGGGAAGCAGGTGAACGGGGTGATGAGGATGGATAAGAGAGTCATTGAACAGAGGATAGAGGAGGACAGAGAGAGAAACAAGAGACTAAGGGAAAGCGTGTGGGCGGTGGGGAAGGACGATCAAGAAGAGCTAGATAAGATGTGGGATGAGGGTAGCGATGTGGGAGAAGATGACTTTGTGATGGCTGTTGAGGAGGCCGAAGAACGCAGACAAGGAGCCTTGTTCAGTCATCAACTGCCTGCATCGTGACATTGATTCCGGAATTATTTGACGGAGTTTGAGCGCTAAGTCATTGCAAGATACCCATATCTGAGAGCAGGAAATGAGATTAGTTCTCTTTTCTTCAGCGCCATGGGTGTATGACAGTCTTGCATGGAGGATCTACCAGCATCAATCTCACGGACCAAATCAGTCCTCATCCCAATTCGGATTCTGTCCTGGCGGTTTCGGCCCACCAGCTTGCCGGGCCACAATGATCTGATCAACAGACAGCACGGTTCTGGCCGACTCTGTCGCTAGTCTGATGGCCCAGCTTTTGCTGACCATCAGATCCAAAATGCCCTCTTCCATGGTATCTAGTACCCCAGTTGCGTCGGAGGCTTCCAGGTCCACACCAGTCGTCCAGTATGGCTCTTCATCATCTGAGCTCTCTTCCGAATCCTCGGACTCCTCATCTTCCTCTGACGATGCTTCTGTTGATTGTGTGCGCTGATGTGCAGTGTAAAGTCGTGCTAGAACCTCCGTCGCATCAAGCCCTGCACTTTCTGCCAAGGTTCGTGGGATAACTTCAAAAGCCTCAGCATACTTGCGTATTGCATATTGGGGCAGTCCAGGAGTCGTGTCTGCAAATGCGGATATTCTTTCCACTAGCTGCATCTCTGTGGCTCCAGCACCAGGTACCAATCTTCCGTCCTTAGTCAAAGCTTTGACCACATTCACTCCATCATCGATAGCTCGCTCGACATCGTCGAGATGATTTTGCGTTGCTCCTCTCAGAACAATTGTTGCAGTTCGAGTGATTGCGGCCGGATCTTCTTGTCTGAACACTGTGACTCTGTCCCCTCCAATCTCTGTAGTTTCCACGACATCTACGCTGCCCATCTCGTCTGGCATTGGTGCACCTAGTCTGGCCAGGGGTGTTGCTCCTACCACTCGACATAATCTTCTGAGCTCGTACTTTGACAAGACCTTGATGATCAAAATCTTGAATCGATTCAAGTAGTGCAAAGCTAGTTCCCCAACGGTAGAGCCTGCAACAACAACTCTCAAGCCCGAGTCGTAGAGCTCTTTGATAGCTGTCTCCAGCTGTTCTTCTTCCCCAGTCGAAAAGTTTAGCATCTCCTCTGCATTCTTGAGCAACACGGTTCCCTTGGTTTCGGTCTGGCTGGTGTCAATCGGGCAGGAGAATACCCCTACCTTAGCCTTGCGCGCCTTCTTGATGACTCCATCTGGTTCCCTTCCAAAGACCATGCCCTTCACCACTTTCGACTGCTCTAATGATCCACCCATGATTTTCACCACTCGGATATTGTCCACGTTGAAATTGACTGGGTTCTTCGGCAAGACGGCAAGGACAGCTTCCGCGACAAGAGAGGCAAGGACATCCTCGGTGCCCGATTGCTTCGACGCAACGACGGTTCTCAGCGCTTTGACCAGCTCATCTTTCTTCCTGATATCTCTCACTTTTTCAACCTCGAGCTGCTCTAAACACCTGATAGCCTCCTTCCCCGCCCTCTCGTACCCTCCTACAATGTCACTGGTCTTCAATCCCATTCGTAATAGCTCTTCCGCCTTTTTGAGCAACTCTCCAGCCAGGACGATGACCATATTCGTCGCATCGCCCATCTCTGCTTCCTGCTGCTGTGAAGCCATGACAAGTAATTTCGCGGCTGGGTGAACGACATCGAGTTCTCGGAGAATGGTCGCAGCGTCTGAGGTTAGGATCATTTTCTGCAAATGGTTGATGACAATTTTATTTCTCCCGAAAGGTCCAAGACTAGTCTGGACTGTCGATGCGATCGTCCGGCAAGCATCGATATTTCGGATAACGGCTCCATCTTCGGCGTCGTAGCTGTAGTGGCTTATCAGATAATTTGAGTCACCGGAAATGCGTCACAGACGAACCTGTTGTAGCCTTGTTTAAAAAGGCCAGCTTGTGACGCCTGCGGTATCGAGAGGGACATGACGATCAGACTGCAATGCGATATGGATTGGTGAGAAGGGTAGTGGTGAAGTAGGTAGTTCGACTGGACGGGTTCACCTGCGGGACAGATTTATCTGGCGGGAAGTTTGATGCCAAGCCCTCATCCAGGCCGCATCAATATAGTACACGAGAAGGACAAAAATGTTAGCGAAGGATATTACCGGTATTTGCCCGTCGTATGTGATACTACCCAGTACGACAAACTACGTAAATCCATACCCAACTTATCATCAACCCTGGCAAGATACACACTTGGAGCAGAAGCATCCACCCGAGCTGAGCAGTCCTACCCCTCTGAAGATGCTCCCCGACAGGCTGCCTGGATCCATTCCGGCGTGTCTCCTCCAAACATACCCATCACCTGTGTCGGATCCATTCCGCCAAAAATGCTCGACATCTGGCCCTAGTTCATGCCCGTTACCTCTAAATGATTCAGTATTTGCGTTACGTCGTTGTTTCCTTAGTACTTGGCGAAGAGGTGATGCATGTACTGCCGCTGCTGTTGGGTAGCGCATCTACTTGGACGGTACTTCCTTTGCATCCAACAGATCCGGGCTTCTCTCTACTACTACTATATCGCTCCCCCAAAAACCATAGAGACCACTCATCTGGTTTGCGAACGGCTTGTCATGCTAGGGGGGATCCCATATCACCTACACAAAGTATTCGCCGTCGCGGCGCGGGCTTGGTGATATTGTGACAACGGATCAACGCCATTTTCTATTGCATCCAAGGGACTTGACCGAGAGGGCTCGTGAATCTGTTCAGGTACTTTGCGTATTGGTTCGGGTAGCGTGGTGATATCCGGTAGTGTGTTGCCATATCATGGTTGATGATAGTCTGGGTGTTCATAGGGACTGTATCTAGGTGATATTGAAGGCAGCCCTGAATATGGGGTGGTATTTGAAGGGTTATGAGGGTGCTTTTGGGTTTGGTTGGTCATACTGAGGAGTTCGGGGACGAAAGTATGGCTGAGTAGGACAATAACACCGTTGGCAAAACCCGATACAAAGGGCAAACCTTGAAGCTGTCAAGAAGGGTTGGACTGGATCCATTTCATATGGTTTGGGTAGGTTTGTTGGTGACGGCTGCTTCTTATCGAAGTATTGGGGTCGAATTGGATACGACTGCTCAGCTCATGGTTATTTTGATTTCTGAAATGCTACATGGCGCTGGCAATTGAATCAAGTCGCGGTATTTGGACTGGTCAAGGACTCTGTCAACAACAGAGAAGGTAGGGAAAGGATGCTGGGACAGGGGGTTTGGGTGTAATCTACTCAAAAGCTGGGGCTGGCAGCAGAAACAGAGTGGAAAGAATCCTTGCCTATGGCATAACCTGAGCCACTTGTAGCTCACATGAGAACCAAGATGGCTAGAGAGGGTGGGATCGATGAGGTGAAGCGTAAGAAGCAAGGTGTGCATGGCTCCGGCAGAGAGACGGGAACGGGACCGGGAGGAGCCTCCGAAAGCTTGATTGAAATAAGTCTATGCCAAGGAATATCTCGCTCGGTGTGAGATGGCTGGTGGATGAATGGAGAGTTGTATAGCTGATTTCATTTTTGGCCATCAGAGAAGCTCCACGCTTTATCTTGAAGAACTATAATCGCTCGCATAGTCCGTCTTCTTCTGGCTTCTCGTCTGTCTTCGCCAACAGCGCACAGCTCAATGACCAGCAGTAGTTGGCAGACCGAGAAAGACTTTGAAAGAGTCGTAGCTGGCACCAGATCAGTATGCCAATATTAAGACATTCGAAGAGGAGATTGAAGACGTACATAAGCCACTGGAAGGCTGTAAGGGTTCCTACCACGCAATCGTTCAGCATTGCGATATCGTGGGAAACGGGGGAAAGGGTTGTCTTGTAAATCAGAAGCAGGAAACACGCGTGGAAAGAGTCTCAAAGCTGGAGACATACAGCACAAGAAAAAACACAGGGAGCGGAAGCTGAGACTGGCAGGACTTCGATCAATCGACTTCGACTGGCTATTTGCTTCCAAACCGGAGTGGGCTAGGATAGCAAGCCGCGAGCTTCCGAAAAACTTGAAGATGAATAGTTGCGACTTGTCTGATGTTACTCTTAGGGTGTTCCTGGATACCTTTTTTACTCCGGTTGTTTCCCTCTTCTGAATCTGCGATGGAGTCACACAGCTTAACAACTATTTTTGGACTGAAAGGCGTGGGAACGACATACATAGAAAGAGTTCAACGGTTCTCGTCAAGGTGACCATAGACATCGTAAGCGTCTTCGGCATTGCTGCGGGGTGAGAGCTCTTTGGCCCCACGTTCCAAAAACACCAGCCCAATGCTATAATACGATCGCTATAATGCGTGATATTACCCTCTCCGTCTCGTATGCTCTGAGTCCACCCCTGTCAGCGCCAGTACCGCCCGTATAGAGTATAGCGCCAGAACGGTGCTCATCGTGTGATTCAAGCCCTCGGATCTATCCAAGAAGCCCTTTCTTGACTCAGCTATCGCGCATCCTACTATCCCCATCGACTTTGTCCGATTCACCTTCAGAGTGAAGGCTCATTTGGTGGTCCGGCATGCTGACAGGGCTGCTAGATGGATCTCGAAGCATGGGATGTTCGTCAGGTGGGGAGAATGACCATACCTAGGATACCGTTAGTACTGGAGCATAAAGCGCCAAAACGTGACTTACCTCCATCACCGTTCTATTCGCTCGACTCGCCATTATAACACATTTTTCTTCCTCAAACGCTACGCGCCACACCGATTCAGCTGGCTGGCTGAGCTCTCTGACAAGCTGGCCGGTCTTCAGGCTCCAAATCTTTACACGACCATCACTCCCACCACTGACAATCCTAACGTCATCGAACTGGAGACTCGTTACACTGTTGTCGTGTGCTGCCAACCGATGGACAGGTGCACCAGCAGAGAGGGACCATACGCGCACCGAGCCATCAGAACCGCCACTAACGAGGGTGTCGCCTCGCATCTGGAGCTGTCCTACCAGAGATGTATGTCCCTGTAGGATGGCATTGCAGGCTCCCGTATTTGGGTCCCATATTCTCACACTGGTATCCAAGCTGCCAGTGGCAATTTTTGATCCATCAAAAGCAATTGCATAGATTTGGCTGAAGTGTCCAGTGAGCGTCCGCAAACATCTTCCTTCTGATATGCTCCAGATTCTGGCTGTTGTATCATAACTGCCTGAGACCACGATATCTTTGTGGATTCCAAGGCATCGGACACTGGCTTGGTGACCAACTAGGACATTCTTGCAGACACCGGTCCGTAGATCCCATATCCTTAAAGTGGTATCTCGAGAACCAGAAATGGCGGTGTTCGCATCTGCCATCTTGAGACATCGAACGGTAGAAGTGTGGCCTCGGAGCGTATGGACACTCGCTCTGTAGGACGTTAAAATATACTCTGTAATAATTGACCATCTCGAACTTACCCCGTCGCCATGTTCCACACTCGAACGTCACGATCACAACCACCACTGACGAGCATATCTCCCCACGGCACCATCGCCCACACCCCCATGACATGGCCTTGAAGCGTTCTCTGATGGTCGCCAACGGTGTTGAAGACATGAATCTTCGCATTATCCAGCGCAACCACGATATAATTCTCCGTCAGATGAAGGCTCGTAACAACTCCTTGATCTGGTGTAATGTGTTTTATACTACTGTCGCCTCCCTTTCTCCACGCAGCTTCAACCATGTACTTTTGTTTGAAATGTGATCTGTAGCTAGTGGTCTTCGGTCTTCGTTTGATGCGAGGACTGCTGGATGCTGAGCTTAGCGTAGAAGTGGTCAAGTTGGGCGCGCTTGCAGACGGTCCAGTAATGGTGAGCTCCAATCCACGTTTTGGTGATCTGACCGAGTAACCGTATGGACCTCGAGACGCTTGCGGAAGGATTAGAGGCTCCATAGCATCCAACGCCTCGTTCGACATTCGACGATAAGCATGCTTGTCGCAAAGCAACTTCCAGGTCAAATCATCATTTAATAGTTCGCGCCACCTCTTGGAAACTTGAGACGCTCTGGCTAGCGTGATAGGGTCATCTACAAAAGAAAGCACCTGAAATTGTAAGTGAGTGGTACCACATGAAAGAGTCAACAAAACCTACTCGAAGACACAGCTCGTTCGGCAGGTGAAAGAATGGGTCTTTCTTGAGCTTTGGTGCAACGAAATTGTGTACAAACACAAGTTGTTGGTTGTTACACATATTCAGAAGCTCGCCCAGGAAGCGTTCTCTTTGCGCAGAGTCTAGCCGTTCAAAGTATCTTGTTGATTCTCGAAGGAATCCCACTTCGTCTTCTCCGGCGAACGTCCAATTTGGTGCTCGTGAATGCGGTCCAGGTGAGGGTGCTGGTGTAGGAGGAGAAGCTGGGGCAGAAGGCAGCAAATTTGGTGGTATCGAGACGGCGGATCTGCCCGGCGTTGGGAGGGGCCTGGGATGTGCATACTCTTCTGGATTTGTCCTGCTGGACTTTGAAGGCTGCGTCGAGATATGCTGAGGGGCGGACCGAGGCGGGGGATAATCGTGGTCACTTTCGACCAAAGATGTCCGACGGGGAGATAAGGGGGCACTGGGGCCATGAGTTGGGAGACGCTCCATGCTCGAGTCAGTTGAATCGTTGTACTTGATTCCAGACATCACGGCTTGCACACGCACGGAGAATTCATCTTCAGAGTCAGGCTCCATGCTTAGCGAGAAGGTAAGCCACTGCTATTTCGGGTTTGGAGTTCGTGAGACGGACGGACGAAGCGGGTGTCAGGACAGTCCACCTTGGAAGGCTGTTTCTTAGGATGTTTCGAGCTCATCAGCGGAAGTTTTGAACATCGACACGAGGTTTTATCTATAAGATATAACCGTGTACCAGAGCGAAGTCGAAGAAAGGAAGGTTGCAACCAGTATGGACGGCAATAGCGCAGGACGGCAATAGCGCAGGACGGCAATAGCGCAGGACTCGAATTCAAGGTTGTAAGACCCCTTCTCTGATCGGGTCGTGTGCAGGGTCGAACCCAAGGCTTCCTGGATGTGGTGAGAACAGACTCGGAGGGTATTGACTGATCACTAGAAGCTACAGTATCAAGGCTCATGTAACAAACTGCCACCAGATGTTTTGGAGTTGTTGGTAACGTGCGAGGTCGGGGGACGAGGGAGCGGACGAATGACATCGACTGGGGGAACTCAATCAGCCCCCATTGACTGCTACACTGTCCGTGTATCAGGTCTATGAATACTCGTCGCATGTTTACCATTGAGATCCAGGGAACACATTTTATTATCTCGTTTACTTCTACCGGCGGCTTTATCAGATCGCCCTGAGAGAGGGTCTGGAGCACCCATGTACTCAATTATCGTCGTTCCTGATCTGCTTGTTCTTCCCAAACATCCTGTTCAACTCCATCAATTCCACCATCTTCCACCCGTCGCAATCGATCTACCATGGCGTACAAGATACGGCCGGGGGAAACCCATGACAAGCGGCTGGAGCCGAAGCTTCTGTGGTAGGTATTCATCCGTAGGTGCTGCCAACGTAATCGAAGCAGGCGAACCTCTCTCATGGAGCCGTGGTCCATATCTAGGATTGTCTTCCTATGCCTGCAGCAGAATTTCTCTTTCGCGACGAACACGTTTGGATGCGGTGGAAGTTGTCCCTTAGGCGTTTGGTAGGTTTGACTGCATTGGCCAATACAACAAAGAAATAGGCGGCATGCATATCTTTTTCAATGTGCGTGTCCGATCTGTAGAAACAATGGCAAAATCATACCAACAATGGCTGCCATGAGGTCCCGAGGTGACGGCTTATGTGGCTGAGATTGTATGTCTCTGTGTTCCCCGATGCCATTAACCTGTCCATTAAGCTCTGTCTCATGCGAGTCTCCAACCTCCTGCATAGTATGCATGGCCACATACAGAAACGTGCCTGCTGAAAAGAGAAGGAGCATACCAGTCCACCATCTTGTGTTTTGGGCATTACCAATCATCTCTGCGCCCAGAGTATGAGCGAATACCCATGTCAAAATTGCTCCTGTGGGCGCAGCCAGACTGAAGAGAAGAAGATGAGCTCGAGCTGTACGCTTCGATAGACCTTGCTTGAGTAGAACGGAGGTAAGTCCGAATGCCGCTGGGGCTTTATGTACCATGATGGCAAGAAAGATAATAAAGCTCAAACCAGCGTTAGCCGATGACGACGAGGCACCGAGGGCGATTCCATCCCCGGCCGCATGGATCACTAAGCCTGTAGTGGTCGCGAAGCTGCGGCCATGCCCATGCTCGGCCCTGCTACTTTGCAAGAATCCATCGGCTTCGCTGTCATCGTTCGGCGAAGGTGCTTGTGAAAGACCTCGACCAAGATCATTCAGGGCAATATGGTGAGGGCGAGCTGTGGGCTTAGGTGAAGTTCTGTATTGAGGGAGCTTGTCAATAAGATACATTAGGATGAAGCCAGCTATAAGTGCGACACCAATCCAGGCGTGTGGTGAATCGTTGTGCAGGTGACCTGCACTGCTGCTTTCTGAGTCGTGCCCGGTATTCCTTTTGTCGCCTTCTTTCTCGCGGACACCTACCGTGCCAAGGGGAGTCGGTGTTGGCGGAGGGTTCTCGATTGAGTCGGGTAGGAGTGGGCCCGGCATGACGGATGCATCTAGATCGCCTGCGTCTCGTTCGTTCAAAAGTCGAATGTCTTGAGAGCTTTCTGCAGACAGCCAATTGCTCGGGGCTCTTCTGACATGCCCATTTCCGGTCAGACTTGCACTGTACAGGGTCTCGACTCCTTCTGGAATGATGACAATGAGCGAGGTGCCTACTAGAACACCCATTCCAATGGTCGAGATAAGCCGCAATTGCGAAGGAGTCAGGGAGAACGAAAGCGGTAACAGTCCGGCTAGAAAAGAACTGGGCGCCGAGTAAGCAGGCCGCAAGCTGAGAGGGCGTAGGTGGTACCTACGCAATGGCCATGACAATGCTCAGGCTCAGCAGAGTAAACAGTCCTTCCATGCTGGCTCCCTCCCTGGACACTCGTTGGAGTGTGTCACGAGAAAAGCGGCGAAGCTGTCATGATGTGAGGCTCTTGCAGAGACCTTCCGCAGCTAGTCAGTCTTTGAGGTAGTACGCAAACGGCGCCACGGTCGTGCGAGTACTTCCAGTTCTCCACAAGTCCTCTCGCACCCTTTCCGAGCAGCGGAGCAATGGAGCGAGGGAGCAAGGGCTCAAGGGTTGGATCTCGAGACTTTCCGGCCAGGACCCTTGCCAAGACTTTGCCGAAGTGCTAAACGCGTCACGCGAAAGTCCAAAGCTCGGACCATCCCCTCCATCATGCAATTGTTGATCAGATACGACCAAGTTATTCAGTGGCATCCAGATCTGTGACATCTCGTTGAAATATTCTTCCTCAGGCGCGAGACCTGTGTATTGCGCGAACCAGCACGGAACGCTCATAGCTTGAAGTGACCAACCTCACCCCCACAGTCAGCAGGCCCTCACAATGGGCGACGAATGTGAGCCCACCTGTTCTGTGCGGTCAACCATATTATGCTGATATGCTCAATCAAGGGTCCTCCGATGCTAATGAGGCGGTCTCTATCGAGCTTGTCCAAGCAGGCGCAAATGGCCATCGAGGCATACATCGGTTCCACCCCAAGTTCACTTACCCCATCTTTGGAGAGGAAGAGCGGATTTTTGGCTACAAAGGCCTTGACATTACATTTCGTTTTGCTGCTCATGATCTGCGGTCAAACGTGATCATTTCGTACGATAGAAAATTTGCTGCTATCGCGGACACTGCCGCTCTTGATATTCGCGGCAACCTGAAAGAATTCATCCCAGCAGGTTCGTAGATACGACGCGGAAAGGCTGAACTGCATTCGCTAACTGCTTCTTCAGCCGCCTTCGCAAAAGCTATAGACTTTGAACGTACCCTTCATAATGACTCTTCTGTTCGAGACTTTCGACCACCTGGGAAGCTCGTCAAAACATACTCTAGGAAAGGAAGGAACTTTGAGATCTGGTCTGGTTCATTGCTTGACAGCCGATTCCGCGAAACCATCGAACGAATGCAGATATTCATATCATTCTTCATCGAAGCAGGCACACCTCTGAATACTGCAGATGCCGATTGGACACTGGATCGCTGGACTGTCTACTTTGTCTACGAGAAAAGCACAAAATGTCCGACTCCTAATCTGTCGCCTTATTCCTTCATTGGTTATGCCACTACCTACCGCTTCTACACCTTCCGACCGCGATATCAGACCTCTTCAGAGAACCGGCAAAGCACCCCCACATCCAATTTTGTTCTACCATTCAAAGAAGAAATCTCTGCAGCAGCTCTTCCTTCAAGGCAGCGTATATCTCAATTCTTGATCTTACCCCCGCATCAATCCTCCGGACATGGTTCTGCCTTGTACAGTTCCATATATTCCGATGCACTGGCTGACAGCACGATCCGAGAGCTCACAGTCGAAGATCCGAGCGAGGAGTTTGACGTGCTCCGTGATATTAATGATTGGAAAATTCTCGAGCCCAAGTTTGCTGCTGCTGACATTAAAATCAACACATCTCCATCCGAACCTTCACAGAAACGTCGTTTCAGACAATTGCCTACTCCAAAACTTCTTCCAGTGGAGACTTTGAGATCGATTCGCTCAACGGCGAAGATTGCTCCACGGCAATTTGCTCGTCAGCTAGAAATGTATCTCCTTTCGCTGATTCCGTTTTCGCACCGGGCTGCAGGAGGAGCTAACCTCACAAGGCTGCTTATCCAGAAATCAAAGGTTTCAGACCCCAACGACAAGCTCTATTACTGGTGGCGGTTACTTCTCAAACAGCGCATCTTCAAGAAGAACAGAGATATTCTGATGCAGCTTGAAGGGAATGAACGGCACCAAAGAATTGACGAAGCTGCTCGAGCACAGGAGGATGAATATGAAAAGCTTCTGCTATTTTTCGCAACGTCGAAAGCTAAAGAATGCTTGAAGAATGGGAATAGTGAAAAAGTGAAGGAGCTAGTGGTTAGGGATCGGAAAAGAAAATTGATTGTCCAAGAAGACGAGGACGACGAGGTTGATGTACCAACGGCCGAACCTGACGCGAAGATGGCGAGAAATTGCTAGGCGCTTTTGAGCATTTGGGAGTACTAGCAAGGCGTCATGGGCATACTTTGATTCTGGGTATTGTTAGCACAATGGACAGCAACATTGGCTGCTGCATGGGAGAACAATTGACGTTCGAACCCAGGTTTTCCAAGACATAGGACCCTTCGTCAATCTCCTACTTACTACAAGCTTTTGGCATATCAATGTCTACAGTCCTCACCTCGAAGCTGTCAGAACTCAACCCATCGCGTCTTAGCTTGTGAAGCTCCATGCCAAGACCCGCTTTCACGCTAGCTTAATTGGATTGCATCTCGACTTTGGGCCCAAGTGTCAAAAAGTTGCTCCTGACGATGATCTTAGCTCCCCGAGTCATTCCCCGTCATTGTTCCTACTCCGAGTAGCTTTGTCTCACCACAGTCCGATCTGCCCCCAGAAATGCCTTTCTCCGTGCCCTCCTCAGCCACAGCGCGCTACTGCACATCTTTCCTTCGGAGTTCGTCCAAAAAAGCTTCACCATCACGGTGTATACGCCTTTCCTCATCGAATGCCGGTACCAATACAAGACGAAAAGAGTCAAGAAGATATTCATGGAGACGATGGGCCAGTACAGATGCCTCCGCAGCGGCAGCAGCGCCTGTGAACACAAAGATCTCGAGGATTGTGGATCAGATCAGTCAATTGACGCTGTTGGAGACGGCGGATTTGGTGGCTGGTTTGAAAGTAGGTCTACCGCCTTCCTGGATCTGTCAAAGCTTGGACGAAGTGGCAGCGGCACAGTACGATCTAGGCTAGCATTGAGATACCCGCCCAACGCTCACTGCCTCCGTACTTTCTGCACTGTCCCCTTCCATTTCCTCGTTTCCTACTAAAGCTTTCCCACTCCAGTCCCGCCTCAACATCCCCGAAATATCCTTCGCAGCCCCCTCCTCCGGCCCCGCAGCCGCCGCAGCCCCACCGCCAGAAGAAGAAGAAGAAGCCGCTCCCGCCCCGGCTGCGAAGACACTTTTCACATTGAAGCTGCAATCTTTCGAGGCGACGGCGAAGCCAAAGATCATCAAGGAGGTGAAGGCGATGCTGGGGCTGAGTCTGGTGGACAGTAAGAAATTTGTGGAGAGTGCGCCGAAGGTGTTGAAGGAGGGGTTGCCGAAGGAGGATGCGGAGAAGATGGTCAAGGTGTTTGAGGGCTTGGGAGGAAAGGTGTCGATGGACTGATGGAGGTGAGCTAGGAGCGGGCCTATGATGTGGATATGTGACGGGCGGGTAGTGGTCATATGAGGAGATGGGATGTAAGCTCAAGGAGACGTAGGTCGCTGCGGAGCACTCTGTCCCGTCCTGTACAAACAATGTATTTGGATCCTGCAAACATGATAAGAGGAATCAAGTGTATCAGAAACATGAAATATATTGTACAAGCTACCTCGACTCCAGAGTATCAATAGTATGACATCTCGCCCTCCCCATCCCACCCA
>JAABUK010009823.1_pt1 | contig 12944 bp, 13 predicted proteins | sample 5559141 | NCBI WGS metagenome assembly JAABUK01 (sample SAMN10711869, study PRJNA513367) | rock metagenome | isolation source: Antarctica rocks | place: Antarctica: Victoria Land, Pudding Butte nord | collected 2016-01-03
CATTGGTCTGCAGGCGCCACCAGCGCCCGGCTAAGGTGGTGAGAGAGAAACCCCCATTATTGAAAGAGTATTGACTGGTTCAACGATACGCAACAATAAATGCCGACTTTCTGCGCTCATGCAGCTACCGTTTCGTAGGCGCCTAGACACAGATTTTATCTCCCGATATTGTTTCAGTTCCGCTTCTCTTTCTTTACATCTGCAAGAATGATTGTCTCGGCTAGTCGAGAACAGGCAGCCCTGAAGCTTGCTCGGTTTACGAAACTCCCATCCAAACACGTTGGATCCTCCTTTACCAACATATAAATATCCCCATTGTCGCCACAGTCTCATGGCTTCTTTCGGGAATCAGCATGAAGTATAGAAATGGCAGAGTCTCTGGCTTACGTATACACTCTTACCTAAAAACCGGTCCTTTAAATACAGTCTCAATAGAAGAGCAATGATGGCACTATCTATCAGATGTTTTATGAGAAGGGGAGTAACTGTAACAATTTCAACAGCGGCCATCCTCACGAAACCACGCCTGATTACGGAAAGTCAGGCAGCTGTGAATTATAGCGCGAGAATGAATATATCCGTCAACCAAGCTTTCTATCCCTTGTATCCGTTAAGGTCCGAGACATCTGTGGCCTCGTTGCGGATACAGAGTCCTTAATCGGGAACGACTTGAGGGGCAACGTGCTGATAGACCGCGGACGGGCACCGGTCCCGAAGGTATGTGTGGCAAGAACTGAGGAAATCAATGGTGACGTAGATTGTGGCTTGTGGTCTCGTTCGATCCTGGTGCACCGTTGTCTTTCAAGTATAGCCTGAAACGCGCTCATTGCCTGATACTACCCCAGCGAACCCGATTGACACCAAGTGCGTTCCTCTCAAAGATACTGTTCACCTCTTTTCCCAGTAATTCGATGTCTGTGAGTGTAGGCTTGTCATCGAATTTAAAGTGGAGTGTCAATACTGATTGTTTTGCTAGGTCTACGCGAGAAAGTGCACCTCCTGAATCTGAAGAAGTATTTGACGGAGTATCCGAGCCCGCTTTTTGTAACGGGTAAAGCATGATGCGACCCGTCGAGCTACCCGTATTTCTCGCGGAAAGTACTGGGGTCTGTCCCCTCGGAAAATTTGGGGCATGGCTGGTTATCTTCTTAAGGAGCTCTTCTGTGGTGAAGCGGCCTTCCACCTTTTCATCGGCCAGAGCCTCTAAGGCCCAGATCAAAGCTGATGTGAAAGAACTTTTCCCCGGGACCGGAGTTGAGCACATGTCCTGGGTTGCAGCGAGATACTCGAATGTCCTAAGTTTCTTTAGCTACATTCCCTTAATGTATGAGACAGCTAACCCTTGCTCTCCTCCAGTAAGTCCTAGATTGCCTGCGTAGCAGCTTGACTGACCGTCAGCAAAGTGTTCTTCTTACATCTACAAGCGAAAGTCATAAGATTTAGTACCAGTCAAAGATCTCTAAGACATCTGCTTCAGCCTCTTTCAATAGCTGCTCTGTCTTATTCCACACTAGAGTGTCCAGGTGTCTCCTTTCATCTTTATTAGTTGACTTTTGCCTACAAGATTCAGCGATGGGGCAAAGCACAGAGCAAGCTCGACAGACCCAAAAAGCTCCAAATTACCGTAATAGCTTCCTGGCCTACCGTGACCAGCGTAGTATACAATTAAATGAGTCCTTGGCCCGTCATGATCGTAAATAAAGTATGCTACCTTGGCATTGACTTGTACTTGTAACTTCGACTCGTGCGCCATATCTAAGTATTCGATCTGGGTATGAAAATTGAATCGTTCCTGAAATGTGTTGCTGAGTTTACTGACTTCTTCATTGGTCGCTAAATCGTTGGAGTTGTCGGCCCAACACAGGAGCAATACCTTCGCGTTGGTGTATGTGGCGGAGCCTCTATAGGTAGGTCTATTCATGACATTGGTCCAAAGGACTTCATACTCTGACTCTTCTTTCGCAGCCTGGGATTCATAGACGACTGTCGAAAACTCTGCTGGCCTGGTCATCTCGCGTCTCATCATAGTCAAGGGACGGTCCCTGCAGGGTTCGGCATTTGCAGCTGTCGTAGCGGTGTTTGCAGTCGCTGCCGTTGTAGCCGTGGTCGCAGAGGCGACAGTGGCGGTATCGCTTGCCCCATCTTGCTCGTCGTCAGAGTCGATAACACTGCTTACAGGATATGAGAGTATCCGCCCAAATCTTTGTTGACTGCCTCTGGACGATAGCGAGGTAAGACCGGCCATCTCGCAGGTTTATTCATGGGGGAGGCGGATGTTTGATTGTATAACTTTAGACCACCAGTTTGATCACAACAGCCTAACGGATGAGTTGATTAGAGGGGCCCACTATGGATCGAGAGAAGATCGTTGGGGATACTTACATGAACAATGCTACTTATTTGGAGAACCACAATGCGCGCCACCTGCTCAGCAGGATCTCAGCATGCAGCTAATTGTTTGTACCCGAGGCTGCCAAGCTGCACCATTTCAAAGAGGTTCTCAATCCTAAGACGGTGGCGGGCTCACTTGAAAGCGGCCTAAGATGCAGGAGATCAACATCCAACGTAACGACTGTGATCACGCCAGATTCTTTGTGTGTCGGAACCTTAAACGAGGTTGTTTCGTCTCCAAAAGTCTCCAACGCGATGTCTTCTCTCCTCTCCGTCATCCGATGGGTCTTCGGGGGGAAAAGCTTTGGTCATTTTGGTGATTTTTCCAAATATGAGAGCCCCACAGTTGCCTCCCGATAGCGTACTACTTCCGCAAGTGCTTGCGTCGGTACTGGCAGGGCCGCCTCTACTTTCCAATAGAGGTGGGTCGGAGATTTTGTCGAATGTCTGGAGATGGAAACACCTTGAATTCTCTTCGTGAAGGCAGTGCTTGTAATGACTTTGTCGGAATTCATTTGCGATCAGTCGCTGATGGCTTGTATGTTTGCCTTGGCGAGCGAGTATCTCCGCAATACATGGTACGTATGCACAGAGGTAGTCAGAATTGCGAGGGACACGCTGCCAATTACGACACAGCAAATTTGCACCTTCTCCTGGAATCATAGCATCACCAATTCCAGAGCAGAAGAGTGCATATCCCAGGTTCTCTGCTGCGGTAGCCCACCCACCAGACTCCCTTTGAATCTTCCTCTGGGTGAACTTGAATGGCGAATCAGCGCGAACGATATCCATCAGCTCAAACCCACATAATTCGGAGCTTGAGGCGGATGAGGCCTTTTCCTTCGCGACGATGGACTCGTTAAGAGCCATATCAAGCCCAACACAGAACTTAGCCAAGGTGTCTTTCCAGGTCTCCGATGATCCCAGTGGTGACACTTCTTCTGTTCTCAGGTACTTGACTAAAATCCTGTATGCTTCCAATCCTCCTTCCTGGGTTATGCTAGCAAAGGGCATTTTTGCAATGCTTTGCTGCTCCGAAGGTTTGAGGCAATTGACTAGTTCCCGTAATCTGAGGTGCATCATATGCAGGAGCATACAGACTGTGGGAACCAGCCAAGCACGCTTGCTCAAAGTGTCGTACGAGAGCTGAGGTTTGAGGATGGAGAGTTTGAGGCGGTCTTCCAGTGCCTGCTCGATTTGCATGAATACTGGCCTATTTCTTTTCCCAACCGCAAAATTTGCGCTCACTGTCGGTCCACCAATGCCGCCCCCAGCTGGAGCAAGTCCAACAGAAAAGGAGTTGAAATTGATGGTCTTTTGATGTTGAACGGTATCTGACCAGGTCACATGGCTGTAATCAATTTCTTTTGTGCCAAGTAGAATGTTTGTAACACTACACCAACCGAGGTATGCGCGATTGTCCCAAAAGGTACCCACGTTCTCGACCCGATACATCTCAAACTCACCATTTTCGGTTTCACTTGCCTCGAGGCCTTTGGTCTGAATAATACCTTCGGTCGAGTCTGTCACCTCCAAGTGCCATTGGATTGCCTGCTCGCCTCTCAATTGTCGTACAGGAATCAGAGCAGTCGAAAGTCCTTTCAGAATCAGTCCACCACGAAACTCTACTGCTGTTACTGTTCCGGCAAGCGTTGCCATGAGCATAGGCGAGATATCTACGCCAATGCCCTGAAATCTTTCCCGGACGGGAAATTGGACAGCGATGACACTGTTGACGAACAGCGGATGCCAACACGAATCAGCCTTGTGCTGGAAATTCTCAAGTGTCTCAGGCTCTATCCAAAAGTCGAACTGTTCCGTATCTGTGGAATACTGTGTAAATAGAAGACGAGCCCTGGACAATTTCAATTCTGTACTCTCAGAAATTCGTATTGCAGCGGTAAGCCAAGCAAGGATTTCAGCAACCTCTACTTGAAATCTCATAAAGCCCTGTACTCTCAACACAATCGGACGGATGATTTTGCCAGCCGTCAAAGATGCTTTTTCGACGGACAGCTCGATCTCTCTGAACCCATCTACGGATTCTTGAGCAGGGGCGCGTGAAGGCAAGTCATAGGCGAGCGGTGTGTTTTGTGCAGCCTTCAGAGCATCTTCAATAGCTTCAAGCAAAAATGGACCAGCGTTTGGCCACGTCTGGGTAATGTACTCGCCACATGTTGCTACTTGCGCGTTTTCCAGAGTGCCTGTCAAAGTGACAATCCCGGAAAGAGGTTGGTTGGGCTCATGTTCGTCTTGAAGAACATGCAACACCTCCCAGGAGCAACGGTAGGCCACATTTAGAAAACTCGACTCTGGGGCCTTTGTAAAAGAGGTATTGTTTGAGATCGCTTGCACGAGTGTCTCACGGACGGTCAGCTGTTGTTCTTGCGGCTGCTCATGCTTGGATTGATCGGACTCTTCCCATTGATCGGCTACAGATGCGGATGTTGTGCTTGGTAACAATCTTGATGACGTGGAGCTCCCGTAATGAGACTTCCATCCCAAAGGAAAGTCATTTGACATAGAGCGACTAGATGAAATTGGAACCATTTCTTCAACCGACGATCCGGGCTTTTCATGGATTTTTGTTACTCGGCGCGCTAATGGAAGATGCCTTCTCACAGCATCGTAAAATTCATCACAGTCTGTATTGGCGTAAGTCACATACTGCAGTTTTTCTCGTACGTGGACAAGGAATCGAAAGCTGTGACATACGTTCTGGTTCAAAGAAATTTATTTCAAGCTCATTCTTGACTGGCTTTGATCTCGGACTAAGCGTAGGATCTACGCTCATTGTGTGCATCGACACTCTTGGGCCTCGATGACAAGCTATCGTCTCTATACATACTTTGTTGGCTTTCGGCATGGTTAACCTCGGAGGTGTTTCGCTCACTGTATATAATGGTTAGCATGAAACCATATCAGGAGCAAACACAATCAACCTCAAGTATAGGGAATGTAGGTAGATGGAGGAGATGATCGATGCTCAACTCCAGGGACTAACACTCACAAGATATGCTTAGCCAAGGGTCTGTGTGGCCTTCACACAATTGTGCCAAGAGGCCTAATTCGGCTTTTTTGGTCCAGAGCATCACCTGGGCTCTCTCCAATCTCGTAGCGGTGGAAAATCTCGAAGAGCCCTTAAGAACGATCAATGAAACCTCTGCTACGAAAAGAAGGCTCCAGCCGGTGAGTATTTCCATATATTTGTTAGCTGTGAAATCTGCATGGATGGGCATCAGTACTTTGGTTTTGAAACATGGTCTTCGACCATACCTGCAAAGTACAAAACTTTGAAGCACTTACCTCCATGAGCACCTAGTGGGAGCCTCAATCCAAGACTTTCCCGCCACATTGGCAGGTCTGGACCTCCTTCGATATCCATTTTGCTTTCAATATCGTTGATCGATGGCTTTTTTATTGAGGATTTGTAATCAAGACACCGGACGGTTCTGAAATTTAAGTCTAAATCCGATCCTGGAAAAAAAAACCTTGAAGATTTGGGTGAAACGTTGAGGGAGCTCAAGATAGCCCATTCCGGGTGCCAAATTGCACATTCCTTGGTTGGCACTACGGATGTATCATGCTTATACATTATGAGGGTGTTCGTCTCCGATAATTCGTGATCTCCGATTTGACGGTAATGACATCTTTCCAGTCCAGGAAACAAAATCACAGATTCGAGTCTTTGTGCATCTAAGAATTATCAGTGAATCAACGGTTACATGGGCTGAAGTCAACAAACCAGTTACGGAGAAGAATTCTAATGACGTCCGCTTGTTGATAATCTTAGGATCGTATACCTATAGGGCGAACTTATTGGAAGAAGCAGTCAGAAAGACCCAACTTGCTTACACATGAGTAGTTGGTCCTATAGTCATTTGTGGGTATTGGTACAACATGAGTACAATCGGACCACGAGAAATATATTCGGGCGTCTTGAGTGTCAACACGAATATTGTCGAGAGGCATCCCTGGTGGAGCCCATTAATGGATTGCCCATTCGCTTACGGTTAAAAGAGCAGCGTAAGGGTATACGGAGGCTTACAGTACGATACAAAGTCTTGCGGAGACTCACGATTTCGCATGACAAGTCTCCTAGTTGGCATGCTGTGCTCATTGTATAAAAGCTCGAACACCCTGCATTCGGCTTGATCTATAGTTCCTTGCTGCAAAATTCTTGAATGAGAGGTGTACTCGCAAGATTTCACCTTCGACTTCGACTCAAACACGAGCTTCTCGTCCTTTCGTCCTTCCCAATCACACATTCTTTCATTTTTGGTAGAAGATGCAGATGAGCGATCGTCTCTGGAGGTTGTAGAGATAAACGGAGGGCGTGGAGGGTATCTTTCCGGTGAGGGCAAGGTTTTAGTCGGTGTGATACGAAGATTTTGGCTTTCTTCAGACGAACGACGGTCAGACTTCTTTGGAGAAACTACAAATCATCAGAAGAATCACCAACAAGAACAGACTTCATCTGAAAGAAATTAATTGTAGATTGTTCGCGTGAAAGTCGCCGCGTCATAAGGCCTTGGGGTATATAGTAGCTTCATCAATGGTGTCGCGAAGGTGTTTCAAGAGTACCTATACTCACGAAAGGCTCCTGAGAGTAGCCATGGTGCTCGTCCTTACTTACAGATTTGTCTTGGTGGCGGCGGCGACGGCAAAAATAACCCAGTTCCCGTTGGACGTGTACTTTCGAGAGCGACTGGTGGCAAAGATGGCCACGGTTCCATTGGATAATTATCCTCGACAGCTTTGGCTACAGATCAGCATGATTCATTTTCTTAAGGCTGCAAGAATTGAAAGAGCATTGGGGCGCACGTATATTTCCCCAATGCTTACTTATAAACAGCAGACCGGAATGGGTCAGAATCAGTGGATATACCTTCAAGTGATGCCGAAATAGTGCATAGGAGCTCTTTCGCATATGCTGCGGCCGTGGCCGCAGCATAACGCTGCCAGCTTTTGTTTTTGTGCGAGTCGGCATAGTCGCATATTCCTCGGATGACAAGACAGGGAAAATCGTTCATCAGCCCAGCCGCCTCCATTTCAAAGCACAATGCGCCATACTTCTTTCCCAACTGGTCACGTTTCTCTCCGTCCCTCATCACTGCACTCGCAGAGGCGATTGTGCCGTAGTGCACAACCGGCTCGTCATCCCCCCGTTCCTCTCGAAATACCAAATGGCTAGGGACACAGGCCTCACAAGTAGCCTGTTTGATTCCTTGGTGTTGGTATCCTGCCTCCCATAGATAGTCGTGCTCTTTGCCAGGACATCTGTAGTCAGTACCCTCTTGTGTCATCTTCGGAGACTTTTTGAGCATTTCCCCCAGGTGATGTGTTATGCGATTACTTTCTCTCTCATGGTTTGCCACCAGTACTCTAGCTGCGGTCAAGAGTTCCCTTGGAGGAGGTGGCAAGGCTCCCGTAGTTTCAAATTCTCCGTCGTAAATGAATCTACCATAATCGTATTGGACGACCCCGGGGTAACTTCCCCAAGGGTTACTGACGACAACATCTCCGAGCCGAATATCATGTGTCTCACTTGGTACTCCCCCTCCAATGCCTACCATCAAGCGATACCTCAGCGTTGTGAAGGTGTCACTCATGTGATTCGCCGCCGAACCTGCGTCGATAATACCGGTAGTCGGAAGGCAGGTGAGAGCGATTTTGTGGGAGGCGATTCTCCCCAAGACGTAACTATTTGTGTCGCGAGTATGCTTTTGTAATCCACTGGTATGATATACTTCTTCAAGCATGCCCTGCGCAGCAGCCAGCTCTATTGGCAAAGCGCAGATCCAGCCGACGGTGAAGCTGGTAGGGTCCATTGCACGAAGGGTGGATCCTACCACAGTAGTCTAGCGGATCGCTTGAAGAGGGAATTGGCTCATGACACGTTGCCATGGTAAAAGAAAGATGGCGAACCCGCAACTGAAGGCAGCATCGGAGCGTCGTGATTTATAAACTCCGAGAAAGAGTCGCACGGCCGTCCAGCTCGAGACACTTTTCTTGGAGGGGTTACCGTTCTTCTGAGCCGCACTAGGCAGAACAAGGCAACGACCTTCTCTTCCTGTCTCTTGCTTTTTGATTGGATCGTATCCGAGAACGCATTAATGCTATTCCTGCCATTTTCCCTTACATCTTCCTCCGTTGTACCGCCCAAGCGAAAAGTGTTTCTTAAGAAAGAGAGAGTGAGATGCCCGCTGAAAGTAGTAGTCCTCCACATTTAGGAGATAACACAGCAAAAATTTTGATGGCTATGGAGACTCACACGCTCCGCGGGTATCACGACAGGCTGAACAAGGTACGTTAATATTAATGTTTAAACATCTGCTACATCATGCCTGTAATAGGCAGCCTTCACTTGTTTCTGACCATAACTCCGCGCTGCCAGTATCGCCACAAGAACCAGATTGCCATTGTAAATGCCGTCAAAGGAATAGTAACTGACCAGTAGATCCAAAAGTCCTCGGAGACGACCCAAGCCTCCGGCTGAGACGCATTAGCGGGTGAGAAATTGAAGAAAGTCATACTGAACATCGCCTAGCACAAGTGAGCTATTCATTTTTCTTAGAAGGATCAATGCTTAGGACATACCGAAACGAATGTTGCGGGTAGGAATGTAAGCGTCACTAGGGCAACTGCCCTCATGGCTGCTCCGTCATCCCTCGTTCCTTTGTTAATTGAGAGAAGCGTGTCGCTTTGGCTTTGAGCAGCGGTATTGAATGCCTGAAGACAGTCAGTCGCGCCCATTGAGCAAGAACTGTATATGACAAACGAAGTTGATCTCATTTTGTAACCTTAATTGATTTGCTTCGGAACGCGCTTTTAAGTTCACTAACATTTGACGTTGGAACTGCATATATTGCCGGGTCTGTGGCAATACTTTTATATGCTGGTATGATCTTTGGGCTTGATTATCCATGAAAATAGCATGCTGCTGAATCATGTTATTGGCCGTATCTAATGCAACGCCCAAAGTTTCAGTTGAATGAATAACATGTCGTGCAAAGTCATGTAAAAAAGGGTAGTCTGTGTCGGGCCGAGCGATTGCGTTTCGACTCTTGGAATTCGCATCAGTCATAGCAGTAAGATTTGGCAGAGGAACATTTTGAGAATACCTTTTCGATACGTCGAACCTCGTCCCGAAGTGCCCATACAGACTCGTCAAACAGTGCTAAGATCTCATCGAGGACCAGGACATGCCCTGCATAGATGTCTCTGAAGTTAAGCTGCTGTTGATGTGACACTACTGCCTGGTGCGTTCTCATTTGAGACGTTTTTGGGACGTCGAAGCAAAGGATGACGCTTGAGGAGGGAGTCCACTTCGTGTAGAAGCTCATCTCAGACCATGAATACGTTGTTTGTTTGGGATCGACCTTTTTTATAATATACCGAAACCAAGTAGCTAGGCTAATCAGCATATATATTACAATCTAGTCTATCAAGAAATATGACAATGGACATAATATTACCGTGTCCCTCCACACTTCCATCGGAGCCATAGAGGTCTTCAGAGCCAAAGAAACCATTCGACTCCTGACATACTGGAGTCCAGAATATTCTTGGGATGGTATAGCGAGTAGATAGACTTAAACGAAGGTCTTCGCGATCCAGGAACAATCTTGAGGAAGCAAAGCTAATCCAGTCAGTGGCTGTTCAACCTAGATACCCAGGATATAATATACACGAAGGATGTGCATTGTCTCTCCTGCAGCTGTCATCATGTTAATGTTGATTTACATGATAGGTAGGCAAAGAGTGCTTACTTTCAGAACTTCGCCGTACTCAACTTTTCGCAAATGCCAGCCGCCAGTAACTTGTAAGACTATTAATGATGGCAATATCTCAATGAGCAGCACGTACCATTCTCTAGTACGTCGAGTAGCGGTGCTACAATCCTTGGCATTTCAAAAGAGAACAAAGTGGGATTCTGTAGCAAGAGAACCCGAGAACGAGACCAAATGCTACAGATTGAGTCTTGAATGCTGGCAGTGGTATGATAGAAGTCCAATTATGAAGATCGTAAATAATGCCGGGACTGCGGACGAGGCTTGCGGTTGGCGGTTGGCGGTCGCACAACAAGAGCAAGAATGCTGGACCAATCAAATAGTCGCCGCCTTCAACAACCTTAGCCTGCAGAACTGCACAAATCCGGATAACAGAAGACAATGGCAAGTCCAAAAAATTCTTCCTCACAATGCAATTATGTTATAACTGGTATATTAGGGTTCTGAATCTCGCTCATGGAATGCCGTTAACAATACACTTGTTTTCATAATAAAGCCGACATGTGTCTATTGTAAGGCTAACGCAAGATGTTTTTCAATGCCAAACGCGTATCAGGCTTCCATGGACATTTAGACGGTGCCAAACAAGTTCGGCCTTGCTAAGCCATCTTCGCAAGCATCTTTGACTGCGGAAAGCAGGTCCAAGTCAGATTACTGAGGTGAATTCGACGCTCACGCTCGCTAATGATCTTGACGTAATTTTAGGGAAGATCTCACAACCAAACCTCAGCTTTCTTATACATGGTGTCGGCTTGAATGCTTTTACAACAGCGTTCATCGCCTTGCTGCTCTCCGCTTCGTGTTCAACAGCAGACTATTCATGTGTCGCAAATCAGTGGTAAAGAGTGTTCGGACTGTTGAGCACAGAATGGACAGAGCCAGGCTTGAGTCGGGATTATACCTTGCTAGTAACGGAAATTAAAATAACATGATGAATTCTTGGGCTTAACAGTATCGAGTCTGCGAGTCTGTTGCCGGAGACCCGGTACGAGAAAATCCATCTAATTCGTTAAAACCTTGTTGCGGCCTTGCCACGAAGTGGTAAAGGGCTCTCAGGGTCTGCGCAGAGGCCATATTAGCCATGTCTTAGTATTGAGACGGCGTGCGCGCTGTTTGAACGTGCAGCTGTCATTGAAATACAAGCCCGGTTGTGACCACTGGTTCTAAGGTGGAGCATCTTCCATCTCGACATCAGCGCTTTCTTTCCTCTCAATTTCAGGGACAGCTGCTGCGACAGACGAAGTTACATCTTGCGCCCTTAGATATTGATCTAATTCGCTAGAGCTGACCAGATTGCTAGCAGTAGACGTGGCAATATGCTCGGTTGAGGGTGCTTGCGAGATCCGGTAGGTGGCCATATCGTCAGCGATTGGTACCACATCCTTCATAGTTTGAATTTGCATTACTGCGTCCAAAGACCCATTAACAAGCGGAGGGCTATCCTCACGGTGGTCAGACAAGCCATTCCAATTCCTCGGCGTGCTCGGATTGTCTCGCCCATCATCCGCCCCAACTTCGTCCCACAACTTAGGCCTATAGTCCCTAAATAGTCCTCCTTTGGCTTTCGTTTTACGCGAACCCCTCCTCACTCCTGTTCCTTTCCTCTCCTTCGGCGCCAGAGGCTCCTTTGGGGCCAACTTAAATGCCGGCACATCTCCCTTGTCGTTGTTATCCATATCAGCACCATTTTGGAAAGTTTCACGATCGGCACGTTGCTTAGCGCGCCATCCCGTCCCTGTAAAAGTCTTTTGTGCGTAAACAGTCACGTTATCTTTCTCGCCCTTGGCGGCTTTGATGGCGATGAGACGCTCAAGGAAACGGGCCTGATTTTGGCGGCCAATGGAGGAGCCAGCGTCGACGGGGATGGTGACAGGTTTTGATTCGTGGATTGCTTCCGTACGCTGGGTAGCAGTATCTGAGAGGCTGGAGGTCAGCGTAGCCATGATTCGTTCATGTTTCAATCGTTCTTCTTCCTTGGGGATTGGGCGGACAGGTCGACCAATGAGCTTGATGCCCGATGCAGCAAGGATATTGGCGGTAGGTGTTCGCTTAAGGATGGGGAGAGAGACTGTTGTATTGGAGGACGCAAGGAGGAGGTCGGTACCGATTGTGGAGGTCCAGGTGCAGGAGTAAAGTTGTTTCTGGTAGGATATGAGGGGGTTGTCGGTATGAAGATCGAGGATCTGGATTTGTTCATGGGGTTCTGGTGTGTTTAGATGATGATACGTAGGCTCAATGGCGGACGAGGTCGCTTCCGCGGCTTGAGGGGTTTTATATGCTGGAGGAAGGTCTGTAAAGGAAGGAGTTGCATTCTTCAAATCAGATGTCCTAAGTCCATCCAGAGTGGCTTCGTTGCTTCCGGTTGCGGATCGGGAGACCCTTAAAACGGGCCCAGCAATTGTGTCTTCGGTGTCGGGATTGGCCTCGTCCAATGGTAGAACAACGCCGGGGCTTTGCGGGGTGGTTGATTGTGTTCGAACGTTATTGCTGGACTTGCTTGTACCTGACAAGGCTCCGCTTTCTGACATAATAGAATTTGCAGATACAACCCCTGCGTCGAAACCGGCCCCAGCTGATATGACCTTGGCTTCTGCTGAGGCTGTATTCAAGGTGTGATCCATGGTTCCTTCGCTGCGCGACACAGCTTCTGCCCGTGGTGCTTCGTCAGCTGGAACTTTACGAGCACTTCTGGTGGATCTCTTTCTACTAGAGGAAGCTCGGGCACGGCCATAGAGATTATTCGTAGGAGGGTGTTCAAGG
>JAABUK010009824.1_pt1 | contig 12943 bp, 14 predicted proteins | sample 5559141 | NCBI WGS metagenome assembly JAABUK01 (sample SAMN10711869, study PRJNA513367) | rock metagenome | isolation source: Antarctica rocks | place: Antarctica: Victoria Land, Pudding Butte nord | collected 2016-01-03
TGGACCCCCAAGCCGACCACCCCCGCGCCGAGGACTACCTCCTCCCCCGCCAACCCGCCGAGGAGCATCTGGACACCGCGCCGGCCGCCACCCCCAACCAGGTCCACGCCACCGCAGCCGCAGTACGAGAACGGCTCGCGCAGCAACGGCAAGAACGCTAGACCCGGGCGGCTCTGCTGCTGTCGGGGTCCTCGGCCCGGCGGATGCTCTGGCATATGTGCCGTGCCGAGCCTGCTTGCGGGAAAAGCGCGAGCCCCCACTCGACAGTCATTCCGGCTGCCAGTGGGGGCTCACTTCCTCGGACTATTGCCCTCGACTCGACAGACTTTACCTGCGCGGCTCGCCAGTGGCTTAGCCCAATTGAAGGATGCGCGACAGCCTTGTAGAGGCTCAACCTGTTAGTGGAGCGGCGCTGAGCGAGCGACGACCGAGCTGGTTTTGGTGGTGAGGTCGTTGATGGCGGCGTCGAGCCGATCGAGAAGGTCGTCCAGGTCGCGGTCGGGAGGTGGGCGACGACCAAAGGAGGCCGATCGGGTCCACTCCGAAACCGACAACGAATGTGGCTTGATTAGTAGTGAGGTCTGACGTGCCGCCATGATCGCGGTAATGGCACGCTTGCTGAGCGTGCGATCGCTAAGCCAGCCGTGCCGATCGATGCCCGGTAGCAGCGTTTCCGCGTCTCGCCACTCGTCAGCAATCTCGGTGCCGCAGGCGTGTTTGTCGCCAGCACGATCGTGGTCGAGCGCATATCGAACCGCGGCTCGGCCGCCAGAGGTGATCGCCGCGAGTGCAGCCAACCACCGCGTTAGGTGACAGGCTGGACATGTCATCGGCGACGCGAGGGCGAAGGGCACCAGCCGGCCTGCAATGGTCGGCCACCCGTACAAGTCGATATCGGCCTCGGTAATGCAACGGGCTGCTGCACGACTCAAGCCAACGGTATGGAGAAGAACAATCAGGTAGCCGTCACGGCGTGCTGGAAGCGCCTCGGGCCAGCTGGCGACTGGCAGCGCCGCCAGCGCCTGCGCGACCGGCAGCCAACCTGAACCAGCTCGGATCGCCGTCTGCGGGACGGCGGCAGTTGGCAGCACCAAGTGATGACCGTCTTCGCTGAGCACCCTGATGACGCTGCGTATTCGCCGCCGAACCGTGGACCGCGCAGCGGGCAGATCGACGCCGAACGCGATCAGGTCCTCAACACGGACGTCATCCGGGGTCAGCTCGCGGGCACCGCACCAGTCGACGAACAGGATCCAATCCCGCTCCATCGGCCGTACGCGTTCGCGTGTCGGTGTGGGCACGTCACAAACCAAGTCGGGTGACCGCGTTGTTCACCAATGGTGCCCGCTCGCGCGCGTAGAGCTCGACCGTGTCGGTCCGCTTGTGCCTCGTCTGTCGCATGACCGAGTGGTAGTCGGCGCCCGCGGTCAAAGCGTCCGTGATGAAGCCCGCGCGCAATGAGTGCGCTGAGAATCCGTCGGCGGACATGCCCGCAGTGCGGATGCGTCGGCGGACGACTGCATTGATCGTGTCCGCCGACAGCGCTCGACGCTGAACGGCACCGGACTTCGTGACCGGTGAGAATACCGGCATCAGCGCCGGCAACATTGACCTCCAGGCCGCTACCGATGGCAGCCGGCACACGTGCACGCTCGGGTCAAACGAATCGAGGACAATCCGCATCAGCCGCTGCCGCATCAACGCTGTCCGCGTGCCCGCCGCCTCGAGTGCTAGGTCGTTTACCGCCGAGAGCACCTCGAGCCACCGGGCATAGGCGCACGGTGGACACGTGACCGGATCGTGCCCGTATGGCAAGGCAACGACCGCCCCTGCCGCCTCCTGATCAGTCTTCGACGTAGCCAGTCGGACGCGCAGACCGTCGTCGAGGTGGATGACCACGTTGTCCACAACGAGTCCGGAGAGCTCAGATCGGCGAAATGCACCGGCGAATCCCATCAGCAAGATGGCAGTGTCGCGGCGTCCGATCAGCGCCTGCGGCCAACCTCCGCGCGGGATCGCATCGAGAACAGTTCGCAACATCGTCAACCCGAGCGCTTCGGCCCGCTTGGGCGGACTGGCCCGATCGCGGCGGATGCCGGCGAGTACCCGGGCGACACCCTCATGCGCGCCTGGCGGCAAAAAGCCGGCCTCGCGATGTCGACCGTTGATCGTGGCCACCCAGCGCGACATCGTTGACGGTGCGTAGACGAAGGTCCCGTCGTCTCGGAGCAGATCAGCATGCTCGGCTAGGTAGTTAGCGACCGTTCCTGGATCTGCTGGCAGCGGGTCGTGCGCCTGCTGCTGGCACCAGCGACTGAACCTGGCCCAGTCGGCGGCATAGGCGCGAGCGGTATTTGTTGATCGCGATGCCCCGACGTAGCGGATCGCAGCGGCCGACACGACAGCGTCACCACTGCTAATCCGGTCCCCCACGCTCTTGGCCTCAGCTGGCAGACCGGCGCTAGGGCCGTCGCCCCACTGGTCATCCACGCGAACCTCCACATGTCATCGCAGCCGCGGACCGGTCGAGCAGCGCTCAGGGGCGCCCCCAGCACTCGGCAAGAGCCTAGATCAGATAAGTGCCATTATCAGCGGTGAAACGCCGGCCGGGTGAAGTGACAACCGCTTTCGGCGAAACGATCGCTCTTCGACACCTCGCGCCTAAAGACAACGCAGCGCTAGGGCCCTGCAGCAGTCCACCAACTTGGCCGGCCTTCCGCGTGTGTGCGTCTCACCGGCCCGCGAAACGGGCGCAGTTGCCGCCGGGCACGTCAAGAACCTGTCAGACGATTTGATGGTGAGCCGCTCTCGTTCTTTCGGCTCCACGTTCGGCAATCACCGCCGAACGTGGCTGACTTGTCGAGACGACGACGGCACGGAAGCTCGTCTAGCTGGGCTGGCTCCCCCGCTCCGGTCGACCCAGACGTTCTTGACCGACAGCCGAGGTATATAGCGCGCTGTAGGCACGACACATAGCACAACTACAGCTGCGGTACGGCTGATACCTGGCTAACATCGGTAGCAGCCATGTAGGAGAGCATCGGTGGACTGCTAGAGCACGCTCGGTCCCACGGTAGATGTGCATAGGTGTTGCGTGCACTACGGCCTGCGATATCGGATCTGACAAGCCCCGCTATAACGCGTGCCCTATAGCGTGTAGTGAACGTTGGCTATACGGCGTGTCGCACGACGATCCGTAGAGCGAGCCGTCAGACTTGCGTTATGACAGTGGACCGAGACGCACTCTCCCGAGTCGTGGCGATCGCCAACGGCAAAGGAGGCGTCGGTAAGACCACTCTCGCCGCTAACATCGCCGGTCTCTCTGCTGCGGCAGGACATCGTGTGCTGCTCATCGACCTTGATCCGCAAGGCAACGTGGGCGACGACCTGGGCTACTACGAGGCGGGCCGGAGCGACGATGGGGCACACCTCGTTGAGACGCTGCTCAGCCGTGACGACCTCAAACCCGTCTTGATCGACGTCCGCGAGAACCTCGACATCATCAGCGGGGGAGAACGCATCACCGACCTCGCAGGCGCCTTGTTCGCACGGGCCGCTAAAGGCCAGAACAGCGACCTGGCGCTCGCCGACAGCCTCAGCGGGATCGCTGGCGACTACTCACTGGTACTCATCGACACCCCGCCGATCGACGTGCAGCTTCAAGCGCTTGCACTAGGGGCAGCCAGGTGGCTCCTCATCCCTACCGCCCCCGACGCAGGCAGCATTCGCGGGCTCGCGGCCCTAGCGTCACGCGTGGAGCACGCCCACATCAACAACCCGGGCCTCGAAGTCCTCGGGGCGGTCCTGGTCGACCTGCCTGCGAACGCCAAGCGCATAAAAGAAGCTGCGAGCGCTCAGATCGAACAAGCCCTCGGCGGGGTTGCACACGTATTCGACCAGACAATCCGCACAGCGACCTCGCCAGCACGCGAATCACGCGACCGCGGACTCCTCATCCACGAGCTCGCCGAACAGGTCGAAGACGCCGAACCGTTCTACTCAGCTCTCCGGGAAGGTCGGCGACCGGACCGACTCCCAGGGTCAGCTCCAGCGCTCGCGGAAGACTTCCTCCTCCTCACCGAAGCTGTCCTCACCACCATCGCCAAACGTGAAGGAATCCGGGGAGAACTGACATGAGCCCCCGCACATTCGACTCACTCGCCGGCAAACTCGCCGTCCGACCACCGTCCTCGCCGGCACCCCGATCGGCACCCGCTGTAGCCCAGACACGAACAGCAGACGCCGCCGCGGACGGCGAATCTGCGGAGCCGACGCGCGCGAAGCCCAAAGCGACCTCAACCCGAGTGGCAGCAGCGCCCCGTCAAGTCGCGTTCCTCCTGCCACCAGACCTGCGCGACCAACTGCGCGAGCGCGCACGCAACACCGACAAGAGCCAGCCAGACGTAGTCCTCGACGCCATCGAAGCCACCTACAAGCGGCTGCCAGACCTGATCGCCGAGACCAGTGACACCAGCCCTACAACCGGACTGTTCAACCGCAAGCCGACCCGCCGACACAGAGTCGACACCGTGACCGTGTCCGTGCGGTTACCGGCCGATGCCATCGCCACCATCGACAAGCTCGCGAAAGACACCAACGCCGCCAGCCGCACACACCTCCTCGTGACGGCGCTCGCGAACTACCTCTGAGACGGCGGCCGAACAGCCGGTCGCCTCGAGTTTCGACGTGGCGGATGCGAGCACCTCGCTCACCGCTAGGCCGGAGGTGAAGCGAGGTCTCGGGGGAGTCGAGGTAGTCGCTCTCACGGTGATCGTCGCACGGATCGGGCTACAAACGTTGCATGGACCCGGCTATGAGTGTTGCAATGACCCGGCTGTGTTCGTTGCATCTGCCCGGATGACGATGTGAGGGGCGAAGGTAAAGGTGGCTCGGTACCGAGCGCGGGTGACCGACGGAGAGCTGGCCGACCGCCTGCGATCCGCCGGCGCCGTGCTGGTCGAAGGGCCCAAGGCGTGCGGCAAGACCGAGACGTCACGGCAGCAGGCCGGCAGTGTGGTGATGCTCGACGTGGATCAGGTAGCGCGGGCCGCCGCGCAGATCGACCCCGTGTTGATTCTGAACGGACCAACGCCGCGTCTGCTGGATGAGTGGCAGGTCGTCCCGGAGGTGTGGAACGCGATCCGTCGCCAGGTCGATGAGCGTGGAGCGGACGGCCAGTTCATCCTGACCGGATCCGCGACTCCAGCTGACGACATCACCCGCCACACCGGAGCGGGGCGGATCGCGCGGCTGCGGATGCGCACCATGAGCATGTTCGAGACCGGACAGAGCAGCGGCGCCGTCTCGTTGGCGGCGCTCGTCGCCGGGGTTGGATCACTGAGCTGCCCAGACCCTGGGCTCGACCTCACCGACCTGATCGAGCTGGTCTGCCGGGGCGGCTGGCCAGCCGGATTGCATCGGTCGCTACCGGATGCCCAACGAGGTGTCCGCGACTACCTCGATGAGATCCGGCGCGCCGACATTCAAACCGTCGACGGCGTGCGCCGTGACCCGATCCGGGTGGGGGCAGTCTTGGCCGCGCTCGCGCGGAACGTCGCGACCGAGGTCACTCAGGCGACCTTGGCCGCCGATGCAGCCGATGCCGCCGGAAGCAACCCGAGCGGACGCCCTCGAACCGAGACGGTGTCGGATTACCTAAATGCACTCACCCGGCTGTTCCTGGTAGAGCAGCAACCCGCCTGGGCAGTCCACCTGCGCTCCAAGTCACGAGTACGCGCGGTGCCCAAGCAACACTTCGTCGACCCGTCTCTTGCGGTTGCCGCCCTCGGCGCTACCCCTGCGGACCTACGGGCCGACCTCAGCCTCTTCGGGCTGCTGTTTGAATCGATTGTGATACGGGACCTGCGGATCTATGCCCAACGATTCGGAGCCGAGATACGGCACTACCGTGACAACACCGGCCTCGAGGTCGACGCGATCGTGACCGGCGGCAACGACCATTGGGCGGCCATCGAAATCAAACTCGGCGCGACCACCGCGATCGTGAATTCTGCTGCAGCCAACCTGCGCAAGTTCGCAGAAAGAATCGACACCACCCGATGCGGCGACCCATCCGCCCTCGTCGTCATCGTCGGCAGCGGGTACGGATACCGACGACCCGACGGCGTGCTCGTGGTACCAATCGGCGCCCTTTGTCCGTAGCAGGTGATCGGGTAAACACCGGGGGAGAGGCCCTCCCGCTGACAGGTTCACCACTCGGGTACCGAGCCCGGTGGCGCGACGAAGCCGCGGCCACGCGCCCGCAAAAGCACCCAACCGGCCACCCGCACCGAGTCGGACTGACGACCCGCACCGAGTCGGACTGACCACCCCCGCAGGAGATGACGATGAGCGCACCCACCGGTGTTGACACCGACCTGATCACCCGGATCTGCCGCGACGCCACCGCCGGCAGCCGGAACAACACCCCCACCGGGGACGCTGAGGATGTCGAGGTCGTCGGCGACCCACTCGACGGCACCGCCTGGGTAGGGATGGCGTCCTGGTCCCACGCCCGGGACGCGCTCACCGCCCTCAACGCCCACGGCATCAGCGGACACGACTGCCAGGACGGTCGACTGCACGTCACCGGTTGGGACATTCGCCTGCTGCACTGGCGCCTCGGTGCGCTGCTGGCCGGCGTCGATGACCTCACCAACGAGTGGGACGCCACCGCCGAGATGGTCTGCTATCAGCACGACCGGCGGATCGCGGCCGGCGTCGACCCCGACCCGGTCGAGGTCCTCGCTGACGTCGAGACCGCCATCCGCCGCTGCGTGCCGATCCCGCGCAAGACGCCCCGAATCCAGGACGTCGACAGCATGCTCGAGCTGATCACCGCCGCCGAAGACGCCTACCAGCAGCTCATCGCCGAACACGTCGACTACGCCGAACGAGTCCTCGCCCAGCACACTCGGCCCACGCCGCGATGCGGCCCCAACGCCACCCGGCACGGGTCCTGATCGACCCGACCCCAAACTGTCTCTCAGGCGAGGGCGTACGCAGGCCGCCGGCCGATGAGCGCAGACTGCTCGCTCACCTGCGAGGTCACAGGTAGCTATCGATCTGTTCGCTTTGTCCGGATGGTCGGAGTACGGAAATACGGTCTGGCGGTCGTTGCGGCGGCCAACAAGATCGGACGACGTGTGACGTACCGCTATAACTCTCCGCCGACATGGCCGGAACCACCAGCCGACTGGGTGCCGCCGGCTGGATGGACCCCGGATCCTTCGTGGCCGCCAGCGCCGCCGGGCTGGGTGTTCTGGCTGCCCGCCGGGGCCGCCTCAGCTGCTGTGCCTGGGAAGGCCTCGACGGTCATGGCGATTCGCGTCGCATTTGGCGTGCTGCTCGCGTTGTGGCTGGTGGGGTTTGCCGTCGGTGGCTGGGCCAGCTTCCTGATCGGTCTCGGCGTGGCCGGCCTGGTCGTGGGCTTCATGGCGATTGTCCGTGGTCGACTCCTGTGGGCATGGCTGCCCAACCGCAAGGGCGGCGTGGCCGTCATGGCCTCCGCGCTGGTGTGCGTCATCCTCGGCGGCGCGTTCGCACCGAGTACTCCGACACCGCCTACCGAAGCGGTAGCGCCACCAGCGACACCTGCAGCCGCCACGCCGACCCCGACGGTCAGCGCGCCAACGCCAACGCCGACGCCATCGATCACCGTTGCCAGTCCGACGCCCACTCCCACCTCGAGTCCGCCGCCGACGGCCCAACCCGGAACGGCGCTCGCAGCGGCGGGGACGCTCGTCGTCAAGGGACGGGCACCGATGACCGGCTATACCCGAGCTGAGTTCGGTCCGGCGTGGACGGATGTGAATCGCAACGGCTGCGATACCCGTAACGACATTCTGCGCCGCGACCTGGCTCCGGTGACGGTCCGGGCTGGCACCAACGGGTGTCTCGTCGTCGCCGGCACCTTGACCGATCCCTACACGGGGGCAGCGATCATTTTCACGCGCGGTGTGGGAACGAGCACGGCAGTCCAGATCGACCACGTGGTGGCACTGGGCGACGCCTGGCAGAAGGGCGCCCAAGCCTGGACCACGCAGAAACGGACGGCGTTCGCGAACGATCCGCTCAACCTGCTGGCGGTCAAGGGATCGGTCAACGAGTCGAAAGGCGACGGCGACACCGCGACCTGGCTGCCGCCGAACAAGGCCGTCCGTTGCAGCTACGTCGCGCGGCAGGTCAGCGTCAAAGCCAAATACGCCCTGTGGGCGACGGCCGCTGAACGAACCGCGATGCAACGCGTGCTCACTGGCTGCCCCACTCAGCGCGTGATCAGCGCGGCACAGGCGGCCCATCGCAACGCTGCGTCCGCGTCCGTGGCCGCAGCACCTGCACCCAAGCCGAAGCCGACGCCATCCCCGCGTCCGAAGCCGTCACCCAAGCCGAGCCCGAAACCGCCTCCTGCGCACAGCTTCCAGAACTGCACCGACATGCACACCGTCTATCCGCACGGAGTCGGCCTGCCAGGTGCACACGATGAAACGAGGTCCGGCGACGACCCGGTAACGAACTTCAGGAGAAGCACTGCTCTGTACAACGCGAACAGCGGGAGCGACCGCGACCGCGACGGCATCGCCTGCGAGGCGCACTGACAGCACGCGATCGCACTCGTGCGTGAGCACACGGCCATGCCGAGCACGGGCGGGTGGCAACGGTTCCGTCCGGGTACGCGGTGTCGTTTGCTGACCCCGTCATCAGCGCCCCAACTGCGCTGGCTGCGACGCGATCGCCACGCCTACCCGATTGTGGGAATTCATGTGTTGCCTGGATCGGCTGGTGTCGGGAGCCAGAGTGGTGTGGCTCTCTTGGCGGCATCGACCATCGGGGTGGTGTCGATCTGCTGGGTGGTCTGGGCGATGCCGAGATCGAGCCATTGGCAGACGACCCTTGTCGACCCGGCCGGCGGCAGCGGCCACAGCCAGAACTCGCGCTCGACCTCACGGTCGCTGCCGCCTCCACCGCCGCCGCTTAGGACCGGCTGTTCGGGGCGACGTGTGACGATCGGCACGGAGTCCGCGGCTCGGACCCGGTTGCGGCAGCGGCAGGTGTCCATAGCCGTTGTGCGGCGAGGCCGAGGTCTTGGGAGTCATCCTTGGAAGATCGTGATCCAGTTGCCGCTTGGGTCTTTGATGGCGCAGTGTCGGGGCATTCCCTGAGCGTCCCGCGGCGGGTATGCCTCGGTTGCCCCGGCCCGCAGCGCGCGGGCATGGGTGGCGTCGAGGTCGGGGACCAGGAGACCGAAGGTGGTCGCGCCGCCCGGCCTATCGAGTTCGTTCCAGTCGGTCTGGGTGAGGAACATGAGGAAGAAGCCTGGCTGGCCGTAGGTGCCGAAGACGAAGCCGGGGAAGTCCTTGTCGTCGGTGCGCCGTGCGGTCTGTTCGGTGAAGTCGAAGGCTTCCCGGTAAAAGGTTCGGGCCTGCTCGATGTCGTCGACGGCGACCTTGAGCAGTACGGGCCTAACGGCGGGCGTGGGCGTGGGCATCGGAATTCCTTCCTCGATGTAGCGGGCGGTGGTGTCGAGTTGACGACTGAGGTGGGCGTGGGCGCGCGTAACCGGTCGCCATGGCGTTGGATGACCTCCGCCGCGGTCGTGTTGTGCGGGTCGGCCAGCACGACCCGGATTTCCTCGATCGGCAGGTCGAGCCAGCGCAGGTCCGCGATGAGCCGTGCGACGCGGGCTTGGTCGCGGGCGTAGCGTCGGTAGCCGGTGTCTGGATCGGTCTGTGCCGGTTGCAGGAGTGCGACATCGTCGTAGTGCCGCAGGGCATGGATGGTCAGGCCGGTGAGGTGGGCGAATCGGCCGATCGGTATCAGTTCGTCGTCATCCATGAGATCAGGTTGACGGCTCGGGTGACGCGAGAGTCAACACCCGGCAGCCGCGTGCCGTCCGTGGGTTCTCAGCTTGTGGCGCTGGTGTAGTTGCGGATGCCAAGGCGCCAGATACCGGTGGCGAGAGCGGTCGCAGTGGTCGCGGCGGCGATGCCGGTCAGCGCCCAGGTCGGGGTGAGCTTTCCGACCAGTACGGCGGTGGGCACGGAGGCGATGAAGGCGACGGGTACGACGTAGAACAAGGTCCGCAACGGTTGAGCGAGCATCGTGGTGGGGTAGGCGCCGAGTTGCCAGGCGCCGTCGTAGGCAACGTCGAGGCTGATCCCGAGTGCCCAGAACACTGCAGCGGCGATGATGCAGCGGGTGGCCCACATGACGACGCCGGCGGCGAGAACCAGGACGGCCCACGCGAGGACGCCGATGATGCTCGGCCGGCTCCCGCTGTAGAACGTGCCGCCGACAACAACCAGGACGCCCAATGCTGGTTGGACAAGCGCGAGCGGCGCGGCGCCGCCGAGGCTGGTGAGGAAGATGGCGGGGGCGGGTTGGGTCAGGACAGCATCGAAGCTCCCGTTGGCGATTTGTTGGCCGTTGAAGCGGAGGTTGGGTTCGACCAGTGCTTGACGCAGCCCGGACACGATCTGGAAGGTGCCGAGGAGCGCGACCGCTTCGCCCGCGCTGAATCCTCCGAGTCCGGTGGTGCGGGTGAACACGGCGAGGAGCGCTGCGAGTGCTGTGACGACGCCGACGATGGTGCGGCCGATCTCGAAGAAGAAGTCGGCCCGGAAGGCGATCTGTCGCCGCAGCGACAGTGAGAACAACATGCCGTACAGCCGTAGGAGACGCATGGGGATCACCCGCCGACCGCGGTGAAGACGCGGAGGCCGCGCCGCCACACGACGACGGCGACCGCGCCGGCGAGGATCAGCCACACGAGTTGGGCGGCGTAGGCGAGGGCGAGGTCGGCGGGGGTGAGAGCGCCGGCGGCGATTTCAGCGGGCATCCCGAGCATCGGCCAGAACGGGAGTAGCCGCCCGACGGCACCGAGGCCGGTGGGGAGCAGGAACAGCGGTGCGGCGATCCCCCCGAGGAGCACGATCACGGTGTTCCCGAGCGATACCAGTGCCGCGCCGCGTTCGGTCCAAAACGAGGTCATCGCGAGCGTGCTCGTGAAGATGAAGCGGAGCGTGCCGGCCAGCAGCACGGCCGGTACGGCGGCCGCGACCGGTCCTGGGTGGAGGTTGACGTCGGCGAGGGCTCCGACGACGACCACGACGGGGATGCCGAACATGCTGTGCCAGAAGCGCAGGGCCAGATTGGAGCCGATGAAACCGACGATTACCGGCTGGGGCAGCAGCATCCGGTTGCTGATCGTGCCACCGAAGATGCTGGCGCATAGCGTGTGGTCTTCGTAGCTGACGGTGAGAAGTTGGACAGCGAGCAGGACAAGGAAGTAGGCGCGGATCTCGGCCGAGCCTGCCTCGACGGCCGTCCAGACCAGCAGACCGATGATCGGACCGGCGACCTGATTCAACATCAGGGTGACCATGAAGGAGCGCCAGCTCCACTGCTCGAGCGACTCCCGCCAGGCGGCGAGGGCGACCAGATGCAGCGTCCTCATGAACCGTCCGTGTCCATGTGGCGGTAGTAGGCGTCGAGGACGACCTCCAGCGGTGGGTCGGTCACCGAGAGATCGGTCAAGGCGATCTCACTGAGGATGGCCGCGGTCACTCGGGGGACGTCCGCGCGCGGCACGCGAAGGGAGGCCGAGTCGTCACGATCGGCCACCAGCTCGCCGTATCGATCCCACTCGATGTGCTCGCCGGACGCGCGCCCGACGGTGATTTCCTTCCAGGGCGACAAGGTGGCGGCGAGGGCGCCGAGTCGTCCATCGAAGCGGATCACGCCCTGGTCGATCAGGATGACCCGGGAACACAAGGCCTCGACCTCGGCCATGTAGTGGCTCGTCAGGACGACCGTGGCGTTCGTCTGGGCCGCGTAGCGGGCGATGTAGCCACGAAATGCCAGCGCCGCCGTGGCGTCCATACCGATGGTGGGCTCGTCGAGGAACAGCACCCCGGGGCGGTGGATGAGAGCGAGCGCCAGGCCGGCGCGCATCCGCTGTCCCAGACTCAGGGCTCGGACCTGACGACCCAACAGGTCGCCAAGGTCCAACAAACCGGTCAGTTCGCTCAGGTGTTGGTCGAACTGCGCTCGTGGAACCCCGTACAAGAGGCGCCGGTAGGAGAAGTTGTCCAGCACGGTCAGCTCTGCCGGGCCGGCGATGGGTTGGCTACCGCGGAGCAGTGCGGTCGATCTGAGGTAGTCGCGCTCGCGCCGCGACGGTAGGAAGCCCAGCACGTCGACGACGCCGACGGAGGGATGCAAGACGCCCGCCAACATTTTCATCGTCGTGGTCTTGCCGGCGCCGTTGGGCCCGATCAGACCCACGATCTGCCCGGCCGGCACCGTGAAAGACACGTCGCTGACAGCGGTCAACAAGCGGTGCTCAGGACGCAGAACCGAGGTCATCGCCGCCCTGAGACCACCGTGGCGTACGGGTACCCGGAACGTCTTCGTCAGTCCATCGACCGTGACCGCAGGGGTCCCGGTCTCGGGACGGAGGGAGGCACCGTTTGGACCGTCATGATCAGTCACGCGAGCACCATAAGATGGTGACGCAAGATACCAACTTTACTGGATGTTCGCTCTGAGTCTGAGAGGGAGTAAGCAGTGAACCCTGCAGTGATGGTTGAAGAGTGCGGCCGAACTTACCGACCAGTCGACCTGGCCCGCGCGGTCGGGCTCAGCCCGGCACAGATCCGCAACTACGAACACTGCGGCTTCATCCCCCCGGCCAACCGAACTCCGAACGGCTACCGGATCTACACCGACCGCCACCTCAACGCTCTCCACGCAGCTCGCACGGTCCAGACCGGCTATGGATGGCAGCGCGCCCTCGACGCCATGCAGGCCGTCCACGCCGGCGAGTACGCCGAGCCTGTCAAGTTGTTTGTGTGAGTGGGTTCGGGTGTGTGGGTTAGAGGTATCGGTTGATGCGGTCGGGGTAGACGAGCGAGAGTTGTTCGAGGGCTTGTTTCCAGTTGGT
>JAABUK010009825.1_pt1 | contig 12942 bp, 16 predicted proteins | sample 5559141 | NCBI WGS metagenome assembly JAABUK01 (sample SAMN10711869, study PRJNA513367) | rock metagenome | isolation source: Antarctica rocks | place: Antarctica: Victoria Land, Pudding Butte nord | collected 2016-01-03
CGTCACCCGCTGCCGTGTCGTTCTGTGTCGCGTGCATGGGCATGAGTGAGAAATCCTACGCGCCCTCAAGGGTAAACTTCCGGGGGGTCGCTGTCTCATCATCGTTGGCACGGAGGGTGCTCGTTCTGCGCGATCTCGCCCCTCGCCTTCAATCGTTCGCGTATGGCGGCCCCGATCTCGGCCACATCGTCGTTGGTGGGGGCGGACACGGTTATCGTTCGCCCGGGGCCGGCGCTGAAAAGGATGTCTCGTCGGCTGATGTAGTGGTCGGCGATCTGTGCGACCACCTGGCCACGATCGCCTCCGACCATCATGGCGTCACCGTCAGCCCGCTTCATCATCAACGCGCTGCCGGCCTGGCCCTCGCGGAACAGGCCGGCGATCTCTCGGCCGCGCTCGGTCCGCTGTCGGACCGTCGTTAGCAGTTCGGGCAACGCCGCCTTCGGCAGCGCTCGGCGGATTAGCTCCATGGCATCGCCCCCTTCGATCGCCTGCGCTTGCTCCCGGTCGCCCAACATCTTGATTGTCATGCCGGTCTTCGCCTGCAGCTCGAGGAGCTTCAGGATTTGCCGTGGCGCGATCTGGCTGATTTCGTCCACAACCAGGACCGTGTTCCGACTGGCTTGGAACTCTCCTTTCTCGATAGCCCTGAGAAGGATTTCCATCGCGTAGGTCCGGCTGACCCCTGCCTCGCGCAGCGCGTCCGCCTGGCGCCACGACAGGGCGGCGCCGATCACTTCCCTGCCCTGCGGGCTGAAGCGGCGGTCGGCCTGCCATGCCGCCACCAATGGTTCGAGGAGTGTCGTCTTGCCCACGCCGGCCGCCCCGGTCAGCATGGTCAGCCGGCCACCCAACCCCAGAGCATAGACCGCTGCGCGTTGCTCGGCCGTGAACACCACCCCCGCTCGATCCATCGCTTCGCGGAGGGTGTGGGAAGACAGCGCTTCCGACCTGTCGCTCGCGTTACCGCGCGCCAGATTAAGCACCGCCTGCTCGATCCGAAGTTGAGCCGTGTTGGTGACACGGACCTGGCCGTCCATCCCTCCTGTGACGAGCGCGACGTGCTCGCCCCGGAACCGGATGCCCCGTTCCTCCAGCAGGGTGACGACCGCGCTGATGTCGTCCGGCCCGCCTGAGATATCGACGCCGATCAAGCCGCGAGCGGCGTAGAGGGCAAGCTTCTCGTGCGTGATGACGGCGGCCGTGCGGAACTCCTCGGCGAGATGGCGAGCGGCGAACTTGTAAGCCCTGTCGAGCCGCTGCTCGTCGGTCAACGCCTCGTAAGTCCTTCCATCGAACCCTGTCTCATGGTGCCAGCCGAGCGCCTTGGCCTGTTCGCGCCATAGGTTCCGCTCGTCGGCCTTCATCTTGCCGAGGCGCCCCTCGGCGCCGGCGTCGCGCAAGATGTTCATCTTTGCATCGGCACCGATCCTGTCCCAGTCGATGCCTTGAGACTTTGCGAACGCCTTGGCCTTCTCCTCGATCTGGGTTCGGCCCTTGCTGAATGCCTTGTTGATCTCGTCGGGGATCGCGGTCAGCACGACCGCCTCCTCCTTGGCGTCATAGGCAACGCTGCATCCGAGCCGCCGAAGCTCCTGGGCCAGCGTCGCTTGGAAGTATGCCCCGAACTCCTTGACCTTGGTCTCGGTCAGCGCCTTGGTATCGAGTGATCCCACCCGCCCGTCCGGTGTGACAACCAGGTTCATAAAGAAGTTGTGGACGTGCATGTGGGGGTCGCCCGCGACGGGCGCGTCCAGCAGGTAAGTCGCGCCGCCGGCCCCGTCCTGGACCATCATGGTTGGCCGGGCGGTGTGATGCCGAAAGCTGACCCATCCAACCCCTCCCGCGTCCGCGCCGTCCTCCCCTCCCCGCCCCTTCCGGGCGTAGCCGAGTGTCTTGGCCGCGTAGCGCATGGCCCTGTCTGCCGCGCGATCGACAGCGTTCCAGTAGGCGGCGCTCTCCGCCGGCGTTGCCGCGAACTCGGCAGCCAGCGAGACGGACTTGTGTGGCGCGAACACGAAATCGAACCCGGAGTGTTTGCGCTTGTGGACGGACCATGCCTCTCCGTCGTCGGCTCGCTTGCCTTCGAAGAGCCGAGCCAGCTCGGCGTCGCGCGGCATCATTCGTGGGTTGATGCCGATGGCGTTGGCGACGAGCGCGGGCATGTCGGGCCGCCAGGTCGCTCGCCCGTCACGGCCCGTGTAGTAACTCGTCAGCCGGCCGCCGCTATCGAGTTGACGGCCGTTTGCGTCGACGGCCGCGGCGTGGATCGGCTCCGGAGTATCCTCGGTGAAGTAGCGGAGTAGCAGTTTTCCCTTCGATGCCGCCGAAATCTTGCGAAAATTCATCATGGGCGGGGGCTGCCGTTCGGCTTCGGCTGGCTCTGAGGCTTGTTGAAGCCAGCAGTGTCCAGCCGCTCAAGAATTTCGTCGATGCCGGCGGCATTGGCCCGCTCCACGAGAAGCAGCTCTCGCATGGCCGCGAGAACGGCTGCGAGCAGCTCCCCAAGGGTCGGGCCGTCGCCGGTCGCCTTCGGCAGCAGCAGCTCGATGATACGCCTCAGGAGGTCCATGCTCAGGGACAAGGCGTCCCCGTTTCCTTGAACGTCTCGGACGATCTCCTCGAGGATGTCGTGCAGTGGCGATGGGAACGTCTCTGTAGCATCGTCAGGGATGGTCGTTGTTGCCGACATGGGTCTCTCATGCTCTGGAGGAGGGGCGCCCGGCGGACGATCGGCCGCCGGGCGATAGCGGACTCGCCGTCAGGCTGCTGGGGCGTTTCGGCCGTCGACCAGCTCGGTTCTCGTCCTCATTGTACTTTTGGCGATGTGTTCGGCCTGCTTGATGGCGCAGGCGAGTTGGTAGCGGGTGTTGCTGCGCTCGGCGTTGAGGGCCGACATGGAATCGAGCAGTTGAAACTTCCGCCAGATTGAAGCGACTAAGCAGGAGGAGAGCGCAAGCGCGTCCACCTCCAGGGAGTAGTATTCGCCGACGTAGCTTTCTTCCTCGAGCTCGTCGATCGAGAGGTGGCCATTCGTCTCGAGGGTCACCCGAAAGCGGCCGGGGCCTGGGAGACGTACATAGGCTTTGCCAGGGCCGACATCCTGGGCCTCTCCGGTCGCCACCTTGCGGAGGGAGGGCAGCACCTCGCTGGTGACCCATCTCCGGAAGGCGACAGCTTCTGGTTTTTTGGAATTGAAGGCGAGCAGGTAGAGTCCGCTCTCGTTCACGACGTTCATATCCTGTTCTCCGCTGCTCGTGAACAGGCGTACCTTTCCTTTTTCATCTTCGTCGAGCCTGCGGATCGTGCTCCGTGGGTCGGCGAGATCGAGCGCTTTGCATACGTCGGCGCTTACGAACCAGAGTCTCCCGTCTACCGTGACACTGCGGATCGGCTGTCCCTGAAAAAGGGTCTCAACCGGCACCAATGTTACGGTTGCTATGTGACGCTCGGGCTCGCCGCTCTCTTTCCTGCCGCTGATGATCGTCCCGTCCATGGTCTCTTCCTCTCCCGGTGTTCGGAGACATCGTGACCACGGCATTCGCGAACGGAGCCGAAAATTTTAAGGCCGTAGTCGGCTCTTCGCGATCCGGCCTTCTGACACATCCCGCGGCGCGCTGTCGTTGGAATTGGGGGGGGGAGTGCTCTGTACGCACTCCCCCTAAGGCACCAAGGGTGCATTGGTGCATGTAGTCTCCTGAACCGTATCGCTGCTGTATCGCGCCTGCGGCGGAGGTGTATCGGACGCGTAGCGCCTCCGTAGCGGAGGTGTATCGGATGGGGGAGCGCCGCCGCCGCAATTCTCGACACCCGGAGCCGAAGAAAACACGCCCTATTCGCGACCGCCTCCGCGAAACTCAATGCCATGGAGAGAGCGAGCAAGGGCCTGAAGGCGATGTTAGGCGATCTTCGTTGTTCGACGGAGCGCTCGACGATGTTCTGGTGGTTGGTCGAGAATCACGACCTCGTCGTTCAGAGTTCGGCTGGTCAGCGAATCCCGTGGGTCACCTTTTGCGCTCATTTGGCAGACCTTGGGCTGAAGGATAGGAACGGGTGCAACCCGAAGCCGCATACCGCGCGCATCACCTGGCTCCGTGCTCGGAAGGCGGTCGAGGCCGCGACCGCCAAGAACAATGTAGGAAGCGTTCAGACGCCCGCACCTCGTCCGATGCCGCGGTCTGCAGACTCGCGACCTTTATCGGCAGAAATTGTTGAACCGGAGCAATCGTCAGACTGTCTTCTGTATGACCGGGAGGCTCCGATGCAGGTTCGTGGAACGGCGGTGTCGGTCACTCAGCCGGTGATCGGGAACCCGCCCTCCTCTGCTGCGGTCGCGCCATCTGAGCAGTTACCAACCCAGAGCCTGACCGAAGTCGTTCGGTCCCAAGCGGGTTCGCTTGAGCCCGTCTGGACGCCTGAGCAGAGAGCCCACCTGGACGCGGTGATGGCGAAGGCGCGAGCGCAGCTCGATCACGCCGATCGTTTTATCAACTTATAGGAGTAGAAGGGCCATGCCAAAAATTTCCAAGTTGGGTCGCCGTCCCATCATCACCGTCGCTCTTGGTCGGCAGCGAGTGGGTAAGACTGCCTTTCTGAATACCATGGCGCAGTATTATAGAGAGCGGCGCTGTCCCGTTCAGGTTTGGAACGCAGATCAGCAGAATCGAAGTCACTCGCTGAGCACGTTCTTCGAAGATGCCAAGACCGTGCCCCGTGGCGGGCTGGATGATGGCAAGGCTTGGATCGAGGCTCGGTTCGAGGAGTTGGTGACCACCGGGTGTGATGCCATCCTCGACGTCGGTGGTGGAGCCACGAGCTTTGCGCGTCTCGCTGCGGAGGTGCCGTTGCTGGAGGCGACCGAGGCGTCTGGTATGCTGGTGGTTGTCATGTTCGTCACCGGGCCTGACCGCGCCGACCTAGATTACTTGGAACAGTTCGCGGCGGTCGGCTCGTTGCCGAAGGCGACGGCGATCGTCATGAACGAGGGGCTGATCTCGTCGGAGCGGTCGGCAGCGTTTGTGTATGAGGCGGTCCTGCAGCACAAAGCCGTCCAGGCGATCGCGGCCGGTGGCGGGACCGCCGTGACCTTCCCTGCGCTGAGTTGCATGTCGAGGGTTGCTGACCTTGGCATCGGCTTCGTCGAAGCGATGGATGGCGGCACCAGCAATGGTCAGCAGCCGCTTGGAATGTTCGACCGTATGCGGGTCAATCGGTGGTGGTCGCAAGAGGTCCCTTCGTTCTTCTGTAAGCTGCCGCAGGAGTGGCTTCCGCTCGAGGTCCGGGAGAAGGCTCTGGACGATTCCAAGAGCACTGGGACGGCGACGGAGACTGCCGTCGCGGCAGAGTGATGGATGGGTCGAGCCGTGTCGAGGAGGTTGCGACGCCCCCGCCTCGACACATCCAGCAACCGCCATCGCCGACCGACGAGTTGTCGCTGGATTTCGAGCGTCTGATGGCGGAGGCGGCTGACGCGGCCTCGGATTATGGCATCCGATGGCGAGCCCCCGAGGGCCGGCTGGTGGCGGCCCTCATTGCTGGCATGCACTCGCTGAACGGGGTGGCGCTGCGCGCGGAACGGTCGTTTGCGTCGGCTGCGTCTAACGCCCGCGTTGTGGCGGAGGCCGAGCTGAACAAGGTTCGCGAGGTTGCGCTCGCGGTCGAGGGAGCAAAGCACCAGGCGCGGGCGACGATCGAGGCGTCGAGGGTCGAGCAAGAAGCGGCCCTTCGGCAGATCGTGTCGGAATGTCTGCCCAACTTGACCGATGAGCTTCGCAAGACCGTTGTCATTCGAGAGCAGAGTTGGAACAGAGATCGTGCTCGAACGAACATTCGTGTGGCGGGCCTATGGGTGCTTGGTGTGTTCCTCGCAGGGTTTTCGCTGAGCCTCTGGCTGCAGTGGACCGATAGCTCGATCGGCTATCGGTGCAAGACCAATTTGGTCAGTGTGGAGGGCAGGACATACTGCCAACTGAGCGGACCGCCGCTACAAACCAGTGCCCAGGGGAAACCATGAAGCCATTGAGGGATCTGCTCCAGCCCGTCCGTGGGTCGGGCGTCTTGTTGCTCATCGTGAGCGCGGTTTTGTTCGTGGCTGGGGCTGCGATCTTTGAGGGAAGCGACATGCACAATGCGGCGACGCTGGGTGTCGGCGCAGCTATCGCCGCGATCGCTCTTGTCATCGCGTTCCGATGACCGCGCATCCCGTTCGCCAACGTCGCCTTCATGCTGCCCATCAAGGAGGGCAGGATATGCGCGGTCGCAAGGTTTGTCGGTCCGTTCGGGCCGTTGTGTATGTTGGGCTGGTCGGAGTGTCTGTTGCTGAACTGTTGTTGGGGCACCCGGCCTGGGCGGTCACATTCGAGACGATGAATGGGGCGCCGGTTCAGATGCAGCCGTATGTGGACGAGCCTGGGGCGCCGGCTGTGACGGTGCCACTCGGAACTCCGCAGCCGTTCAGCGGTCTCAGTGGATCGACGGGCTCCGGCAGTGGGAGCACTGGAGGTGGAACCGAGGCGTTGAACACCATGCTGGGCACGCCTTGGGGTGCCGACGCCGCTTCCGCCGCAATGGCCGTCGGGGTCAACCCGTCCGTGCTCGCCGCGACGTGCGTCGTGGAATCGGGGTGTCGGAATGTGGGAGGCTCGGGAACGGTCAGTGGTGCGTTTCAGATGACCAACTCGACCTACACGCAGGACATGAACCGTGTCGTGGCGCAGAATCCGGACCTTGCCTCGGTTGTGGACACGAGCCTCGCCGGAAAGATGAATCCGGCCAATCAAGCCTATGGAGCAGCGCAGGATCTGAAGGACGCCGCGACGCAACTTCAGAATGTCGGGATCAACAATCCGACGTTCACGGACGTTCGACCAATGTTCCAGTTCGGTCCTGGGCCGGGTCCTGATGTGGCCGCGGCGCAAGACAGCGCGAACCTAAGCTCGATCTTGTCGCCCTACTATAATGCGGCCCAGATGCGGGCAAACGGCGTCACAAGCACGACCACGGTCGGCGAGTGGCGTGCGTCGTTCGCGAGTAAGGTCGGCTCTGCGGCAACACAGGCCGTACTGATCAACTGAGGGGAGAGGTTTACAATGATGAGAACGGTTTTCTCTGTCACCGGCCTACTACTTGCGATCGGCCTTGCACAAACAGCACAAGGGCAACCGGTTACGGTAGTCCGACCGATACTAGGCTTTGCATGCATGCGGCTTAACTTGCCCCGCGAACAGATCATAAGCCGCGACTTAGACGTGCCAGTCTATGCCGGGCCGAGTGTGCAATCTCCTAGAGCTGGCAGCGCATTCGCCACAATGATCGTGCATTCGCCAATGAATATTCAGAATGGGTTTGCACAGCTGATGCTTCTGAATGGCCGCGAGGTCTGGATTCAGCAGGACCTTCTCAAGCCATTCGCAACGCCAGAAGCGCCCAACTCTCGTTGCACGCCATCAGTTTTGTCGAACGGGAGGATTGGCTTTAATTTTCATTGATACATAATCCATCACCCCGGAGAGGCCGCATCAAAGCGGCGCGGAGCGTCGCGCGGCCTCGTAGGCCCGGAGGGCGTGCGTAGCACGGGTCTGGGGATTTTCAGGGAGGTCCGCCTTCTGACGTACATGCCGAGAGGGGCCGACCCTTGTGGGCCGGCCCCGCGTGCTCTGGGCTTAGAAGGGGAGGTCTGATTCCGTGATCCCGTCCGGCCGGTCCCAGTGGATGACGGAGGTGTGGCCATGCCAGTCTTCGATGTGGCGGACGGTGTAGCCCTGAGCCGTAAGTGTGTTGTTGCTGTCCGTGGCGTCGATGTCCGTGACCGTGGTGCCGTTCGAGAGGTGCGTCATGGTCTTGATCCTTCACTGCTTCAGCCGAATTGCTGATGAGCAGCGGGGAGGCCGGGCTTCGTGGCGGCTCAACCCCCGCGGAGGGAGGACCGGAGCCACGCGCAGCCACGCGCAGGGCGCCTTCGCCCGAGCATGGCGAGCATGGCGAGGACCGGACTGGAGCGGCCGCGCTTGCGCGGCGCCGAAGGCGGGGTTGAACCGGCGCGACCTTGCCCGGCCTCACACTAGAAGATCAGCAGGCGAGCTCTTTCGTGAGCTGCCGGTGCCGCCAGACCCGCGCACCGATAGGCCGGCGATTTGCCATTAGATTCGCAACTGTCTCCGGCCCGCTGTGCGCGACAGTGCGGGTGGTGACAGAGGGATCGAGGGCGCGGACCATAAGCGTCGCCATGGGTTTGGCTGCGATCTTCGGAGGACGGGGTTGGGCGGTGACGTTCGAAACGATGAACGGCGCGCTGGTGGGCAGCGCGTCCGCTGCCTGGATATCAGTGTCTCGCGCTAAACATGACTACGGTGGAGGCTGCCGATCCCAGCTTCATGCTCACGGTTCGTCAGGGTCCGAGCGACCAAGCACCAGTGATCGGAACGGCCGGTGCGCTGCTGATCGCGGCGGATCCGGTCGTGCAAAGGAATGGGTATATCCAAATCACACGACCGAATGCCCAGACTGGGTGGGTGCCAGCCTCGTCTGCGAAACCTTGGCGTTCCCCCAATCCCGCCAGCAACGTTCGCTGCTACCCGGAGATTTTCGACAATGGGCGGGTCGGCTTCACCACGAGGTAAGCCGGTCGTAAGGCCACATCACGTTCGCCACCGATTCCGCCATCGTGTGTGAAGTGATGGTTTCGGTCACGGTCTCGGCGGGTAGGAGGGATCGATGCTGCAGGTCATGCGGCGAGGAGGTGGGTCGGCCGCGTCGTTGCTCACGGCGGAGCATGACGCTGTCCTGAGGGCGGCGTTCGGCCGCGCGGGTCGTCAGGCCGCGAGGGCGGCTGCTGCGATCATCGTCAACGAGCACCACTCGGTCGGGCGATGGTTCACCTGCGATTGTCTTGGTGACGTGAAGAGCCCGCCGGTTCTGGTGCCGGTGATCGGCTCGTTCATCCGACGGCATGTGGAGAGCCGGTGGCCTGAGCATGCCGAGTGGTGCGACTTCTACCGTGAGCCGTCGGCTCAGGCGGCCGTCAGTGCGTCGTATCGTCTACAGGCTGCTACGGGTCTGGTGCGGGCGTTCGCTGGCGAGCCAACGCGACTGCGTCCGGACGTGGCTCATTGCGGGACCGAGCACCGGCGTAGCCGTCTCGCCCGAATGCTGTTCAAGCTTTTGCATGAGGCAGGGCTTGCGACGTTTCGCTATGGCCAAGCGCAAACGATCAAGCAGCAATACACGGCGATGAGACGGGCTGCAGCATCGCTGCAGCTCGAGGACGTGGTGCAGGTATCGTCGGCGCTTTGTACGTATCGACCGGCGCTAGAGGAGTTTTTCGATAAGGTTGCCGCGATGCCGGAAGCTTCGTTCCGGAAGACTCGCAATCCACATGGGCTCCTCGTCGACGTCGCGCGGTCGGCCTCGAAGGGGGTGATCGAACCGGTGCAGGGCGAGCCGCTTCAGGTGGCCGGCAAGATCTCGATCTTCGGGGAGCGAGATGGTCGGGACGCTGGCCCCGGGCTGTCTGCTACCCGCGGTCCCTATCTGATGGTGTGCCTGGTCGGCCGTCGAGCGCCGAAGGCGCGAGTGGAGGTGCTGCGAGCGTATCTGCACCCGTGCATGTCGGTGAGCTGGCTCTTTCCTGTCGACAGCGATCTCGAGCGGCAGACGATGATGCGACTCATCGCGAGTGGGCGATGGTTTCGTGATTGGCGGGGTCTCCCTCTCACGATCCAGAAACCGCTGTGGGATCTGGCGGAGGCTCCGCAAGTTTTGCCGAGCGGTGAGATCGAGGCCCATGAGCCGATCCTTCCGGACTTCATTGTCCAGGTCGGTGAGGGCGCCGCCGCCCGGCGTGTCGTGGTCGAGACGATGGGCTACGCTCATGCCGCGTATCGGGCGCGCAAGCATCGGTTGAGGCCGGAGATGGAGCGGCTGGCTGGGGCACCTGTGGTGGAGCACGATTTCCATCTGCCCGCCGAGTGGTCGCAGCGTCAGCGCGACGGTGCGTTCTCGACGAGTTGCCGCCAGGCTCTGTTAGGGAGTAGATCGAGCCCGTCCGGCGGCGATGACTGATGTGGGCGTCGCTCACCAATGTTCAGGCACTCGCCATTGTCTTGACCGTTCTGGTGGCGACGGCGGGTGCGGTTCGCGCCGTGATATTCGGGATCCAGACGGGCCGTCCGTTCTTGATGCTGGGGGCGTGGCTCTCGGCAATGGCGGGGAGCGTCGCCGTGGTAGCGGCGGTGCCGGCACTACTGGCCGGAGGACGGCCTCTTTGGAGCGCCGAGGTGTTCAAGGCGTTCGTGCTGCAGCACGACATGTCGCTAGATGCTGTTCTGGTTATCGGCACCCTGGCGTCGGCGGCCCTGGAAATCCTGCGACCAGCACGGCGTTCTGCGGTGGCTGCGGCGCGGGCCGAGGCGATCGGGGCAGCGGGCGAGGGGTTGGTCGCGCTCGCGTTGCATCGGGCTGGTTATCCCACGCTTCATGGGGTGATGCTTGGCGGCCGAGGTTGCTCGACCGAGATCGACCATGTGGTCCGGACGCCAGGCTCGATCGTGGTGATCGAAACCAAGACTTTGGCTGGGCGGATCGATGGGCGACCGGGCGATCGACAGTGGGTGCAGCGGAGCGCGGGACGGGAGCGGTGGTTTCTCAATCCGCTGCGGCAGAATGCGGCGCATTTGGAGGTCTTGCGGCGGACCATTGGAGCGATCGACGCCCCGTTGAGAGGCGTGGTGGTCGTCGCCGGCACCGCGACGATCGCCGACGAACTGCGCGGCTACGTGGTGCCGGTGTCCGAGCTGGTGACGGTGCTCGACGGAGAGCGCCCATCTGGCGGGCGCAGTCTCGACCAGGCGTGGTCAATCCTTCAGCAAGTCTCCGCACGAGGCGGCGATCGGCGGGCGCATGCGGCCTATGTGCGGCGTCGGTGGCATCGCGCGTGACAGGGAATCAAAAGCGCGTCGGCGCTCTTGCGTTCGTTGAAGTGGGTGAATCGGTTCGCCTAGACTCGTTCTCCATGCGGAGGCGGGCACATGCAAGGTCAAAGCGACACCGGGTCGAACATCATCAGGTTTCCCGGCGCGGGCCGCCAGGGTGCCGTCGCGGGATGTCGTTCGCGGGTTGGCGGCTGAGACTTGCCGGGCCGTGACGCCGGCGAGGCGGGCGAAGCCAGCTTGGCTGAGATCGGCGTGGGCGATCGGCTACATCATGGGTTGCTTCGAGCGGGGTTACGGCAACGAGGCGACGGTGCTCAGGTATCGCGAACTTCTCGACGCAGAGACGACGCGGGCGGCCGGGTTGATCCGGACGTTTCAGACGACCGCGGATGCGCTGGTGCTGCTGGAGCGGGTTGCGGCTTGGCGGGATCGGGTGAGCATGGGCGAGCGGGCGCGGCTGGGGATCATGCGGGAGCGGTTTCGAGGACAGGCGCTTGCGGCGCGGGCGGCCGCGGATGCGGCGATTGCGGCGTCGGCCGCGATGACCGCATTCGTGCGGGAGGGGTCGGTCACCCCTCACATCGCGAACGAGCCGCGGCAGCTCGTGCTGTTCGCGGCCGGATAGTCGTCCCTCTCTAGCGGACGATGCCGGGGGTCGGCCGCCCATCCCGGTCGGGGCAGGAACAAGGGTTTCCGACCGTGTTAGGCGCCGACGCCGGGCAGAACTGTTCCGCTGCAACGCACGTTCGTGCGCCGGGCGGGTAGGCGCCGGCGGCGACTCCGTCCGTGAAGGGTGACACCCCGGCGATACCGGGCAGGACTGGCGGATAGGGGGAAGCGTACCCGTTACCCCGATAGGGCATGGGGTAACCGGGCGAGATGAAATTGGCCTGGGCGTGGGCCAGGTCGGGCGAGAGGGCGGCCGCAAGAAGAAGGGCGGCAGGAAAGCGCATGGGGGCTGCTCCGATCGGACGCAAGCATGCTGGAAGATCCGGTGGCGAACGGAGAGCTTGCGCGGCAAAGAGAAATGGGGGTCGGCAATTCAGTGGGGGAGATCGCGGCCCGGCTGCGGATGCTGCGTGACCTGGGGGCGGAGGCACCCGTCTGGACGGTCTGGGCGACCCTCGACGCCGATTGCCCCATCGAGAGAGCATGGACGTTTTTCGTCGATGTCACTGGCAGATGATCGGTTGCAATGCGACCGGCCTGCACCCCGGAGAGGCCGCCGAGAGGCGCCACAGGCGCGCGGCCTCGTAGGCCCGGAGGGCGCGCGCAGCGCGGGTTTACGAAGCGGACAAAAAGAAGGGCGGGAGCCTTACGGCGCCCGCCCGGTGGGGGATGCGAGGGGTTAGTCGGCCAGGGCGCCCATCATCGCGGTGGTGGACCGGCCCGAGACCGTCTGGGAGGGAGCGACGTCGCGCTCGTAGGGTTTCCACTCGCTGCCGGTGACGTGGGCGTAGGCGTAGACCGCGCCCTGGGCGGCCGCGTAGAGGGCGACGGCTTGCAGGCCCATCTCGGCGGCGAAGTTGGCGGCGCGCTGGGCCTTGCTCTCGAAACCGGCGACCCCATCGCGATCTTCGTCGCGGGCGTCGTTCAGCAGGCGGGAGTTGAGGGCGAGGGCGTCCGACTTCTTGTTGCCGTAGAACTGCGCGGCCCCGTAGGCGCCACTGACGAAGCTGCCGACCAGCCGCTGCATGAAGATCTCCAGCGCCTTGTCGTTGAGGTTGTCGCGCAGCTCGTTGCTGATACTGACGACGTGCTGTTCGACCTTCTCGCGGATGGTGGGGCAGTGGACCGGCTCGAGGCCGAAGGTCTCGCTCATGATCTCCGCCTTGACCTCGCTCGGGGTGATGGCGGCGACGGCTTCGAGGGTGGTGGCGACGCGGGCCGGCTGCGGGCGAACGGTGCGAGCGGGGACGGTGCGGGTGTTGGTCTTGGAAGCCATGATGTCTGTCTCTCCTGCGCCTGAGAGTGGGAGGCCCGATGCCTGCCTTTTCCCTCGGGTGCGGTTGAT
>JAABUK010009826.1_pt1 | contig 12941 bp, 10 predicted proteins | sample 5559141 | NCBI WGS metagenome assembly JAABUK01 (sample SAMN10711869, study PRJNA513367) | rock metagenome | isolation source: Antarctica rocks | place: Antarctica: Victoria Land, Pudding Butte nord | collected 2016-01-03
GCTGAGCACCTATGCGCTGGCGCTGGATGGAGACGGGCAGCAGTGCCAGGTCCGCTCGTCCAATGCGGGACACCTGCTGATGGCCGGCATCATCTCGCAGGAGCGTGCGCGCCAGGTTGTGGAGGGGCTGATGGACGCCGGGCAGTTCACCGGCTGGGGCATACGCACGCTTGCGGCTGGCGAGGCGCGTTACAACCCTATGTCCTACCACAACGGCTCGGTCTGGCCGCACGACAACGCGATGATCGCGCTCGGCATGGCACGCATGGGCCTGCGCGCGGAAACGACGCGGCTGTTCGAGGCGATCTATGCCTCGTCGCGGGCAACGGACCTCAATCGACTGCCGGAGCTGTTCTGCGGTTTCCCCCGCCGTCCCCGGCAGGGGCCAACGTCCTACCCGGTTGCGTGCACGCCGCAGGCCTGGGCGGCCGCATCCCTGCCGGCCTTCGTACAGGCCTGCCTTGGCCTCAGCTTCGACCCGGCAGCCCGCGCCGTGCGTTTCGACTCGCCTCAGTTGCCGGCGTTCCTGGACAACCTGACCCTGCATAACCTGTCTGTGAGGGGTGCAAGCGTGAGCGTCCAGGTGACCAGGACGCCGGGCGAAGTGTCCATCAGCGTGGTTGGGCGCAACGGCCCGGGACATGTGCAGGTGGTTACGACGACCTGAACCGGCTGGGGCGCCAGGACCGGTGGGCGCCCGGCAAAAAGGACCATGCGCAGTCCCGGGATATCCCGGACCTCCGCATAGTCCTATGCTGCCGCCTGGGGGACGGCACCCGGGGGACAGGCGATGCGACGAATCAAGGGCACTTCACTGCAAGGCATGTGGCTGGCCATGGAGGCGCAGCAGGTCATCGCATTGCGCCTGATGAAGCTCGCCATGGGCGGCCCGGCGGCGAAGCAGGAAGCGCACCGTATGGTGGCTGAAAAGGTGGACGCAGCGTCCAAGGCGGCTGGGATCACGGCCGCTGCCGTGGCCCGCGGCGCCCCGGATGGCGGCGCGGATGCCGTGGTGCGGATGCTGCGCCGGCGCGTGCGGGCCAACCGGAAGCGTTTGGGACTTGGCTGATGCCGCCTGCGCCGGATCCGCGCGCTGCCGCGGCCGAGCAGCGTCGAGGACGCGGGTAATACGGGATTGCTGGCTGGCGCCAGCGGCTGGTAGGCTCGGGTAAACTATCCCCGGGGAGGCATCGCTCATGCTGAGACGCGACCTGTTGCGGGCAGCGGCCCTCACGCCCTTGGCGTGCCCGGCCGTGGCTCAGCCGGCCGGCGCCCGCACGCTGGTGTTCGTACCCCAGGCCAACCTCACCAGTCTGGACCCGATCTGGACCACCGCGACGGTCACCCGCAACTACGCCTACATGGTGTTCGACACCCTGTTCGGCACCGACGACGCGCTGCAGCCGAGGCCGCAGATGGCAGAGGGGCACACGGTCGAGGACGACGGCCGCCGCTGGACTATCAAGCTGCGTCCGGGACTTGTGTTCCATGACGGGACGCCAGTGCTGTCGCGCGACTGCGTGGCGTCGCTGCGCCGCTGGATGAAGCGGGACGGACTGGGCCAGACGGTCGCCGGCCGCCTCGACTCGCTGGAAGCGCTGGACGACCGCACGCTCGTGTTCCGGCTCAAGACGGCGTTCCCGCCGCTGCTGACGGCGCTGGCAAAGACGCAGCCAAGCCCCGCCATGATCATGCCGGAGCGCATTGCTGCGACGGACCCGTTCAAGCAGATCACCGAGGTGGTGGGCAGCGGACCCTTTCGCCTCGTCCCCGACGAATACGTGCCGGGAAGCCGCATCATGTTCGCCAAGCACGCGGGATACGTCCCGCGCGACGACGCGCCGTCCAGCGTCGCCGGGGCGAAGCGGGTGCTGGTGGACCGGGTGGAATGGCGCATCATCCCGGAACCCGGCACGGCGGCGAACGCCCTGCGCACGGGCGAGGTGGATTGGGTGGAAATGCCGATCCCCGATCTGCTGCCAGTCCTGCAAAAGGACCGCAACGTCGTGGTCGGCCGGCTGGACCCCTATGGCCTGTATCCGGTGCTGCGGTTCAACCACTTGCAGGGACCGACGGCCAACCGCGGTTTGCGGCAGGCGATCTTGGCGGCGATTGACCCGCGTGAGGTCATGCAGGCGGTGATGGGCGACGACGCCTCGACCTACAACGCGCCGGTGGGCTGCTTCCTGCCGGGCACACCCTATGCGAACGACGCCAGCATGGACCGGGTAGGCGGCGGGGCAGGCGATGCCAAGTTGCGTGCGATGCTGGCCGCATCAGGCTACGCCGGCGAGACGCTGACGTTGCTGCACCCGACGGACCAGCCGTTCTACGATGCCATGAGCCAGGTGGTCGCCGCGACGCTCAGGCGAATCGGCGTCAACCTGGACGACGCGGCGATGGATTGGGGCACGGTGGTGCAGCGCCGGGCCAGCAAGGAGCCGCTCGACAAGGGTGGCTGGTCGCTGTTCTGCACGTCGTTTCCAGCGCTCGACTGGATGGACCCGCTCTCGGCGCCAGCGATGCGGGGCACTGGCGGCGCGGCCTGGTATGGCTGGCCGGACAACCCGGCGGCAGAAAGGCTACGGGTGCAGTGGATAGACAGCGACGACCCTGCCGAGCGCAAGCGCCTAGCGGCTGCCTTGCAGACCGAGGCGTTCACGGACGCGATGTTTGTCCCGCTCGGCCAGTATTTCCAGTCGGCTGCCTGGCGGTCGAGCATCACCGGGCATCTCAAGGGCCAGGCGCCGCTATTCTGGAATGTGGCGAAGGGATAGGCGCATTATCGTGCGGCAGGGTTCTTCGGCCCTTGCACGCCATCGCAAGCTGTCGGCGGCGTGGCACGGCAAGCTTGAACGGCCTTCCAGTTCTAGAGGGCGAGACGCGACAGCTTGGGCTAAGTGCAGGACCTATTGTTGCGAACGTGACGCTGTGGGCCAGGACGGCATTCGCGGCAAAGCTCATAAGCGGGAGAGCGGCCCCGGCAGGCCGCTCTCCGTCAGCAGCAGCTCTACTCCGCGGCAAGCCGCGCGTTTTGCGGGAACATGTGCCGCTTCGCCTCGTCGTCCATCTCGGCCTTCATCGGATACTTGGCCTTCAACGCCTCCGCGCGCTGTGCCGCAGGGCGCGCGTTGATCTCGTCCAAATGCCGCTTCAGGTTCGGCATCGCCGCATAGGCGTCCTGGCCCAGGACGAACGGCATTAACCGCGTCCAGCCCCAAACCGCCATGTCCACGATGGTATAGGCATCGCCCAGCATGTAGCGGTGATTCGCCAACTGTGCGTTCAGGATGCCGTAGTGCCGCTCCGCCTCGAAGGTGTAGCGGTTCACGGCGTAGTCCTTCGGCGCGGGGGCGAAGTGCTTGAAGTGGACGGCCTGGCCGGAATACGGCCCGATGCCGGTGGCCACGAACATCAGCCAGGACAGCATCTGCCCGCGCGCCGCGTCGCCTGGCCCCGGCATGAACTGGCCGCTTTTCTCCCCGAGGTAGAGCAGGATGGCATTGCTATCGAACACCGTGGCGTCACCGTCCGTGATGGCCGGGGTCTTGGCATTGGGGTTGATGGCCAGGAAGTCCGCCGAGAACTGCTCGCCCCGGCGGGTGTCCACGGGCACGACCTCGTAGGGCATCCCAGACTCCTCCAGGAACAGCGCGACCTTCAGGGGGTTCGGCGAGGGGTGGTAGTAGAACTTGATCATTGGCATGCCTCCGTTGGGGACGGAACGGCTATACGCCTGCCATTGCACCCATACCAGTTACATTGGCGTCGTGGTCCTCACACCGCCTCACGCGCCAGCACGCCCATCATGATGTCATCATGCCGTTCGCCGCCGACCAGGGCGGCTTCGCGCTCCCGTCCTTCCACCACGAAGCCGCATGCCTCGTAACAGCGGATCGCCCGCATGTTGTAGGCGACCACGCGCAGGCTCAGCCGATGCAGGCTGAGCGTGCCAAAGGCATGGCGCATCAGCGTGCGGGTGGCGTCACGGCCCAGCCCCATGCCGAGCTTGGCTGGGTCATACAACCCGATTGCCAGCCGCGCCCGGATGTCGTTCCAGTTCACTGCGTCCAAGCGCGCCTCGCCGAGTAAGCGTCCTTGATGCTCGACGACCCAAGCGTGCTGGTGTGACGCGATCTTTTCAACCCAATGCGCGGCCGTCGCTTGCGTCAGCGACGGCCAGCCGGTCGATTCGGCTCCGAACATCCGCATGATGCCGGGATCGTTCCCCAACGCTAGCCGCTCCGCGACGTCCGTCGCCTGCGGTGGACGCAACACCACGGCGGCTCCGGCGAGGACAAGCACGTCCGTCATGGCATTTCTTTTGCCGTTGTTCATCCCGTGTCCGTCAGACTACTGGATCAGGCCAGCGATGCTCCGCCGCCGGATGCGTGCCCGGCAGCCGGTCCCGCCCGAACAGCTTACGCCGCAGCGTGCCCGGCGCATACGCCTCCTTGTAGGCGCCACGCCGCTGCAGCTCCGGCACCAGCAGGTCCACCACGTCCGTCACGCAGTCCGGCACGACGGTGCGGGACAGGATGAAACCGTCCACCCCGGCGCCCTCCACCAGCTCCTGCATCGCATCCGCGACCGTGCCGGGCGACCCGACGATCGGCGCCTGCCGGCTGCCCAGCACCATGCGATCCAGCAGCTTGCGCTTGGTCATCACCGGGGCGCTGCGGGCGACGGCCTCCAGGTTGGACTTGATCGCCTGGGTCTCCACGACCTGGATCGGCTCGTCCATCCCGTAGGCGGCCAAGTCTATGCCCATGCTGGCCGAGGCATGGACCAGCGCGCCCTCCCCCGACGCGTAACGCCGCAGGTCCGCCAGCTTCGCCTGCGCCAGCGCATCCGTCTCGGCCACCACGAGCGATGCGCCCACGAAGGCCAGCACATCGCCCGGCGCACGCCCCGCCGCCACGGCCCCGGCGCGCACGTCGTCCACGATGGCGCGCACCGCCGGGACTGCCTGGCCGTTCAGGAACACGCATTCGGCGTGGCTCGCCGCGAACCGCTTGCCCCGGCCGGACGACCCCGCCTGGAACAGCACCGGCGTCCGCTGCGGCGACGGCTCGGCCAGGTGGATGGCGTCCATGCGGTAATGCGGGCCGTCATGCCGAACCGCGCGCACGCGCGCCGGGTCGGCATACACCCCGGCAGCACGGTCCGCCCGCACGGCGTCGTCCGCCCAGCTTCCCTCCCACAGCTTGTAAACCGCCTGCATGTAGTCATCCGCCACGTCATAGCGGTCGTCATGCGCAACCTGATGCGGCAGCCCCATCGCCCGGGCGGCGCTGTCCAGGTAGCCCGTCACGACATTCCAGCCGATCCGCCCCTCCGTCAGGTGGTCCAGCGTGGACATGCGCCGGGCAAACGGGAACGGCGGGTCGTAGGTCAGGTTGACTGTGACGCCGAACCCGAGATGCCGGGTCACAGCGGCCATCGCCGGCACCAGCAGCAGCGGTTCGTTCGCCGGCACCTGCACGCCGTGGCTGACGGCAGGGCCGGCCGACCCGGCATGCACATCGTAAACGCCCAGCACATCCGCCAGGAACAGCCCGTCGAACAGCCCGCGCTCCAGCGTTTGGGCCAACTTGGTCCAGTGGTGAAGAGTGCGGTAATCCACCGAGCGGTCGCGCGGATGGGTCCACATCCCCTGCTGGATATGGCCGACCGTGTTCATGTCGAACGCCATCAGGCGGAGCTGCTTCGGAGCCTTGGTCATGGCGCCGACCATCCGGACTGCCGCGTCACCGGTCAAGGTTCAGGAGGCGCAGCCCCCTTCTGGAACCGCGCCTACAGTCGTTAGGCAGGAGCGTTGGTTCCGCGTCCGGGGCGGTCCGGACGGCTGAACTCCCGGTCAATCCGCACCGCCATCCGGTCCTTGCGCCGGCCCACCCGCGCCTCGAACAGCGGCACGGCCCCGCAGCGGACCCGCACCGGGCTGCCGGGAGCCGTGCCCAGCATGATGCGGTCGCCAACCTGTAGCGACATCACGTCCGACAAGCGCATCACCTGCTCGTCCAGCACGACGTCCAGGTCCACGTCGGTATCCCACAACTGCTCCGCCAAGTGGGTCTCCCAAATGCTGTCCCGGCCGAAACGCTCCCCCATGAACTGCTGCAGCAGCAGCTCCCGCACCGGCTCCAGCGTTGCATAGGGCAGCAGCAGCTCCAGCCGGCCGCCGCGGTCATCCATGTCAATCCGCAGCTTCACCAGCACGGCGGCATTGGACACGCGGGAAATGATGGCGAAGCGCGGGTTCACCTCCAGCCGTTCGAACTTGAAGGTCACCGGCGTCAGCGGCTCGAAGCTGGCGGTCACGTCGTGCAGCACCACGCGGATCAGCTTCTCCACCAGGCTGCGCTCGATGGTGGTGTAGGGCCGGCCCTCGATCCGCATGGCCGCCGTGCCGCGCCGTCCACCGAGCAGCACGTCTATGATCGAGTAGATCAGCGCGGAGTCCACGACCATCAGGCCGTAGTTGTCCCATTCCTCCACCTTGAACACCGCCAGCATCGCCGGCAGCGGGATGCTGTTCAGGTAGTCGCCGAACCGCAGCGAGGCGATGTTGTCTATGCCGACCTCGACGTTGTCGCTCGTGAAGTTGCGCAGGCTGGTGCTCATGATGCGGACCAGGCGGTCCACGACGATCTCCAGCATCGGCAAACGTTCATAGCTGACGAGACCGGCGCTGATGATGCGCTGCATCCCGGATTGGTCCGCGCCACCATGCGGTCCATCGCTGTAGCCAAGCAGCGCGTCAATTTCCGCCTGCGTCAGCACCTTCTCCGATGCTGCAGAATTTTCTGCCGTATTACCCATCGCACGAACCTCCTGTCCGTGCTGCATCCTTGCGGGATGCCGATGAAGATTGCGTAAAGACCGCCTTGGATTTGCAGCGTCGCTCGCCTGGGCCTGGGATGTCAGGGTTCCAGGCGCTGGCCGTCGCGGCTGGCGCTACAAGCCCGGCAGCGCCGCCATGCCGATCCGTCCGACCCCCGCCTGCTCCATCGCCGTCCAAGCTCGGTCGAGCGACCCGGCGGCGTTGATCGCGCGGCAGGCATCTTCGATCACATAAGCCTCGAACCCAGCGGCCCGGGCATCCATCGCGCTCCAGCCGACGCAGAAATCAGTGGCCAGGCCGGCCAGGAACACGCGCCGGGCGCCGCGCTCCCGCAAGTAGCCCGCCAGGCCCGTCGGGGTGCGCCGGTCGGCCTCGGTGAACGCGGAGTAGCTGTCCACGCCAGCCCGGCAGCCCTTGCGGATCACCAGCTCCGCCCGTGGCAGGTCCAGCCCGGTGGCAAGGGCGGCGCCGGGTGTGCCCTGGACGCAGTGCGTCGGCCACAGGACCTGACGCCCGTACGATAGATCGACCTCATCGAACGCTGCGCGCCCGGGATGGCTGGCGGCGAACGACACATGCCCCGGCGGGTGCCAGTCCTGTGTCAGCACGACATGGCCGAATGCAGCGCCGATCCGGTTGACGGGCGCGATCACGGCATCTCCATCCGGCACCGCAAGCGGGCCGCCGGGCAGGAAGTCCACCTGCACATCCACGACGAGCAGGACGTCTCCGGGATGTGATTGCATGGGGGTTGCCTCCGGCCGGTTTGTCCGTAGCACATGCGCCCGGCGCCGATGCACGCCAACCCCGCCGGACCCCGGCACAGCGCGATACGCAGGTGGCTTCCTGGCGTCCGATTGCCGGGTTGGCCCTGGAACCCCGGATCGGACCTGGCGTTGCCCAACGAATGCACCCACGAGGTTTGGTCCCATGATGACCCGTTCAGGACTGATGCTTGCCCTGGCTCTCGCCGCCAGCTTGGCCCCGGCAGGCACCGGCGCTCAGGAGGCGCCCCGGCGCCATACCTTCTACATCGCGCCTGGCAATCCGAAGACGGTCGGGCAAGGTGGTGCAGTCGTCGGTGTCGTTCCGCACCAGACTGTGCCGGCGCCGCAGGGAAGCATGGCCACGTTCGGCGGACTGCTGGGCACCGGGGCGCCCCGGTCCACTACGGCGCCGACCGCCAACGCACCGGCACCTGCCTTGCCCAATCCGCGCTAACCTGTCCCGCAGCCAGACATCGCACGCCAGGCCGGACAGCGCTGGACCCCGCCGCTTCCCGCACCATATCGCGGCGATGGATGGATCATTCGCCGTTGCCGCCCCCCTTCCCCCCAAGGCGCCGCTAAGCCCGCGTTTGCGCAGCCAGTTCGAGGCTTTTCTAGTCCTGCGGCGCAACCCGTTGGAACTATGGGGTCCCGCCGCATACGAGGGGGGCGTGCTGCCCGGGCGTTTCCTGGGTCGCGAGCAGCTCATGCTCAATGACCCCGACGCCATCCGGCATGTTTTGGTGGAAAATCACGAAAATTATGGCCGCAACGTCGGCGCTCGCCGGGTGCTGCAGCCTGTGCTGGGCAGTGGCCTGTTCCTGGCGGAGGGCAAGGCATGGCGGCACCAGCGCCGCACCATCGCGCCCAGCATGGCGCCGCGCATCATGCCAGTCCTGGCCCGGCACGTCGTCGCGGCCTCCACGGCGGCAGAGGCCACGCTGGCCGAGAGCGCGCTGCGCCCGGTGGAGCTGTTGCCGCGCCTGCAGCACCTCGCACTCACCATCGCTGGGCAATCCATGTTCTCGCTGGAAATGGCGGGCTACGGCAAGGAGATGCGGGCGATGCTGATGAACTACGCCCAGCGCTACGCCCAGCCCGGTTTCCTGGACCTGCTGCTGCCGGCTACTGTGCAGTCGCCGCTGGACCGCGGACGCGCTGCTTTCCGCCGGAACTGGCTTCGCTTCATGGACCGCATGATTGACGCGCGCGAGAAGCAAGGCCGCACCGGCGACGCGCCCCGGGATCTGTTCGACCTGCTCGCCGACGCCCGTGATCCCGAAACCGGCGAGGGCTTCAACCGCGCGCAATTGCGGGACGAGGTCGCAACGATGATCCTGGCCGGGCATGAAACGACTGCGGTAACGCTGTTCTGGGCCTGCTACCTGGCGGCGCTATACCCGGACCATGCCGCGCGCCTGGCGGCGGAGGCGGACGCTGCCGACCTGTCGCCTGAGGGTGCCGCGGCGTCCATGCGCCAGCTTCCCCTCACCCGCGCCTTCATAGACGAAACGCTGCGGCTGTATCCGCCAGCCTTCCTGATCGTACGGGAAGCCCTGGGGCCGGACGTGGTGGCCGGCCGCCCAATCGCCGCCGGTACGGTCGTCAGCCTGTCGCCTTGGGTGCTGCACCGGCACCGGAAATTCTGGACCGACCCCGACCGGTTCGACCCATCCCGCTTCCTGCCCGGCGCAGCGCCGCCGCCGCGCTACGCCTATATGCCGTTCGGTGCGGGCCCGCGCATCTGTGTTGGCGCGCAGTTTGCGCTGACGGAGGCTGTCATCGTCCTGGCCCGGCTGATGCGGGCCTTCCGGTTGGAGTTCTTCGGCCGGGGCACCGTCATCCCACGCGGGTTTGTCACGACCCAACCCGACCGGCCCGTACGCTTCATCCTGACCCCCCGGCGGCCGTAGCCGGCTGGCACTTTGCTGCAACGATTGCGTCCAAAAGTGGAGTAGGGCGGTATAGCTCTACCGGCTCGGCTTGCGTCCAAGCCCAACAGGAGGCATGAGCGGCTACCGGAATGGCTCGGAGCCGACCCGAACGCTTGGAGGGATCATGGAATATTTTCTTGTCCGCCTGGCTTACACACCCGCTGCCTGGTCCGAGATCATCGAGAACACGACGAGCCTCGATGAGCGGCTGGCCCCGGTCCGCAAGCTGCTCCGCCATCTCGGTGGCTCATTGGCGTCATTCGGGTTCTTCGACACCGAGCACTCGAAAAGCGTTGCCGCGCCTCCGCACGTCGTGGCCGACAAGTTCGTCATGTGGTGCGGGCACGATCTGCTGACTGTTGTAGCCATGCCGGACAAGGAGGCTGCGCACGCCTTCAACATGGCCGTCTCGGCCGAGGCCGGGCTGAAGATCGTGGACCTGACCCCAATCGTGCCGATGCAGGATGCGGTGAAGGCGATGGTTGCCGCGAAGGCGGCCGTTGCGCAGACGGGCTACGCGGCGCCCGGCCGGGTGAGACCGTGATCCAAGTGGAGCGCCGGTCACTGGACGCTCCAAGCCTGACGGCCTCCGCGTAGCAAGCGGAACCTGACCGGCATGGCATGCCTTCGTTGCGGGGTCGGCAACCGGGCTAAGGCCAGGTTCTGTGACGGATGCGGTGCGCCGCTTGGCAGCGCACCTGCCTCCCTGCCCGACCCGGCGTCGGATGAGCTGAAGCACGTCACCGTCCTGTTCAGCGACCTTGAAGGTTCGACGGAGCTGATCGCCGGCCATGGGCCGGAAGAGGCACGCCAACGGCTACTGCCGGCCTTGCGCGCCATGTCCGACGCAGTCCATGCCTTTGGCGGTACGGTCAACCAGGTTTTGGGCGACGGGGTCATGGCGCTGTTCGGCGCGCCGGTGAGCCAGGAGGACCATGCCGTCCGTGCCTGCTGCGCGTCGCTGCGCATGCATGAGCTTGCCAAGCGGCTGAGTCCGCCGGCGCGGCTCCGGGTCGGCCTGGCGTCCGGCACCACGCTGCTGACGGCCAGTCGGGGCGGCATCGGCGTCGCCGGCGCCCACCGGGCATTCGGCGAGATCATCCACGTCGCGTCCCGGCTGCAAGGCATCGCGCCGCCGGGCACGACGCTGTGCTCGTCGGAAGTGATCCGGCTTGCTGGTGCGGCAGTGGACGCGGCGCCACTGGGCGCCCGCCAGTTGCGCGGCCTGTCCGGCGAGCAGGACATATACGAGCTGCGCGGCCTGCACCGGGACGGCTCGCGCTTCCGCGCCGCGGTCGAGCGCGGCCTCAGCCCCTTTACCGGGCGGGAGGCGGAGCTTGCAGCCCTGCACCGCTGCGCCGGGCTGGATGGAAGCCGGGCCGGACCGGGCACGGTCGCCGCCATCGTGGGGGAAGCCGGGATCGGCAAATCCCGCTTGGCATGGGAACTGACGCAATCCCTCGACCCAGGCGTTTGGCAGGTCCTGCAAGCTGAGGCGGTGTCCTACGGCAGCAATATCCCCTATGTCCCGGTAATCCGGCTGCTGCGGTCCTACTTCCAACTTGAAGAGCGGGACCCACCCAACGAGGCCGCACGAAAGGTCGGCGCCACGCTCGACGGGCTGCCCCTCGTGCCGCAGACCGGGCGCAGCGCCCTCCTATCCCTGCTGGACCTGCCGCTGTCCGGGGGCAGCGAGGATTGGCAGGCGCTGCCGCCGCTGCGCCGCCGCGATGCCTTGTGGGATGCCGTGTCCAGCCTGTTGCGCGCGATGGTCCAGCGCGGCCCAGTCCTGGTCCTAATGGAGGACCTTCATTGGGCCGACGAGGAAACGCTCCGCCTTTTGGACATCGCCGTCGGGTCGGTCGAGGGCGTGCTGCTGCTCGTGACGCACCGGCCAGCATTCGAACCGGCTTGGGAACGGCTGACACCGACAATCATCCCGCTGGCGCCTTTGCCGCAGGCAAGCATGGAGCGGCTGGCCGGCGCGGTACTGGATGGCGTGGACGCCGGGCTGCGCGGCGACGTGCTGGCACGCGCCGGCGGCAACCCGTTCTTCCTGGAGGAAATGGCCCGCGCCGCCGCCCGCGCCATGCAGGCCGTGAACGGCGCGGCGGTCGGGCTGCAGGCGGCGATCCCGGACACGGTTCAGGCGGTGCTGGCCGCACGCATTGACAGCCTGGAGCCAGCGGACAAGGAGGTGCTGCAGGCTGCGTCCGCCCTTGGCACCCGCTTCTCGGCCACGACCCTGCATTCGCTGTTCCCCGGATGCCCTGCTGAAGACTTCGCCAGCCGGCTGGGCCGGCTGGGCGACGCCGGGTTGCTGCGCCCGCCGCCCGGGATGGACGGCGAGCACGGCTTTGCCCATGCGCTGGTGCAGGAGGTCGCCTATGCCGGGATGCCCGGCGCGCGCCGGCGCAACCTGCACGCGTCCGCGGTCAGGGCGCTGGAGGCCCTGTATCCGGACCGGCTGCTGGAACAGGCGGAGCCGCTGGCCTACCACGCCTACCGCGGCGAGGTGTGGACCGCCGCCCTGCTGCACTCCCGCCGGGCCGGGCAGCGTGCAGCGAGCCGGTCCGCCTACCGGGACGCCGCCGCATTCTTCGAGCAAGCAGTCCACGCCTGCGAGCGCCTGCCGCAAACCAACGCGATGTTGGCCGAGCAGATTGACATACGATTAGAGCTGCGGAACGCCCTGCTCCCCACGGCCGGGATCGGACGGAACCTGCAGCACAGCCAGGCCGCGGAAGGCCTGGCCCAGCGCCTGGGCGACCCGCGGCGCCTTGCCTGGGCGACGAGCCTCATGGCGCGGGATCTGAATATGGCTGGCCGACCAACCGAGGCATTGGCCGCCGCCCAGCGCGCGCTCGGCATGGTTGGGGATGCCGACCTGTCGTGCCTCACCCGGTTCCACATCGCTTTGGCGGCCTACGCTCAGGGCGACTACCCGCAGACTATCGCTGTCCTGGAGCCACTGGTGCGCGAGGTCGAGGGCGGGGACCGCCTGCGCCACTTCGGACTCCCGGCTCCGGGCGCCCTGTATTTCCGCGGCTGGTTGTCGTGGGCGAAATCCCGCACGGGCGCATTCAGCGAAGCCGAGACAGTCCTGGCAGACATGGTGGTCTTGGCGCGGGAGGCCGATCAACCGCTTGGCCTGACCTTTACCCACCTCAGCCGCGGTTTCGTGCTGGGCGCCGCGGGCCGGCTGCAGGAGGCAGAGGCGGAGCTGCGGACCAGCCTGGAATTGTGCCAGGCTTGGAGCTTCTATGGCTGGTTCACCAACATCGCCTCCTGCCTCGGCCACGTGCTTTCGCGCCTGGGCCAGGACGAGGAAGGAACCACCCTACTGCAGCGGGCAACCGAGCGGACGCGGGCCAGCGGCATCCTGGTCAGCCA
>JAABUK010009827.1_pt1 | contig 12941 bp, 10 predicted proteins | sample 5559141 | NCBI WGS metagenome assembly JAABUK01 (sample SAMN10711869, study PRJNA513367) | rock metagenome | isolation source: Antarctica rocks | place: Antarctica: Victoria Land, Pudding Butte nord | collected 2016-01-03
GTGCGCGCCTGCTCCGGCTTGAACAGGAACTCCTTCATGTAGCCGATCACGTGCCGCTTCTCGCCCGCCACCTCGACCATGTCGCCGCCGCCGCCGGTCAGCGTGTCGGACAACGTCGCCGCCGGGTCGAGCGAGGCGCGCTGCTGGTCGAGTGTGACCGACGCCAGCGCCGTGCCGATCCGCACCTCGCCGGTATCCGGCAGGGTCCGCCCGGTCAGCAGGTTCAGCAGCGTCGTCTTGCCCGCCCCGTTCGGCCCGATGATCCCCAGCCGGTCGCCGCGGATCACCCGCAGTTCGAGATCGCGCACCACCGGCGCCCCGGCGCCATAGCCCTTGCTCACGCCCTCGGCCACCGCGACCAGCTTGCCCGACACCTCCGCCTCGCTCGCCGCCAGCTTCAGCGTCGCCGCCGGGCCGCCCAGCTCGCGCCGCTTCTGCCGCAGATCCGCCAGCTCGCCGACTCGGCGCACGTTGCGCTTGCGCCGCGCCGTCACGCCGTAGCGCATCCAATGCTCCTCGCGCACGATCTGCCGCCCCAGCTTGTGCGCGTCCCGCTCCGCCTGCGCCTCCACCTCCTCGCGCCAGGCCTCGTAATGCGCGAACCCGCGGTCGATCCGCCGTGTCACCCCGTCCTCGAGCCAGACGATGCTGCGGGTCAGCGTCTCCAGCAGCCGCCGGTCGTGGCTGATCAGCACGATCCCGGCCCGCAGCGACTTCAGCTCCGCCTCCAGCCACTCGATCGCCGGCAAGTCCAGATGGTTGGTTGGCTCGTCCAGCAGCAGCAGGTCCGGCGACGGCGCCAGCGTCCGCGCGATCGCCGCCCGCCGCTGCTGTCCACCCGACAGATGCGCCGGGTCCTCGTTGCCGCTCAATCCCAGCTGATCGAGCAGCGCCCGCGCCCGATACGCGTCGTCGCCCGGCCCGATCCCGGCCTCGACATAGGCCAGCGTGGTCGCGAACCCCGAGAAATCAGGCTCCTGCGGCAAATAACGCACCGTCGCACCCGGCTGGATGAACCGCGTCCCCCCATCCGACTTCAGCAACCCGGCCGCCACCTTCAGCAAGGTCGACTTGCCCGACCCGTTGCGGCCCACAAGACAGATCCGCTCCCCCGCGCCCACGCCCAGCTCCGCCCCCTGCAGCAGGGGCGCCGAACCGAGCGCGAGCTGGATGTCTTGCAGGAGCAGAAGCGGTGGAGCCATGGGCCTGGTATGGCCAGCCCACCCGCCGCTTGCAATCCCGCCGGCTTCTGGCATGCAGCACACCATGCTCCGGGCCCTCTTCGCCTCGCTCCTGACCCTGACCCTCCTGCGCGGAGCCAGCGCCGCCGAACCCATGCGCATCGGCCTGCTGCACACGCTCTCGCCCGCCCCGCTCTACCTCGCCATGGCGCGCGGCTACTTCGCCGGCCAAGGGCTCGACGCACAGTTCAAGTTCTTCGAGGCCGCCCAGCCGATCGCCGCGGCCGCCGTCTCCGGCGACATCGACGTCGGCATCACCGCGCTCACCGGCGGCTTCTTCAACCTCGCCGGCCGCGGCGCCCTCAAGGTCATCGGCGGCGGACTGCACGAGCAGGCGGGCTACCTCGGCACCGCCCTGCTCGTGTCCAAGAAGGCCTATGACGAGGGGCTCACCTCACCCGCCAAGCTCGCCGGCCACAGCCTTGGCATCACGCAATATGGCTCGTCGTTCCACTACATGGCCGGACGCATCGCCGGCCGCGAGGGCATCGATCCCAAGTCGATCACGCTCCGCCCCCTGCAATCCATCGGCAACATGGTCGCCGCCGTCCGCACCAACCAGGTCGACGCCACCATGGCTATCGCCTCCATGGCCGCCCCGCTCGAGGCCACCGGCGACGTCAAGCGCATCGCCTGGGTCGGCGACCTCGTGCCCTACCAGATCACCGCCGTGTTCGCCCCGAGCCGCATGACCGCCGACCACGCCGACGCCCTGCGCCGCTTCGCCGCCGCCTACCGCCACGGCGTGTCCGACTACCGCGAGGCCTTCCTGCGGCGCGACGCCCAGAACCAGCCGATCCGCGACGCCAGCACCGACGCCGCCGTCGCCGACATCCAGACATTCGTCTTCACCGGCGACCCGGCCGCGCGCGAAAAGATCCTCGACGGCGTCGGTTACTACGACGAAGCCGGCGCGCTCGACGCCAAGGACGTCGCCGAGCAGCTCCGCTGGTTCACCGAGCAAGGCCTCGTCAAACCCGGCGTCGACCCGGCCGAGATCATCGACACGCGGTTCCTGCCGACCCTCCCATGACCCCCGACCGATCCGGCTCGACCGTCCGGGTCCAGATTGCCGGCGTCAGCCACCGCTACCCCAAGCTCGACGTGCTCTCGGACATCGACCTCACGGCCGAGCCCGGCCGCGTGCTCGTCCTGGTCGGACCCTCCGGCTGCGGCAAGAGCACCCTGCTCGGAATCGTCGCCGGCCTGATCCGCCCCACCGCCGGCCAGGTCACCCTCTCCGGCCACGTGGCCGACGACTGCCTCAACGTCATGACCCCGGTGTTCCAGGATTTCGCCCTGCTGCCCTGGGCCAGCGTCGCCGACAACGTCGCACTCGTGCTCGAACGCCTGCCCGTGTGCGATCGCCGGGCGCGGGTGGCCGAAGTCCTGGCGCTGACCGGGCTCGAAGCCTTCGCCGACGCCTGGCCGAAGCAGCTGTCCGGCGGCATGCGCCAGCGCGTCGGCATCGCCCGCGCGCTCGCCGTCCGCCCCGCCTGCCTGCTGATGGACGAGCCGCTCTCCGCCCTCGACGCGCAAACCCGCGCCCTCCTGCTCGACGAGTTCGCCGCCCTCATCGCCCGCCTCGGCACAACCACCATCTACGTCACCCACAATCTGAGCGAAGCCGTCCGCCTCGGCCATCAGATCGCCGTGCTCTCGCGTCGGCCCGGCCGGGTCCGCGAGCGGGTGACCATCGAGCGCCCGCTCGAGGGCAGGGCGGAGACCGACCCCGACCTGGTCGCCATCCAGGCCCAACTCTGGGCCTTGATCCGCGACGATGCCGCCGCCGCCGAGCGGGAGCGCCAAATTGCCTGATCTCGATGCCTGATCTCGATGCCTGATCTTCAGGGCCCGGTCCCGTTCCGCGCCCGCGGCTTCGTCCCGCGCCCCTCGGCGCTGGCCGCCTCCGGCACGCTGCTCGGACTTGTGGGGCTCTGGCAATGGGGCGCCAGCGAAGGGCTCATTTCGACGCAGTTCCTGCCCACCCCGGCGGCGATCGTCCGCGCCCTGGTCCAACTCGCGCGCAGCGGCGAACTCTGGCGACACGTCTCGGCCTCGCTCGAGCGCCTCGCGATCGGCTGGTCGCTCGGCACCGTCGCCGGCATCGCCATCGGCTTGCTCGTCGGCATCTTCACCTGGGCCCGCTCGCCTGGGATGGCCGTCGTCTCCGCGCTGTTCCCGATCCCGAAAATCGCACTGGTGCCGCTGTTCATCATCTGGTTCGGCATCGGCGAGGGCTCGAAGATCGCCACCCTTGGCTTCGGCGTGTTCTTCCCGACCGTGATCAGCACCGCCGCCGGGGTCGACGCCGTGCCGCGCAACCTGGTGCGCATGGGCCAGGCCTTCGGCTTGCGCCCCTGGACCATCCTCCGCCGCATCGTCCTGCCCGGCGCACTCCCCTCGATCCTGGCCGGCTTCCGCCTGACGACTTCGATCGCCATCATCCTGCTGGTCGCCGCCGAGATGATCGGCGCCGACCGCGGCATCGGCGCCTTCGTCCTCCAAGCCGGCAACCTCTACGACACCGACAACCTCCTCGCCGGCATCGTCGTCCTCTCCCTCCTCGGCCTCACCGTCGCCTGGCTGATCGGCCGCCTCGAACGCGCCCTGCTCCGCTGGCGCTGACCTCCGTCCTCGTCTAGATGCTTGTAAGCGAGGGCACAGCCAGCTTGGCGGCCGGCAGCTACCGACCTCATAGCGGACATTCACCTGGTTCTCTGTTGACCACCAGAAACGTTCGCTGCCATCGCCGCTGCGATGATAAAGCGACGAGAGCTCCGAGCAGGCAGTCGGTCGAAGCTTCTGTTGCGGTGAGCTAGAGACGCATGAGACCTTTCCGGTAGGAGATTACATGCAGGACCTCACGTCTGAAACCGTCGCAGGGCAAAGGCGCCTCCTCCTGGTCACACTTGCTCTTGGTCTAAGCAGCTTTCTGACACAATTCGACGTTACTGCAGTCGTGGTGGCAATGCCCGCTGTCGCGAAGTCCGTAGGATTCGGCGTCGCTGGCTTCGCCTGGGTGATCGATGCCTATAGCCTGGCCTTCACCGGTGCGCTTCTGGCCTCTGGCGCTCTTGGGGACCGGTTCGGCCGCCGTCGCTGCATGTTAATCGGGAACGCGACATTTCTGGTTGCGTCGCTCGCCTGCGGAATCGCCTGGAATGGCGCTGTGCTTTTGGCGGCGCGCGCCGTGCAGGGCGTTGGGGCCGCTTTCATGGTGACCGGCGCGATCTCGCTGGTTGCAGGCGTATTCACAGAGCCCAACCGCCGCGCTAGAGCTTTCGGCGTTATAGGCGTGATCTCCGGCGTCGCCATGGCGTTGGGTCCGACGCTCGGAGGCGTTCTGGCTTCATGGTTCGGTTGGCGCTGGATATTCTTGGTCAACATTCCTTTTTGCGCTACTCTTGCGTTCGCTGTTCCTCGGCTCGTCGCCGAGACAAAGAACGCTGAGGGAAGACCGCTCGACCCGGTCGGGATTGCGCTGCTGACCGTCTCGCTTGGCCTCGGCATCAACGCACTCCTTCAGCGCGAGGGACCGCCTATCGAGCGACTAGCCATGCTCGTCGGTAGCCTGACTGCAGCTATTCTGTTCGGATGGCAACAGTGGCGAAGTTCCCGTCCGGTGTTGGATCCGCGGGTATTTGCTACTGCGCTCATGTCCGGGATTGGCGTGCTCCTGACCGCAGTCCAGTTCGGCTACTGGGCGATCCTCGTCTATCTACCACTATTCTTAAGTACAGCTCTGTCCATGAGCCTAGACACCGCCGGTGTCGCTCTGCTTGCGGCTACATTGCCGATGCTGGTGATTCCAGTCATCGGCGGACATCTCGCGACGCAGTGGGGCTGGCGGCGCCTGTTCACCGTCGCATATTGTCTCATCGCAGTCGGCAACGTGTTGCTCGCCGTCTCCGCGCTGTCGGACAGCGCCGCGACGCGCATGGTCACTTCGATCGCCGGAATGGCGGCCATGGGCGTTGGGGCTGCATTGGCAAACCCGCAGCTATCCAGTGTTGTATTGGCAAACGTCCCACCAGCTCAAGCGGGCATGGCGTCGGCCGTAACGATGATCGCGCGCCAAGCCGGCTTCGCAATCAGCGTTGCGGTGATCGGCACAACGCTCGGGAGTACCATTGCCGTTACGGCAGGCTTCTCAAAGCCCTTCTTCCTCGCCGCGCTTATCGCGGTAGGTGGTGTTGTGGCTGCCTGGATTCTACTTCCGGCTAAATCGTCCCAGCGGATCATATAGCCTAGATGGGATGCGATGTCCGCTACCCACTAAAACATGCCTCAAAGCCGATCGATCACCTCGCGGCACACACTGTCCCAATCCCCCGGCGAAGGCTGCCGCACCAGCCGCACACTCGCATACCACGGGCTGTCGCCGCATTCCGCCAGCCAGCGCCAGTCCGGGCAATGGGGCAGCATGATGAAGGTCGGCTTGCCCATGGCCGCCGCGAGATGCGCGACGCTGGTGTCGACCGTGACCACGACGTCCAACCGATCGATCAACCCGGCCGTCTGCGCGTAGTCCGTCAACAGGGGCGACATGTCGCGCGCTCCCAGAACCGACGCTTCTGCGGCGCGCGGTCCGACCTGGAGGCTAACGAGATCGATCCCGGGCGCAGTGGCGAGCGGCATCAGCGATGCGACAGGGCAAGACCGGTTGGCGTCGTTGGAATGGAGCGGGTTGCCGGCCCAGGCCACGCCCACCCTCAGGTTCTGGGTGTCCGGCAGGCGCAGGCGCCACAGATCGGCGATCGGCGGCTCCGCCGCGAGATAGGGGCCCGGCGAGGGGATCGTCTCGAGCGTCGTGCCGCACAGCAGCGGCAAGCTCATCTGATCGACCCACAGATCGTGGTCCGGCAGGTCGTGCGCGTTGGCGACCGCTGCCGAGACGCCCGCGGCCGTCCGCAGCAACGGCACCAGCTTGCGGTCGCAGGCGATCGTCACCTCGGCGCCGGCCGCCGTCAGCGGAGCGGCATAGCGGGCGAGCATGATCGCATCGCCGAGACCCTGCTCGGTCAGGATCAGCAGGCGCTTGCCCGCGATCGGTCCACCGCGCCATTCCGGAGTCTTCAGCGTCCGGAACTCATGAGCGAACTTCGGATGTCGCTTGCGCCATTCATAGCAGGCGAATCCGCTTTGAAGCTGACCGTCGGTGAGCAGGGCGATGCCCATGTTCCAATGCGCTTCCGCCATGTCCGGGGCGAGCCGGACGGCCTCGGCGCAGGCGGCGATGGCGGCGTCGAGATGGCCGGCTTGGGTCAGCAGCAAGCCCAGGACGGAATGCGCTTCGGCCATGGCCGGGTCGGCGGCGATTGCGGCCCGGCAGTGGTGCTCGGCGGCCACGCTGTCGCCGAGATCGTGCAAGGTGTTGGCGAGGTTGAGCTGGCTCGCGGCGTCGCCCGGCGCCAGCCGGACCGCGTGCCGCAGCGCATCCGCCGCTTCGGCCGCTCGCCCGAGCGCCTTCAGCGTCGTGCCGCGCTGGTAGTGCGCCTGTGGCAGATGCGGATCGTAGGCGACGGCGAGGTCGGCCTCCGCCAGCGCCGGATCGAGCTGTCCGGCGGCCCGCAGCGCCGCGGCCAAGGCGGCCCGGGGCAGGGCGTGCTCGGGCCGGGACTCCACCGCTTGGCGGCAGGTCTCGACGGCGTCGTCGGTCTCGCCGGCTTCTTCCTGCGCCCGCGCCAGGTTCAGCAAGGCGCCGATATGTCGGCAATCGTGCCGCAGCGTGCCCGCCCAGGCGTCCCGTGCCCGCGGCTTCAGCCCGGCGGTCCAGAGCGCGTTGCCGAAGGCGAACTGCGCCTCCGCATGGGTCGGTCGCACCGCGACGGCGCGCTCGAGCAGGTCGACCGCGCGCGCGGTCTGCCCGGTCTTGCACGCAAGGACGCCGGCGAACAGCAGCGCCTGCGGCTGCTCCGGCGCCATCTCGAGCACGGTCGCGTATCCGGCTGCCGCGGCGGCGAGCCGCCCGGCTTCCTGATGCGCAACCGCGTCGAGCAAAGGCTGAATGAAATCCGGCACAAATCGATCCTACCGTCCAAGGGTCAACGAGTGGTTAAGCGCTCAGCAGGAAACTCAATCCGGACACGATCAGCAGCGCGCTGCCGGCCATCGCGAACGCCCGGTTGGAGAGGCCGCGATAGCACCCCATGCCGATCTGCGTCCCGAACAGCCCGGCCGGCACACACAGCAGGTCCGCCGGCTCGAACCCACCGCCGTGGCCGGTCGGCATCACGCCGAGCGCCAGCAGGGAGGCAAGCTGCATCGCCAGGATGAATGGCTGGCACAGCGAGCGCTGCGCGCCCCTGTCGAGGCCGCGGCTCTGGCTCCAGATCGTCAGCGGCAGCGATGGCAGGGCCGCCGCGGCGCCGATCACGCCGCCCATGAACCCGGCGGCCGCATCGGCCCAGACGCTGTCGCAGCCCCGCGCCCAGGGCCGCCCAAACGGCAGATAGGTGCCATAGGCCAGCAGCACCGCCCCGACCCCATAGCCGAACAGCACCCGGTCGGTGTGCAGCAGCAGCCATGCCCCCACCGGCACGCCGCACAGCCCGGCGGCGACGAGCGCGGCGACCTTCCGCCAGGCGATGTCCCGCCGCAGCGACCACACCATCGCCGCCTGGTTGGCGACGCTGCAGCCAATCATCAGGTCGATCATCCGCACGTGGTCGCTCGAGAGATGGAACAGGATCGCCCCGCAAACGGCTGAAAACGCGAAGCCGGTGATGCTCGATGTGAGCGACGCGAACAACACGGCAAACATGATCGCCGGGTCGGGACCGCCGACGCGCGGGCCTGCGATCGCGGCGGCCAGCGTCGCTCCGGCGAGCGTCACGAGGGCAAGGGTGGATCGGTTTTGGTCCATGGTCGCTCCTGCGCAGAATGGGGACGGCCAGCGCGAACACCTGTCGCCTGCCGTGGGACCGTGTTAGGATTCTAGTCCAAAATCCCGGCAACAACTTCCCGTGTTCCTTTTCTGTTCCTGGATCGCTTGTTGACGCGGAGAGCTCCGTGCAGAGTGACCGTCATGCGGCTGCACATCGATACCGACATGGGCGTGGATGACGGCCTCGCACTCGTCGCCGCCTCGCGCCTGCCCGGCGTCGAGATCGCGGCGGTCTCGACCGTGTTCGGCAATGTCGGCTTGCCGGTCGCGACCCGGAACGCGCTGCTGTTCCGCTCGCTGCTCGGCGCGCGTTGGCCCGTGCTCGAGGGTGCGGCCGGCCCGTCCGAGGGCGAGGTGCGCGATGCGACCCATGTGCATGGCGATGACGGGCTCGGGGGGGCGACTAAAAGCTTCGATACCAGCGCGTTCGGCGAGGCCGCCGCGCTGGCCGGGTTTCGCCCGGAGCCCGGCCCGGTCGTCCTGCTCGGCATCGGCCCGGCGACCAACATCCCCGCGCTGATCGAGCGCTACGGCGGCGCGGTCGAGCGGATCGTGCTGATGTCCGGCGCGGTGTTCGATCGCGGCAACATCACCGAAACCGCTGAATTCAATGCCATCTGCGATCCGGCCGCACTCAAGGCCGTGCTCGCCTGTGGCGTGCCGACCACGCTGGTGCCGCTCGACATCTGTCGTAAGGTGCAGCTCGCGCGGCAGACGGTGCAGGCCTATCCGGCCTCGCCGCTCATGCGCCTCGTGATCGAATCCCACATGCCCTACATGGACCGCTACCGCGGCTGGGAGGGCATCGACGGGTGTCTGCCGCACGATACGGTAGCCTTGCTCGTGGCGGCATGGCCGGAGCGTTTCTTCACGATCACCGGCCGGGTCGAGGTCGATCGCGAGGGGCGGACCACGTTTGCCGCCGAGCCCGGCGCGACCACGCAGGTCGCGATGGGCGGCGACCTGGCCTGGGTGCGGCGGTTCCTGCAGACGCTCTAGGCGTTCGCCCCCTGGACCGCGTCACACACTGCGCGCGTCACCTCGGCCGTGGTCGCCTTGCCGCCCAAATCGGGCGTGACCAGGCCGGAGCCGGTCACCTGCTCGACCGCGCGCATCAGCATCGCCGCGGCGTCGGGCTCGCCCAGATGTTCGAGCATCAGGCTCGCGGTCCAGAAGGTGGCGACCGGGTTGGCGATGCCCTTGCCGGTGATGTCGAAGGCGCTGCCGTGGATCGGCTCGAACATCGACGGAAAGCGCCGTTCCGGGTCGACATTGCCGGTCGGCGCGATGCCGAGCGAGCCGGCCAGGGCGGCGGCGAGGTCGGAGAGGATGTCGGCGTGCAGGTTGGTGGCGACGATGGTGTCGATGCCAGCCGGCTTGCGGACCATGCGCGTGGTCATCGCGTCGACCAGTTCCTTGTCCCAGGTCACGTCCGGGTAATCCTTCGACACGTGCGCGGCGATCTCGTCCCAGAACACCATGCCGTGGCGCTGGGCGTTACTTTTAGTAACTACGGTGAGCAGTTTGCGCGGCCGCTTTTGCGCCTGCTCGAAGGCGAAGCGCATGATCCGCTCGACGCCGCGACGGGTGAACACGCTGGTCTCGGTGGCGACCTCCTCGGGCAGGCCGCGATGGGTGCGGCCGCCATTGCCGGCGTATTCGCCCTCGCTGTTCTCGCGGATGATCAGCCAGTCGAGGTCGCCGGGCCCGACGTCGCGGAGCGGGCCGGTGACGCCGGGCAGGATGCGGGTCGGGCGGATGTTGGCGTATTGGTCGAAGCCCTGGCAGATCGGCAGGCGCAGACCCCACAGCGTGATGTGGTCGGGGATGTCGGGCGCGCCGACGGCGCCGAACAGGATCGCGTCGAGCGGGCGCAGCAGGTCGAGGCCGTCTGCCGGCATGAGCGCGCCGGTGCGGCGGTAGCGGTCGGAGCCCCAGTCGAGATGAGTGACGTCGAGCGCGAAGCCGGCGCGGGCGGCGACTGCGTCGAGCGCTTCCAGCCCGGCGGCGATCACTTCGGGGCCGATGCCGTCGGCGGGGATGGAGGCGATCCGGTAGGTCTGCATGACGTTCTGTAACCCGGCGCTTGCGCGCGTGCCAGCCGGGCGGCAGTCTTGGATCCTTCATAGGCGATGCGGAGGTTCGATGCGCCATTTTCTTCTGGCAGCGGTGTGCGCTGTTGCCTGCGTTGCCCCGGCCCTCGCGCAGACCCCGTTCCGGATCGCGCTGCGAGAGGACCCCGACAGCCTCGATCCGACGCTGGCGCGGACCTATGTGAGCCGGATCGTGTTCGCGGGCCTCTGCGACAAGCTGTTCGACATCAACGCCAAGCTCGAGATCGTGCCGCAACTGGCCACCGGATACGAGTGGACCGACCCAAAGACGCTGGTGATCAAGCTGCGCCCGGGCGTGCTGTTCCAGGACGGCACCAAGATGGACGCGGACGCGGTGAAGTATTCACTGAACCGCCATCTGACGATGCAGGGCAGCTTCCGTCGCTCCGAGATCAACGCGATGGACCATGTCGACGTAGTCGATCCGTTGACGGTCAAGGTGGTGCTGAAGGAGGCGTCGTCGCCGTTCCTGGCGCAGCTGACGGATCGTTCGGGCATGATCGTCTCGCCGACCGCGGCCGAGGCAGGGGGTAAGGACTTCCAGCTCAAGCCGGTGTGCGCGGGTCCGTTCCGCTTTGTCGAGCGGGTGGCGCAGGACCACATCACGCTCGAGCGCTTCCCGCAGTATTGGAATGCGGCGAACATCCATGTCGACCGGGTGATCTACCAGACCATCCCGGACAGCTCGATCCGGCTGGCCAACCTGGCGGCGGGCAGCACGGACCTGTCGGAGTCGATTCTGCCGACCGACGTCGATGCGGTGAAGAAGAACCCGAGGCTGAAGTTGGCGACGATGGATGCGCTGGGGTTTCAGACGATCGCGTTCAACGTGAGCAACGGCGAGCGCTCGAAAACGCCGATCGGCGCGGATTCTCGGGTGCGGCGCGCGTTCGAGTTGGCGATCGATCGCAAGGCGCTGATCCAGGTGGTCTATAACGGCTTGTATGCGCCGGCCGCGCAAGGCATCCCGCCGGCGAGCCCGATGCATGTGCCGGACGTCAAGCCGAAGGGGCGCGACGTCGACGCGGCAAAGGCGCTGCTCAAGGAAGCCGGCGTCAAACTGCCGGTCGTGGTGCATCTGACGGTGCCGAACAACCCGGATCTGCGCCAAGTGGGCGAGGTGATCCAGGCGATGGCCGGGGAGGCAGGGTTCGACGTGCAGCTGACGGCGTCCGAATACGCTTCGGCGTTGCAGGCGGCGACGCGGGGGGATTACGAGGCGTTCCTGACGGCGTGGTCCGGCCGGGTCGATCCGGATGGCAATCTGTATAGCTTCCTGCACACCGGCGGGGCGCTGAACGACAGCAAGTATTCGAACCCGGAGGTGGACCGCGCGCTCGACGCGGCGCGTACGACCGCCGATGTCGGGCAACGGCGTACGCTCTACGGGCAGATGTATGCGCAGGAGACGAAAGACTTGCCGATCCTGTATCTCTGGTATGCCAAGGCCATCGTCGGCATGCAGACCCGCGTGCAGGGGTTCGTGCAAGTCCCGGACGGGATGATCCGGCTGCAGGGCGTGAGCTTGGCGAAGTAGCATGCGCGGCCATCTCGGATCGCGGCTGCTGCAGATCCTGCCGACGATCCTGCTGGTCAGCATCCTGGTGTTCGCGCTGCAGCAGCTCATGCCGGGCGACCCGGCCGCCGTGCTCGCCGGCGAGGAGCGCGGCGACCCGGCGGTGATGGGGCAGATCCGCGCCGAGCTGTGGCTCGACCGGCCGATCGTCCTGCAATACCTGCACTGGATCGGCGGCGTGCTGCGCGGCGATCTCGGGCATTCCTGGCGCATCCGCGAGCCGGTGCTGCAGCTGATCCTGACCAAGCTGCCGGTCACGCTGCAGCTGGCGGGGACGGCGTTCGTGATCGCGCTGGTAATCGGCGTGCCGGCCGGGGTGCTGTCGGCGGTGTATCGCAACGGGCCGGTGGACTACATCGTCAACCTGATCGGGCTGGCCGGGCTGAGCACGCCGAATTTCTGGCTCGGGATCATGCTGATCCTGCTGGTCTCGGTGCAGCTCGGCTGGCTGCCGCCCTCGGGCTACGTGCCGCTGACGGTCGATTGGCGACAATCGCTGGCGACGACGATCATGCCGGCGTTCGTGCTGGGCAACGCGATCGCGGCGATCCTGATGCGACATACCCGCAGCGCCATGCTGACGGCGCTCGACCAGGATTACGTCCGTACCGCGCGGGCCAAGGGGTTGAGCGAGGGCGTCGTCGTGGTGCGGCACGCGTTCCGTAATGCGCTGGTGCCGGTGGTGACGCTGGGGGCGCTCGAACTTGGGCAGTTGCTGTCGGGCGCGGTGTTGACCGAGCAGGTGTTCAGCATCCCGGGCTTCGGCAAGCTGGTGGTCGATGCGGTGTTCAACCGGGATTATCCGGTGGTGCAAGGCGTCGTGCTGGTGACGGCGTGCCTCTATATCCTGCTCAACCTGCTGGCCGACGTGCTCTACGTGATGATCAATCCTCGGTTAAGGTCCGCATGAGCGAGGTTCAGCGCAGCCCGTCGGCTTTGGCGATGCGGCGGTTCGCGGGGCGGCCGGCGGCGGTGGCCGGGCTGATCGTCATCAGCTTGTTCGTAGTGATCGCGATCTGTGCGCCGCTGGTGGCGCCGTACAATCCCGACAAGACGAGTTGGACGCTGATCCGCAAGGCGCCGTCCTGGGCGCATCTGATGGGCACGGACGAGAACGGGCG
>JAABUK010009830.1_pt1 | contig 12938 bp, 15 predicted proteins | sample 5559141 | NCBI WGS metagenome assembly JAABUK01 (sample SAMN10711869, study PRJNA513367) | rock metagenome | isolation source: Antarctica rocks | place: Antarctica: Victoria Land, Pudding Butte nord | collected 2016-01-03
CATCATCAGTCATGCAAACAACGCTTTCCCCATTGTTTGGGGTTTGATGACACGTGCATGTACTCAGAGGTGTCATAGAGCAGCTGAAGGCATTCACAATACTTTGCTGTTTGGTTGCTGAGGCTTTCCTGTCTGCTGTGCAGGCATTGGCAGCATCACACTATGTCACAGAGGCAACAGTGACAGTGTTGTTGAAAGAAAAGCGGATTTCGCCTGCATCAGAGACAAAGCCTGGAAAGGCACCAAAAAACGTTGACTACATAGGTGTGTCTCATCTGGACTAGACGATGCATTGAGCTGTTGACCCATGCAGCCTTAACACTTTGCATCTTTGGACGCACCCACCTTGCAAGGCTCAGCTTGAGCTGTGCAGCATCTGTATATACAACAAGAGTGAGAGAAACAATATGTTGAGCAACAATGCATCTCCTCACCTGCCAGCCAAGCGTCAGGACTGTTTTATGGTCATCAACACAGTGGCAGATATGTATCTTTCATCCCTAGCAAGCCCCCGTTCATCTATTAAAGCCCTTCATGTATTCAAGCCCTTCACATTTGTCACAGGGCTAGATACTCAGCAAAAGCAGCTGACGTTCATTGCTGGCAGCACGCCTGAGGCACGGCGCCAAGTCCGAGTGCCCCTGGCTGCTCTGCAAGATGGGCGTCTGTCTTTGCGCACAGATCTCATGGACGCGCACTTGTACATCTTTCACAAGCGCACCTTTTTCCAGGCGCTTGAAGCCAGACCTGCCTATGAAAGCATCAGACAGGTAATAAGACGTCAGGCCATGAAGCAGAACTGTTGTGAGGTGTGATGCTGCTTGTTTATCGCTTTGATGGGGTGCTGACAATTTGGCATGCAGCTGTGTTGCTTGGGTAATGACAGCAATCAGCTTCAATGCAGAGCTTGCCTCTCATGCCATGCTTATTACCTTGTTCTTGTGCACAAGGACACGAAAGTCTTGTCAGTCAAAGCTGATGTAATAGCCTTTTTGCAGGCCAACCCTGTTAAGCCAATGCTACATCCCATGTCTCTTACACAAAGACTTTGCTGTGCACAGGACTTGCTGCCTTACATGGTGCGGCAACAACATAGCAGGCATCCTTTCTCAAGCAAACAAGATTCCAACCACCAAACTCCTAGTCCCTCCTCTTCTCAGAAGCTACAGCAATCAGACTCACTGACGCCCGGCTCTCAACTGGTGGATGTCATATTGAGTGCCAGCAAGGGCACTGGAGTGTCTGGGCACAGGGATATGTGGTGCAATGCCTATGTTGCCGATAAAGAGGGCTACTGTGGCAGAGCTAACACTCTCCAAGCCTACAGCGAAGTCAACAGGCAAGCTGTTGCAGCTGTAGCTGTTGGCTCAAATAGAAAGAGCCTTGTGCAGGCCACTATGACAGCAGACAGGGCTCTTGTGATCTGTGAGTGTTGTCATAGTGGTTGCATCTTGAGCGTGTTGATCATTTGACATTGCCCCTTTGCTATGTCATGTTCTGCAGCTGGAAAGCCTTTGCGCTCAGCCTCATTGAGAGCACCAGCGTCCCTGTGCTGGGTAGCTTGAACTGATTGTGCCATGCTGCAGGGACTTAACATCCTTTGATCTCGCCTCCCGCCTTCTGACAGAGAAGCCAAACAGCCGCTTTGAGAACTTTGTTCATGAGTCTGTCCAACTGGGCAGCAAGGCGACAGTCTCAGCTGGCTGCATTGTGGCCAAGGGCACTGTCCTTGGTGACAGGTGCAGTGTGAAGAGGTCCATCATTGGCACCACCTGCAAGTTGGGCAACAGCGTCAAGATTGTCAGCTCTATTGTCATGGATGATGTCATTGTGGAAGAAGGCAGTCATATACAGAACTCCATCATCTGCAGCGGTTCTCATGTCCAGGTATGCTTCGTGCATGTGGATTTTTCCATGCAAAGTATGTCACCAACCTGTGCAGAACGATGCCCTTCCCTGTGATGGTTGATCTTGTAGTGCCAGCGTGTTGCAAATGATTTAGCTTAGTAGCCGCACTATGTGTACTTCGTGACTGTGATGCATCTATGCTGGGTTTGGCAGTGCTCTTGTCAATGGTTCTGTATCTGCATGCAGGCTCAGTCCTCAGTGAGGGACTGCAAAGTTGGTCCTGGCTTCAAGCTATCTGAGGGCTCAGAGTACAGGGATGAAGTATTGTCAAAGGCCAAAGTGCCACAATAATATCATGATATCCTGCAGCAGTAGCATGCTTTTGGACGTATGTGCCATGTCACAATGATCACTTGCATAGCTAATTTGATTGCTGTTTGATAGCCTGTCTAGGGCTTGACAAGTGTTGGTAAAGGTGGCTTGTCTATTGACGCAATTGCATGCTGGTCAGGCTGTTCAAAAGTCGCCACGCTACACACGTGCATGTGAGCTGGTGTGACACGCAAAGGCCCATGCACCACATTGCAGGGTTTTACACACACTTGTTTGATCTAACAATCATTGCACTGTGTAATAGATCACGGCAGATGATACAGTCATCTTCCGCCTGGTGAACATAAAGAGGATTGCGATTCATTGCTAGGTACCATCTTGGTCTTTACAGAACAAGATATTGATTAACACACAGCATTGCATCAACACAATCTATAATGCCCATTAACAAGGACAAGCTTGAGCATCGTAATGCCTGCTGCCGAGTAAAATCAAGCGTAAACTGCGTACACAGTGGTACATGATACAACGCAAGACAGCACTGTTGATCCATGTGATGCTGAGGGTCATCACATTCTTGTCTCTTGTCTCTATCTTTCAGTTGATGGGCCTTGGCTGTTGAAGTCAATACACATCCAATTCAGTAGCTTGTTGTAATGCAACATGTCCAAGTCAAAGATGCTACCTGTACAAACCTTGATGCATGGTCACCATAATCGACTTATCCAAAATCGGTCAGCAGCAAGCTTTTGGCTCTCAGCCTTATACATCATCATCATCATCATCATCATCATCATCATCGGTGCAACTCAAGACTTGATAGCCCAGCTCTACTGAGTATGAGTCATATGCACTCTGCAAGAGCACATATGTCGGCAACCTTAACAGCAAGATTTTCTGGCTGACAAGGGCGGATAGCTTACTTGCAACAAGTACTTCTTCCAAGCAGCAACCTCAGGGCTATTCGAAGTGGACTGTACACCGCTGTTGAGACCTGCAAATAACTGCACTGGCTTGCCTTCCCACTGTTGCTTGATGTATTCAATCTGAGAGGCTGGCAAGTTGCAAAAGTCTGGAACAGGAATTGCATCAAGGTCTGCTCGCTGCCAGGTCTGCTGGAATGCAGGCTGCTGCGGGTCCTGATGCTGTGACTGCTGCCTATTTATGCCGTGAGAGACAGGGCTATCGTGCCCAGCTGGACCGAAGGGTCCCGGTAGAGAGCTGGAGGAACAGCTCGCCGACATTACTCAGCCAGGCAATCCTCATCTCAGGTATCGTTATGACCACCGTTGCCGTGTAACACAAACAACGAAACACAGAAGTCAGGTGCAGCTAGACCAAACAAAAAGCGAGGAAAAGTCGTCGGGGAAGCGCCATCGTGACTACGGTCGAACACTTCACACTTCTTCGCAATCAGCGCCCACGACGGCGAGAAGTTGCCGGAATTATGCAGCGCAACAGCAACGCCGTGACAGCTGGGGGAAAAAGCGGGGACGCATTCGTCCTTGCGCATTCGGGCTGGAAAAAGTGCGTCAGTGAGTCGGTGCGAATCAAACATTTCTTGAATTCGTTAACCTGCACAACCAGACATGCACGGTGAGATGTAGACTTCAGCAACGCTAAGCAACACTGCATCAACATGATGTACAGCATGGTTGCGATTGGCTCCAATTGGCGATGCACATGGTTCTGTCTCAAGAATTGCCATTCTGGCATCACATAGAGTGAAACCGGTAGGGCCGACCAGAACAACCGTTTCAATGCTAGACTCAGCACACAACTTATCTGGTAACATATGCTAGTTGATCCTGGGTAGGGATCATATGCTGATTATGACAAGGCTATACCTGTATACCTGTATACCTGTACCAGGTATATCTGTTCCCATTCATGCATCTCTACACCATGTTCGTAGAGCACCATTACACGCTGATAGCTAGCTGAAGAAAGCAATCCGACAGTAACGGATGCAGTGTAATACCATTAAGTGTGCTACATTATATGTATACATTGCTGAACAGACTCAGATGACAGGACGCATTTCACAGCTTGGTCCTCTGCACCCCTGCAGCTTCCAGACAATACAATAAAGTCTGTCACAAGCTAACAGTATTCACACTGACCAGCAGTCCCATTGCAAGCCCCTGCACAAAATTTGAAAGCACAACATGCAATGAGAGGCAGCCTAAAACGCAAGCCCGGGGCATTGCCTCTGCAAGCTTTGCCAAGGGGTCCCCAAACGCAACCCAGCAGCACTGTTTGGAGCCAGCCGTATAAACCAAAATATTTTATCAATTAATTATTTATTTAAGGTTCAGCTGACGCGGCTGACTGGTTTAACCCTCGCATGCCTGCCCAGCATACTGGATCATCTCGTTTCTTCCAACTTTCAAACTGCCATGTCCTGTTTGGCAGCCGCGTCAGTCTGCAGCTGATCATCCTCTTTTGGAATAGTGCACACAACATCGTCACTTCCAACTACTGCATGTGCTTCATGCGCTGACGCGGCACCCTTGTCGAACTTGCCGCCCAATAGGCGGTCAAGCGGCTGTAGCCCTTTCTGAATGACCTTCACAATGTTGTTGCCATGGGCTGCTGCCATGATCAAATTAGAACCCTCTGAATTCTCCAACAGGGTCAGGCCTGCCAGTCCCCATGCCACAGCAGTCCCAATGACATTGAATCCCAACAGTGTGTTACTACCTCCAGTGCCCCAAGCAAAGCCCCGTACATTGATGTAGTCTTTGCAGCACGCAGCTGTCGACAGCTGAAACACAACACCCATTGCAATGCCCCTGCACATGCACGGACTTCACTGTCCTGCTGAAACAATGGTACCACAAATGGTATAGGGGCAGAACTGTCAGATCATCATATGAGACCAAATGGACAGCTGAAGGGCAGCAAAGATGCAAACATTGCAGCAGATTGCGCACCAAATGGCAGCCTGCAGGCACTGAGTGGCAGTAACTACGAGGGCAGGGCAGTAATCAGGAGGACGGGGCAGTGACCAGGAGGGCAGGAAAACAGCAACAGTTTACAAGCTGTGACACACAAGGTGCTTCAGCGCATTTGGAATGTTGCACGAGCTACAAACAGAGAGCCATGGGAAACCAGAGAGCATGCAACAAGGGCTATTGTCAGCCACGGCACAGCAGGGAGGGCAGACACTGCCTCATGAGGCAACACTTCAACAAGAGACACTCACCACCAGAAAGGCAGATGGAAGGTGAGGGGGCGGTAGCCCTTCACAAAGATGAGGAACCACACAGGGGGGCCCAGTCCCATAATCAGGGTCCCACTCACTGTGGTTGCATTCAGTGCAGTGGGACTTGCCAGCAGAGGAAGTATGCCGATGACAGCCAGAATGACAATGATGATGCGCCCGGCTCTCAGGTGCCTGCATGCGCATGCAAGGCTTAGGCAACTCATAGCAAACAAGTCCCTCAGGGTTTGCCCAGGAAAGCCAATAGCAGCAAATGCTTGCATGGTTGCATCAGCTAAAATGTTTTGATGGCTACGGCGTAAAGGCTCCAGAAGCTGCTCCACCACTGACATCCAACCTTGCTGTTATGACTGCATTTGGTTTTTCACCCTGTGATATATATAGCATGATGCACCTGTATACATATTGTGAAAACAACCAAACACACCCAAAGCTGCTGTACACATGCCTACCGAATTGTAAGAAGATCACAATGAACAGCAGGACAACGCACGGCTACTGGTGGTACAAAAGACACAGCACTATGCAACAGGACGCATTCAAAGCCAAACATTGTCAGCTGACCTTTTGGTTGCAGTTTGAGGAGGTTGAGGGTGCCCGGTCTCCAAAATCCCCAGGAACTCTGGGCCAAGCAGCTTAGCAGCAGATGTGAAGGTGGAGTCTAAAGTGGACAGGGACTCTGTGATGAAAATGATGTTAGTCACGGAGTACATGGCGGTGCCAAAGTACTTGGAGACCGCTGTTGGGTTGCCCAGGAGCATGTTGGCATAGATTCCTGCAGGCACACTGTTACACCCAACAATTAATTGCATGACGAGTGGCATGCAAGCCCGGCTCCTGCAGTCTGCACCAGACAGCTTGACAAGCTTGCTTGATGTCTGCATAGACAGGGGCATACTGCAAGAGGTGTGTTGTGTGATGCATGCAGTAAATTGAACAGAATCAGCCGTGACGGCTGCTGCCACAAAGGGGAGATGCAATATGATACTCACAGACGATATCTGTGCAGTTGACGCAACAGCAGCATGCTCAAGATGGTTGCAGTGGCTGATGCCAATGCAGGCAGCAGCAACAACCGCCGCATAAGGCTCCCTTGTGAGCTTGTATGCATTGTGATGTCACGGCAGAACATGCAAAATGGCAACTTTGCGGCAGAGGCAAGTCAGTGTAATCTTGCATGAGCCAGATGCTAGCAGCTGCAGTAGTTACTCATCAGTCGCTTATGACTCACGTGGTAGGTTTCAAGATGGCAACCATGTTGCCAAAGATGCCAGTGAAGGCAAAGAGGAAGATGAAGGAGCCAGAGATGAGGCCTGCCAGCAGGAAGCTAATGAGCATAGCTTTGGGAGATGCCAGGAAGGCGCGATCTGTCAACACGGGGTCAAAAAATGGGTAGCTCAGAATGCCCTGCAAACAATTGTTGCACAGTTCAGACCTCTGCAGAACACTGTCTGTCAAGAGGTCACATGTATGGCCGACAAACACATGAGCGCCATGTCAGCAGAGCAAAGCAAACAAAGTGTAACAGCAGCTCCAGATATAATTTACCATGTGAATGATGCTGCTGCTGACAGACTGTAGATTGCCCCTCTTGTCTGCAATCAGCACAATATAAGCTTGCAGGGCCCCCTAGACGCATGCAAGCCAGCCAACATGGACACATGCATGTCTTCAAGCACAGTGGCTTTTGTATCATGTCAACAAGGATGGCTTTTACATTGTGTCGGCAAGGATGGGTTTTGAATTTATGTTGGCAAGCATGGGGCTCACCTGCAAGAGTCCCACACTCAGCAAGTCCATGCCGCCCTCCAGTGATGCTCGCTTTTGTGGCAGCCACTCTCCGCCTGCCCGGCTACACACAGGTTGCTGCAGCAGCTGACAGGTTGATGCAGAGTACACTCCCCCAACAGATGTGCACACGCTCTGACTGTTGATTGCTGCATAAAAAAAGAGACCTCAAACGCTGATGAGATGTGTCTGGCATACAGATAATTTGCATGCATTTAGACTGCAAGAGGAACCATGACATATGCACCTGCAATGTGCAATCAGCTTCTAGAGGCGCAAATGTGCTTGCAGCAACAGCTGTCATGCCAGTCAAAATGTTCAGACAGTACACTGCCTCAAACTTTGCACATAGGATGACAGGGAACCCTTAAAGCGTTTTATATCTTTGGATCCTTTTCAGAATGTCAGGCCATGTATGCTGCTTGATTTCACTGCTACCTTGCTCACAAATCATGCTATCAGAACAGTACAGGCAAGTCATCCTTACTTGCATAGTTACAGGAGGGTGCTGTGTAGTTGTAAGCTAGAGCAGCTTTAGTTGAGTCACCCAGCCAGTTGAAGGCTGCAGCTGAACATTGATCGGCGGTTACTAGTGGGGTAGGATCCGCAGCTAAATTACATGTTCCTGCATGGTGAAGAACTGTCAGCGCTGACAAGCCACAGCAACAAGAACATACAGCTGAAGTGATGACGTGTTCAAGTCAAGATGCGTTGGTGGTGTCAAAGCAAATGGAGTAAAGGAGGTGATATAAGCTTATAGATAAAATACCTCAGTGCAATGAGACATCACAGGTCCTAGCTTACACACAAAGCGGCCTTGCCTGATATTAAGACAGTATGATCATAGCAAATGCCAATTACCTGTCAGGGCTGCAAATCTGCAGACATGTACCCACTGCATAGCTTGCATGCAGCTCTGCCAGATGAAAGACTACAGAATGCAATGCAGATTGGCATGTCAACATGTTTGCAGGAGTGCATAGCATGCATCATGACTGTCTACCATGTGTTTTCAGGCACATGCACATGTCATGACCTTGTTTGAACCAGCCAGCATCTTCATGTTGAAAAGGACGTGTGTCAGTTGACATATTTCTACATACATACATAGATATCTGTAGCTGTACCTGCACCATTCCAGGATCCAAATCCTGCTGGAGCATTCACTCCCAGAACAATGAGCAGCGCAATCAGGAACCCCACGCACGTAATAGACTGAGCCACATCTGTGACTAACGATGCTCGCATGCCGCCTGTGACCGAGTAGATGACTGGAATGGCAGTTGACAGACAAGCACCTAGCCACCACTCTTTTGTGTGCTGCAGTCAACATACCGAACCAATCAAGGTGCAATCTGGTCTGACAGAAGCTACCTTGCTGTCTTGCATTGACTGTGATAACATGGTGCGGTACAGGCAAAGGGACGGAGTGTAAGGTTGAAATTTGATCATGTCACATTACTTTTAGTGCTTGGCTGCCTTACACAAACACAAACGCGTCCGATTAGAATATTTAGGCGTTGGTGAAACCAACATGCTGTCATGGTAGCTTAAACCGGCCAAATGCTACAAAGCATGGGCTGAGCCATGATGATGTGACATGAGGCTGTCACGCTGATAGGAATGTGCGCTATGTACCATGATTTCAATACATACCTCAGCTCCATAAAAGCCAGCCACTACCAGGGCATTGGACCAAACCTCTTGATATAGGCGGAACAGCACAGCCAGGCCAAAGGCCAAGGTAGCCATACTGCCATACCTCTCATTGATGGCCTCTGGAAGGCTCCTGTATCCTTGCCGAGTACGTATAAGGTAGATTACAATCCCAACAGACGCAAAGGAGGTATAGTAGGCAGCTGCAGCAGAAACAACAAGTCGAGGTCTTAGTCGAAGCAGGCAGGAATGTGCACACTAGCTGCCCCAGGCCAGCTTTGCAAGGACGCGAACTCACTGTATGCGCAAGCTCCGACAATGCCGTACTCTCCACCCAACAGAGAAGCGTTCAGGATGGACTTGGCAAAAACCCATGAGATGGAGGCGGACGCAGCAAGCAGCACGATGTGTCGAGCACCCTTCTTCTCAGATGTTAGCCCTCCTCTGCAACAACAAGCGGTGTTGCCACACTGAATGTTGGGCAGTCTCGTGGCTGCTCGTAAGTAAGTGAGTGCAACCTAAAATGCAGTGATCAAGCAACTTGCAGGTCTCGACCGTCTGCGATATGGCAGGGTTCAAGTCCAGCGGAAGTGCATGTACGACTGCAAAATCAGCTTGGAACACTTGTAGTCATGAAAAGTTGGGTGTCGCTGTCGGTCTCGATAGTGTGCGCTTGAGTGCTGCTAAAGCAGTGAAGGGCGACTGACCTATAGAAAAATTCAGGCTTCGTTACATAGGGCGCAAATGGTAAGATGAGTGCAGCGTATAGCAGCAGCCAAAACCATTGCAAATTGACGCGGCATGCCATCATCACGACAAAGAAGATTATAAGGATGATCAGTGTTCCCCAGAAGTGCAGACGATGCTGCTTGAAGGCATACTTTGGGAATGACGAAAGCCATAGTGTCAGCCTGCTGCCGGAAGCCATGGTTTGTCAACCCACTTCAGTTTGCGTTGGTGGGGTTGCAAACCTGTACAGGCTTGCCTTTCACGCGTGAATGCACAGCCACGAGCTCGTTGTTTCTGATCCGTACGGAGCGCGTGAATGGCGAGAGACAATGTATTACGTGATTTCAGATTTGCCATGATAGATCAGATGATAGATAGTATAGTTGAGTGTCACTTGATTCTTATCAATGTGCGTGGTGCCCTTTATTGTCTCTGTGCAAGTGCTCAAATACAAGAGGACAAGGTACAATAGGAACGGAGCGCAATTGGTTACAAGGGGGCAGAAGCAGCTGGCAACGAATTAACAGTATTGTTCTCAAGTACTAGTATACTACGTAGCACATGCCTGCGTCCAGCTATGTCTCCCGTTGAAGGTCTTTGGTCATCACTTCTTGCACTTCTTATGCATCCCCTGTGCTTTCTCTAGCCCTTCATGTCGTCCGAGTAGCTGCAAATGCTGCTGATATAACAATGTGATTTCTGCCATACAGTTTGTTCTTGGTCTTGTCTTGCCCTTCCTGTCAGCCTGTTGCCCACCTTGTGAACATTCTGAAAGCTTCCTAAATATCTTGCTATTCTGTCTTGTTGACAGGGTAGTCAGTAGTGTGGAAATACTGTATGTTCAGACATACAGGTCCAAAAGGCTGCAGAGTGCTGCATTTATGGTGTGCTGGGTGCTGTGAATGCCCTCACTTCAAGTCTCAAAATGTGTCACCTGCCAATAACAATTACTGATTTTGGGCAGTTGTGTTTCCAAGCCGCCTTGGCATTAAACACTGCATCTGCAAAGTCTGTTCCAATGCCACAGGGTCGTTCAATGTCATGGTACTGCTTCTGCCTGTCGCTATGGTAATGTCTCTCCCGCCAACTAACAAGGCATTTCAACATAAGTTGCCATGAACTCAAAATACAAAGTGAGGCAGCTTACAATGCACTGCCTTGTTGACCTCCAATGTAGCTTTAGTGCATGTCTGTGTTTGTGCAACATTGCCATCTGAGGCATCTTTCACCATGCTACGGCTGGTCCAGTTTCATAATGCATTGTCCATTGCTCTGAGTTGCCTAAAAAGCACATGCTATCACAAGCAGTGAAATTACTTGCATTGTGCTAGCACTGGTGTGGAAACTCAGCAGCATTATCTGCACTTCGTCAAAGATGTAGACACATCGTCAACCTCCAACACTGCTAAGGCTTTGTGAAGTATCTGTTGCAGTGCCTATGTTGCCTGGTGTGGCAGGCGTGTTACTGCTGTCATGCACCGTGACAGCTGTTAAAACTTGAGAGTGGTTCAGCTCCAGAGCGACGGCCATGCTTCGGGACACCTTGCCATGAGTAGGCAGGGCTTACAAGGTACCAAGAGTGATGTGTAAGAGTATGCACATAAGCATGTAGGGTAAGTGTATATCAGCCACTGGCGGCCAGTTGAACCTGGCCAACGCCCTTGCAGCTTTATCCAAGCAACACTTGTAAATTCACGTCCGTCAACCCACTGGCACACAACCTACCAGTTGTCAGCTCAGTGGACACGGCTGTACATATACCATGCACAGGTTGCAGTCAGACCAAAGCTGCCCAATGCAGCAGAAAACCCTAATGACTTGCCTGAAACCTATCGAGCACTCAGCAGCACCTATGTAGGACGCTCCTTGCGTTGCTCTCAGTCCCCTGCTCTGTGTGTCTGGAAGGTCGGGAGGTTGACGCGAGTGTGTTGCAAGACTGGGTGGGGCGAACATTGTACACGCAAGCTCCGCGCGAGCATGGCAGCTGTAGGTCTTGTGATCGCAGCTCAATCAGCGCCAGTATTGCTGCCGTGCAACGATGCCTGACATGATTGTTTTTGCAGACCGTTCCAGTAAACCCAAAGCCTTTCTTGAACGAGTTGACTGGCAAAATCGTTGTTGTCAAGTTGAAGTGGGGCATGGAGTACAAAGGTAGAATACCTCAGCCAGTCGAGTGTACTTTCTTTCAGCTATATCGTCACAAACTGTGAGCTGAAAATGCGTCTGCAGGATATCTTGTTTCGGTAGACGCATACATGAACCTGCAGCTGGCAAACACAGAAGAGTTCATAGAAGGGCAATTTACAGGCAATTTGGGAGAGGTTTTGATACGGCAAGTTTCATGTTTACCTAAGTCTAGCCAATTGTGCATGCCAATGAGCTGCCAAAGACCTGGATGTATACTCATGCTTCCACAAGCACATTCAGATGTTCAATGGACTCGCTCAGGATGTTGGCATGACAGCCTTCACTTGAAAGTCTGGCTACGCCATGTAGGTGCAACAATGTACTGTACATGCGGGGAGTGCCTGAAGGAGATGAAGATGGTGAAGCAAAGGCAATGGAGTCCTAGCACCCGCTAACCTTGTCATCTCACTCGCCTGATGAGCAGATAGCAAAGTGCTTGCTGTCTGTGATCTTGATGCAGCCTAGCATAATGTGGTGTCGCCACAGATGGAGTCAGCCCTTCAGCAGGGTAAGCTTGCACCGAAAAGTCAGGCCTTTTGCGTCAAGCAAAGTCGAACTCTGTCAGACAGCTTCAATCAGTTTGAACTAAGTTTAGCTTACATTGCCTATGAGCGTTCAGACTGTATCTCTGACCAGGCACGCAAACGCTGTGCAATATCAGGTTCCTTTTCACGCTTCAACATTTTGACATGCGGTGCAGCAGTGATGCCATGACTATGTCTCTCGTTATTGATTGTCTGATGAACATTATATGTGTCACTCTTCAGCTTTTCTGCCAGATGCATATATATGCTGCTGCCAATGCGGTGCTGATCAGCTGCATGCTGAATAATTTGCAGTGTCTGCAAGCGACTGCGATCAGACACTCTCATCCTGATGTTTTTGTAAACACATCTTGAGAACAGAAGAGGTTCCTGCAATTGATGCACAGTCTTCAGATGTTGACAACATGCGAGAAATGAAATTTCAGCTTCTCTTGTAAGCCAACATGACAAAATCTGCAGGTACAACACATTAGCTAACACGATGGAGTGCTGAACAATCTTGGGCTCACCTCGCTAGCATATCTGTACTGTGGCTTGCACGGGTTCTGCTCAATGTCAAGCAGCTGCTGCACAACATCAGGGTGCTCCAACTTCTGACCAACCATCATCAGAACAGCAGCCATGCA
>JAABUK010009833.1_pt1 | contig 12936 bp, 21 predicted proteins | sample 5559141 | NCBI WGS metagenome assembly JAABUK01 (sample SAMN10711869, study PRJNA513367) | rock metagenome | isolation source: Antarctica rocks | place: Antarctica: Victoria Land, Pudding Butte nord | collected 2016-01-03
GCTCGCACCCAGCCCGCCAGCGTCCGGCGGTCAGCCTCCCGTAAGACCAGCGGCGCAACTCGAATCGACATACGTCATGATTTCAAAGATCAACCGTAAAGTCATTTATGACACGCGACACTAGCGCCAGGATCTCCCGAACGAGCCCTACTCGGAACACGCCCGGCGACTCCCGAAACGCTCGCGGCCATCCGGAGCCAGTATCACTTGGACCAGAGCCTCTTCGAGCAGTACTTGATCTGGGTCAAAGGCGCCCTGCACTTCGATTTTGGAACATCGATACAGAACCAGCAATCGGTGACGGACCTCCTTCAGCAAAGAGCGGCCGTTAGTTTCAGGCTGGTCGGGCTAGCATTCCTTCTTGCTATCGTTCTCGGTATCCTTCTAGGGCTAATTAGCGCTGTTTTTGAACGATCCCTTCTTGACCGGACAGTTGTTGCCCTAACGATCGCAGGAGTCAGCGCTCCGGCATTCGTCAGCGGGCTTATACTTCTCTACATATTCGGCGTTCAATTGGCTTGGTTGCCAATTGGAGGGACTCAAAATGGTTTTGAGAGCTACATCTTACCATCAATTGCTCTGGCAATCGGTATGCTAGCGTTAATTACTCGTATTGCCAGGACGTCGTTTGCTCGAGAGTTGAACCGAGATCACGTGCGCTTCGCGCGCGGCCGGGGCCTTTCTAATACGCATATTCTCCTGGCCCATGTCATTAGAAATGGAATGATTCCGGTCGTCACATCAGCCGGCCTCGTTCTCGCCCTGATGATGGGAGGTACAATTCTCGTGGAGACGGTATTCTCACTTCCGGGCCTTGGCTCGCTCTTGGTCACTGCAACATTAGCACAAGACTTTCCTGTTGTTCAGGCGATAGTGTTGCTCTTGGCTGTGCTTATCGTTCTAGTCAATCTAGGCGTGGACCTAACTTATCCAATCTTGGACCCTCGCGTTCGCTTCGAAGGGCGTAGTTCATGACGCGCGCAATGCCCCCAACTGTTCCGGCCGGAATGTGGAGGCCGTCAGTGGCCGGTCGCTGGTTTCGTCACAACGGGCTGCTTGGAATGATCTTGGGTTTCTTGCTATTGATCGCTTTGTGTGGTTTGATCGGGACGCTCATTTCTCCACACAACCCCAACGCTCAAGATTTACAGGTGGGTGTCACCTCCCATTCGTCGAATTTCTGGCTGGGAACTGATTCGCTGGGGAGGGATATAGTTTCACGCACGGTTGTCGGAGCTCGTAGCGCAATAATAGGACCGATACTCATAGCCCTTGGAACTGCCCTGATTAGTATCGTCTTAGGTGTCTATGCAGGGTACAGAGGTGGCCTACTTGATTCGATAATTATGAGGTTCGTCGACTTCGCCTATTCAACACCCCCACTCCTGTTGGTTGTTGTCATTGTTGGGCTGATCGGGGGAGGATATTTCGTCGCTGTCGCGGTGCTGGTCGTGATCTCCGTGCCGTACGATATCAGGGTTATTCGCGCTGTGACTCTGGAGCAGCGAGGTTTGCCATACATTGAGGCCGCACGAACATTGGGAATATCGGACAGACGGATCATGGCGCGTCACATCGTGCCTAACGTGGTGCCATTCGTCGTGATTAATAGCTGCCTTGAGTTCGCGTTCGGGCTCGTCACCCTAGCGGCCTTGTCTTTTCTCGGACTCGGCTCGCCACCTGGAACTGCCGATTGGGGAAGGATGCTTGATGAGAATCGGGCAATTATCTTTCAAAACCCAGCGGCCGTTTTCGCGCCAGGCATTCTACTGGTTGCCACGGCAGCGGCCGTAAACCTGGTTGGAGACATGATAAGTGAGCGATTCTCCGAGCGAGCTCTACTTAGGGCGGGCTAATGGTAGCCGTTGTCGACTCAACCCCCTACGAAGGTGAGGTTGATGCGGATCCGCTCTTAGAGATCGAGGGCCTCGAAGTTGTGGGCCCAGCAGGTTTATTGGTAAGTGTGAGCGGTTTGCGTGTTGGCACCAATGAGTCCGTGGGTATCGTGGGTGAATCAGGTAGCGGGAAATCGCTGACGGCCCTTGCCGCGTTAGGGTTATTGCCCGATGAAGTACGAAGCGCGGGTTCGATCAGGTTCATGAGCAAGGAACTGATTGCGACTGGCTCGAGGTCATTGCGTCGCATGCGTGGCGGGGGTGCATCCCTGCTTATGCAAGATCCCGGGACTATGCTCAACCCCCTGCGACGCTGCGTGACTCACGTTGAGGAGGGTTTGGGATCGGGGTGGGGCCCAAGCAGGCGTAAGTCGCGCCGGTCCGAGGCCCTCCGGCGCCTAGCGGAGGTTGGTATCGATGAAGAGGCGGCCATGCGCTTCCCTTTTCAAGTCTCAGGTGGAATGGCCCAGCGTGCTGGACTCGCCGCGGCGCTTGCTCGAGACCCGCGTCTGCTTATCGCAGATGAGCCAACGACGGCTCTCGATGTAACAACACAACGCGAGATTCTATCTCTCTTGGCAAGACTGCGACGTCAACGAGGAATGAGCCTGCTGCTTATTACGCATGACTTACAAGTAGCCTTTGAGGTTTGTGATCGAATTTATGTTATGTACGGCGGGTCTATCCTCGAGGAGGCCTCACCAAGAAGTTTGATTGACGATCCGATGCATCCGTATAGCCAGGCCCTGCTTATGTCCGAGCCAAGCGTCCGTGTAAGGCGCGAAAGATTGAACACGATACCTGGGTTTGTTGCTAGAGCCAGTGAGACCCGTGGACGTTGCACTTTCGCCCCGCGATGCACTTGGGTCCGCGACGTGTGCGTGGAGAGGGCTCCGGCGCTAGTGGAAGTACAGCCTGGCCACGCGACAGCTTGTATTCGGGTCCACGAGATCCGTGAACGCTTGAAGGGGCCAGTTCTGGCTCTTGAGAGTGGCCACGGTGCGTACGAAGAAACTAGCGATCGGCCGCCGCCTCTGCTTGAGATGCGCGGGCTGGTGAAATCCTTCAAGCAGACGCGTCGCCCTGAGGTCAAGGTGCTACGCGGGATTGATCTACGGGTCGGCCAGGGCGAATCTGTGGGTCTAGTTGGGGAGTCCGGGTCGGGGAAGACGACCTTGGCGCGTTGTCTGATGGGCCTCGAGACACCTTCATCCGGATCCGTTCTGTTGTCTGGGCTGGAGTTGGCCGATTACGGTCACTTGAGTCACTTGCAACGACTGGATGCTCGGCGTTGCGTCCAAATGGTGTTTCAGAATCCGTATGCTTCGCTCAACCCTGCGCGATCGATTGGCGCAACGCTGGCGGAGGCGGCAACTATTGCTAGAGACGCCCATGAGGGTGGTCGACGGAGTCCTTCGGAGCTCCTCGAGTTGGTTGGCCTGCCGCCTTCCTACACACGTCGGCGCCCGGCAGCGCTTTCAGGAGGTGAACGCCAACGTGTTGGGATCGCGCGTGCGCTGGCGGTACAGCCCAAGCTTTTGGTATGCGATGAACCAACTTCCGCGCTAGACGTCTCTGTTCAGGCGCAAATTATCAACCTATTACGAGATCTGCAACGAGAGTTGGGCTTGGCGCTCTTATTCGTAACGCACGATCTTGGTGTTGTGAGACAGGTCGCTGACCATCTATACGTGATGGCGAAGGGCGAACTCGTGGAACAAGGAGTGACCCAGTCGGTGTTGGATGATCCTAAGCATCCATATACTCAGCTATTGATCTCATCGGTTGCACACATGCTGTGATCTCGCTTCCTCCCATGAGGCAGCGAACTCGCATGAAGGATGAGGGTGTTGTTTATGACTAGCAGGATGGTAGATGTCCCAGGCGGAAGCGTTTGGTCAGATGCCGTTGGTTCCGGAAGTGGGGTCCCTCTGCTCTGCCTTCATGGTGGCCCTGGGTTTCCTCATGATTACCTCAGCTCACTGGGGAGCCTGGGTGACTCCAGACCAATTATTTTCTATGACCAATTGGGGTGTGGGCGTTCGGCGCGGCCAGACGATGCGTCGCTATGGACGTTGGAACGAGCCTTAATGGAGGTCGAGGCCATTCGCATCGCCCTGGGCTTGGGCGACTTTCATCTCTTTGGGTCGTCTTGGGGCGGATTATTAGCCATTGAATACGCTGCCACTAGGCCGCATGGGCTAAGATCTGTCACCCTGTCCAGCCCGGTTGTTAGTGTTCCTGTTTGGTGCCGAGATGCTGAGTCCTTGAAGAAGGCCTTGCCTCGCGAGGTCCAGGAAGTCATCGCGTATCATGAGTCGCAGGGATACTTTGATTGCCCAGAATACACCTCCGCAGTGCTTGAGTTCTGGAAGCGACACGTGTGCCGTATCTCTCCATGGCCACAGGAGTTGGAGGCCTCCTTTGCGGGGTTTGGTGTCTCCCCTTATCGAGAAATGTGGGGGCCAAGTGAGTTCACCCAGACAGGCAACCTTAAGGGCCACGACGCGACGTCACGCCTGTCAGATATCCATGCCCCGACTCTTTGGACCTGCGGGAGATACGATGAGGCGCGACCCGACTCGACTGAACATTTCCACTCGCTGATGCAAGACTCACAATTCGTCGTGTTTGAAGAGAGTTCACACATGGCGCACATTGAAGAGCAAATGGCTTATTTGGCAACGTTAAGGGAGTTTTTAGGTTCGGTTGATGGCCGTTGACGAGCAGTTGTAAGAGCCGATGCAGGGGTTCCCTGGGAAGAACGAGCCCTAAGTCACTTCTAGGGCGTCGCTCGGGGAAGCTGACGAGAGTGATGCGTACTGGGCGATAGGCCTGAGGGAGAGCGATGCCGTTGCTGTCGTTCGCTGAGCGACTCTCGAGACGCCGGCCTGACGGTTATGGAAAGTTGGGTTTGACTCTGGAATGGACCTCTTTGGAATCCCATCGCGGCCCATGTTTGACGTGGAAGCGAGGCTATCTGGTGGTCCTGATGGTCATGTAATCGTAATATTGTGCTGTATCCCGACGCTTAAACAGGTACGGTCCTCCGTCTTACGACGGAGGATGGCCGGGTTGGCTGGGGTGAGGTCAGCGGGGCCGGTCAAGGGGTTTTGTGGCCTTGTTTCTGGTTGTCGGAATTTGTCAAGGTGGATGAGGCCAGTGGGTGTCATCAGGCGGCCGGTTCGGCTGGCTGGTCGATCCAGGCCTGACATGGCGTGGCGAGGATCTTTGGGTCGGTGCTGCTGGTGAATAGCGCGTGAGGCGGGTTGCCGTGAGCGCTGCTGACCGGTCGGCGTGGATGGTCACGGCATGGCCGTAGTGGACGCCGGCGCGGGTGCAGGCCGATTCCGGTGTGGTGGTGCTCGTGGTTGTAGGCGGTGACGAACCGGTCCATGAAGGCCCGGACCTCGCCGATGGAGGCGAACCGGTCGGGGAAGACCGGGGCGTACTTCATGGTCTTGAACAGCGATTCGGAGTACGGGTTGTCATTCGACACCGAGGGCCTGGAGTGGGAGCGGGTCACGCCCAAATCGGCGAGCGGGGTCGCTACCGACTTCGACGTCATCGAGGTCCCGCGGTCGGCGTGGACCATGGACGGGATGCGATGGCCCCGGAGATCTCCGTCATCATCTCCTCGGCCAAGACACCGGCCTCATGGGCGTGGAGGTGGGCACCAACGATGTAGCGGGAGTAGATGTCGATCATCACGTACGCGTCGTAGTAGAGGCCCTTGGTCGGGCCGGGCAGCTTGGTGATGTCCCCGGTGTAGACCTGTCCGGGTCCGGTCGCGACCAGTTCGGGCACCGTCCGGACGGGGTGACGGGCCAACCGTCGTCTCTCTTGGACCTAGCAGGGCTCGGCCAGGATCAGGTACATGGTCGAGACCGAGCGCAGGTACTCGCCTCGTTCGAGCAGCGTGGCGTAGACCTGCAACGGCGCCTGGTCGACGAACTCGGCCGAGTCGAGGACCTTCAAGACCCGAGTCCGCTCGGCCAGGCTCAGCTTGTTCATCGGTGCACGAGCAGGGCTGTGCGGTGGCTCGGCGATGTTCGTCTGGCGTCTGGGTGCGGGTCGCGGTGGCCCGAGGAACCCCGGTCAACGCTGCTCCCCGTCGGGTCGGCACTTTGGCTGCAGTGAGCTCACGGTAGGTTGCCTTCCTACGTCCTCGGACGGGAGATCGAGCTGCAGTTGCAGTCCGGTCCGGTGCATGTCGACGTGGCGTACGGCGGTGCGATCTACGCCTCGGTGCCCGCCTCTGCTTTGGCTTGTCGGTCACTCCGGAGTGCTACGGCGACCTAATCAGGGCCGGCAGGGAAGTCAAGTGGTCGTTAAGTGCGACGCGATGGGCCGAGCATCCGAGCGATCCCGGCCTGTCCGGCATTTACGGGACAATCTTCTACGACGACCTCGGTGATACCGCCGACGGTCCGCGCCAGCGAAACGCGACCGTCTTCGCCGATGGTGAGGTCGACCGCTCACCGTGCGGCTCCGGGACGGCCGCGCGGGTCGCGCTGCTCGCCGACGAGGGGCGGTTGGGCTCCTCCGGAACACTGCTCCACGAGTCGATCGTTGGCACCCACTTTACCGCGGAAGTGCTGGGGAACAGCATCCACGATGGACGAGTCGCTGTCCTCACCGAAGTACGTGGGATGGCCTATCGTACGGGAGAGCACGACTTCGTCCTCGATCCGAGGGATCCGATCGGACAGGGGTTCGTGCTCCGTTGAATCGACAAAAGATGACAGGAGGGGGGCCAGTGACGAGCCTTGAAGGTGTGCACGATGGTGTTTTGGAGCTTCCTTCCTTCCACAATCGCCAGAGCTTGCGCCACCAAGTGGCGCACGCACTCCGTGCCGCCCTGGTCGCCGGCCAGATGCGTCCGGGACTCGTCTACTCCGCACCCGGTCTCGCCGAGCAGTTCGGAGTCTCTGCAACACCGGTGCGTGAGGCCATGCTGGATTTGGCCAACGAAGGCTTGGTCGAGGCCGTGCGCAACAAGGGCTTCCGAGTCACCGAACTCACCGATAAAGACCTCGATGACATGACTCACATACGTACGCTCATCGAGGTGCCCACCGTCGCCGATGTCGCCCGCCGACGCGAGGACGCAACGGCTTTAGCCGTAGAAGCGCTCCGGCCGCTGGCGCGTGAGATTGAGCAGCATGCGGTCGAGCCAGACCTGATCCAGTATGTCGAGGCTGACCGGCGGTTCCACCTCCGGCTTCTCGCTCTCGCAGGCAACCCGCATCTGGTCGACGTCGTGCGTGGGTTGCGCGCCCGGAGCCGACTCTACGGACTCCAAGCGCTTGCCGAGCGCGGCGAGCTGCAGGCATCCGCAGCTGAGCACCGGCAGCTCGTCGACATCGTGCTCGCAGGAGATCCAGACGGCGCGGCAGATCTAATGCGGCGGCATATCGGGCACGTGCGCGGCACTTGGGCCGGCAGTCAGGAATGACGTCGCACCACCGTCGCTCCGGCGGCGACGCAGCTTGTCGGCGAACGCCAAGACGCGATCGACTGATTTGCCGTCTCAGTCCAGTCGCTCGTGGGGACCCCAACGAGTATGCGGAACTCCGGTTCAACGGCGCTGGGTCAACAAGGAAGCCCACCTCTCCCAGTTCCTTCGGCCATCAGTGCTGGCGCCCGAAGGCTGGCGATCAGATCACCAGGCGTTTAGACCGCCGCAAGGAGTGGGTCGGTCCAGCCTGTGACCATATGGAGATGCCACGACTTGCAGAGGTTCGGTTGACTGATCCGATAACGGTTGAGGTCATTCGTGACGGCCTGCTGGCTGCGGCAGAAGCGATGGCCGGAGCGGTGAGCCGAATGAGGACATCTTTCATCTGATTCTATTCAACAGCCGAGTGCCTGCCCGGACAATCGGGGATTTGCGAGCGCAAGTGTCGGCTTGTATGTCCGTGACGCGCCGGATCCACGAGTTCGTGGCCCGATACGGCGGAGACGTGATCCGCAACGCAATGGGGCTGAGCAATGACCACGGGGAACCGCTGGCCCGGTTCGCCTTGGCGAAGCTACCCAAGGGCACGTGGACAGCACACGACTTCGTTGATAGTGACGGTGTCAACAGGGACCGGTTGGTAAGGATGAACGTCTCGGTCACGATCACAGAAGGCGAGATGGTCATGGATTGGGCTGGGAGCGAACGGTGGAGTGGCCTTGTTGATGATCAGGAAAGGCTTCATCGGGCCGATCGCGCTGCCCTACGGCGGCTGGCGGGCCCGGCCGGTACGCCGGCGCCGGAACCCCGCAGCAGCAGATCGATCCCGGACCAGGAGATGTTCTTTTCCGGCTTGGGCCGCCGCGTCGAGACCCGGGTCGAGGAGCTGGCGGCGGCGTTGGCCGGGGACGGTCCGGGCGGGGAGGTCTGCCTGGCTGGGTCGGCGGCGGATGGCCCGATTCGACGCCGAAGCGCAGATCCTGCGCCCAGGCGAGTCTCGCGAGACTCGGCGAGCAGCATGGCCAGGCTGCCGGCGTACGGCTCCACGTAGTGCTCATAGGGCTGCAGCAGGGCGGCGATCCTGCTGGCAGGGCGGGTCTTGCCACCGAAGTACGTCAGCGGTGGTTGGACTTCAGTGCCCGTCATCGTTGCCGGGTTCGGACAGTGCGAGATCACAGAGCGGGGACACGACACCCGCGTGGCCGTCCTTGCCGGAGAAGCGGAGCAACCTGGTCGAAGCAAGGGATCGTCGAACGGGCTCGGTGCACGTGCTGCTCACGGCCGGTCGGAGCGACGCTGTTCGGCGGCGGCCGCGAGGTGGTCGACGATCGCCTCGGCGAGCTTGCGGTTGGCGGCGGCGATCCACGCGTCGACGTGGGTTTAGTGGGCGGTGTGCAACGCGCATTCGGCGGCGTAAAGCTGTCGGGCCGTGGTGTGGAGCCGCTGGTCGGTGCCGGGGCCGGCTGCAGTCGCTGTTGTAGGCATGTCGTTCCTCCTTCGTCGGGTCCGGTGCGCGGATGGGGTGGTGTTCGGGATGCGGGCGGCGTGTTCATGCGGCGCTGGCAGCGGCTCCGCGGCGGCGGGAGACGGTGCGTTTGGTGGTGGCAAGCTGCTCGGCGATGTCGCGGATGGACTTGCCGCGTTCGGTGAGCCGGCGCACGGCCTCGGCCTGCTCGGCGCCGGTGAGGTCAGCCAGGCGGATACCGTCGCCCGCGACGGCGCGTTCGACGGCGATCTCGTCGACGTCGTCCGGGCTGGCCGGCTGCGGCCAGCTGTCCGGTTGGGGGTGTGGGTCGGTGTCGATGTTGTCCCAGGCCAGCGGTGGTGGCCAGCCGCGGGCGCGGGCATGAGCCCGGGCGTTGTCGGCGGCGTGCCGCTGGGTGGGGGTGGTCTTCGGCGGGACGGTTTGCCAGAGCCGTTCGTAGAGACGGTTGACCTGCCCGGCGGTGCGGGCGGTGACCTGCTGGCCGGTCATGCTGCGTTTGAGGTTGCCGGTGCTGCGGTCGAGCTCGGCGGCCAGCTGCGGCTGGGTCCAGCCGAGCGCGATCAGGGCTTGCAGGCGCCGGCGGGTGCCGGTGGCGTCGACCTGAGTTCGGGGTGCCCGGTTGGCGTCGACCGGCGCGACGGCCAGAAGCCGGGCGGCCGTCTCGGGACGGACCCGCCGGACCGGCGACCGGTTCCCGGTGCCGGGGTCGGCGAGCTTGCGGATGTGGCTGACCGACGTGCCGGCAAGCTGCGCGATCCGGTCTACGCCGATCCCCCTGCCGCGCAGCATCTGGATGTGGTCGCGGACCGGACCGGCATCGACGTAGGGGTTCCACCGTCCGAACGCCCGCTGCCGGGCGGCGGACCTGGCGGCCGCGGTGTTCGCCGCCGTGCAGCCGGCGCAGCGGCAGCGATCACGGACGTAGGCGACCCGGCTGCCGTGCGGGTGCGGGGCGCCCGGGTGGGGGCAGTCCCGGGTCGGGCGGCCGGAAGCCCGGGCCGCCCGCCGTTCGGCCGCCGCGGCCTGCTGATGCTGACGGGTGCAGGAATGCCGCCCGTGGTGGGCGTCGGCGACACCGTCGCCGGCGTAGCTGCGGGTGTAGCCGCAGGTCGGGCACGAGCGGGTGACGTTCACGGCCGCTGCCGACGCCCGACCTCACCGCACGGTCCGGCCGCGTCACCACCGGTGCGCCCGGCGGCACAGTTGGACAGGTCGGCGGGGTAGCCACAGGGAGGGCGGCGGCCTGCGACCCCGGCCTCGCCGAGCCGGTCCTCAATCCAGTCGGTGCGGAGGGTGCCGTGGTCACCGACATGGTCATCGAACGCCATCGCGGCGAGCCGGCCGCTGACGGCCGCCCACTCTCGTTCGGACAGGTCACGTTCGAGGTGCGCCTCGACGATGACCCGGTCGACGTAGGCGAGGCTGACGGCGAGCCTTTCGGCCACGTCGACCAGCAGCCGGTGGACGTCGCCGGCGTAGGCGGCGACCACAGCATCCACCGCGCGGCGACGACAGTCATCCGACCCCCGATCCGCACCGGCGATCGGCACGCGGCCCGCGGCCGGTCCACCGGTGGCCGGCTCGATATCGGGATCCGGTTCAGCCATGCGCCGTCCAAGCGCGCCGACGCTGAGGCCAGGCCGATCAGCACTGCGTACGGGGCTTTTCATGCGGCACTCGACGAGCCGAAGGCGGGCGGGTCGATCTCGGTGAGCACGTGGACGGCTTCGCAGCCCACCTCCAGCACCCAGCAGCACACCCCGGCGGTGTCCTCCAAGCCGATCAGCCGCCGCGAGCCCATCCGGGCGATGCCGACCCGCCGGAGCCGTTCGCCGCGATGGCCGAGAACAGCGGCGGCGACGGCGCGGACGGCCGGGCTGTCCAGGCGGTCCTGGGCACACGGGCTATCCGTCCAGCTGGTCCGGGAGACGGCGGTGAGGATCTGCGCCCGCTGGACCCGGTCGGCGGTGAAGCCCACCCGTACGCCCAGCGCCGTCCAGGACAGCCGCCCGCGGGCCGCTGGACCGCTCACCGCGGCTGCCCTCCGGCGCCGGCCGGGACCGGGTAGGCCGATGGGCCTGAGGTGGTCCAGACGTTGATCACGCCACCTAGGCCGCTGTCGGCGGCGTCAACGGCGACCACGTACTCGACCCCGCCGTCCTTGCGGTGGATCGACAGGATCCGGCCTGGCATGAGGCGCCCGTGGCGCTGGACGTGGACCCGGTCGCCGACCTGCAGACCGGTCCGGCTCCGGCCGTCGCAGTCACTCGTGGTCATCCCGCTTTCCCTTCAACCCGCACCATGAGTACACCTTTAGTGTACTGGACCTTTGGTGTAGTACGCCAGATGTAGTGCGTTGCTTAGGTACGGTCCGGGGTTGTGAGCGGACATCAGCCGGTCGTGGTGGCCATGGCCGAGCTGATCGACATGCTGGGACTGAGCAAGTCCTGGGTGGTGCGGCTGGTCAAGGAGCCGGACTTCCCCCAGCCGGTGGAACGGCTGCGAGCCGGGCAGATCTGGTACTACGCCGACATCGCCGAATGGGCGCAGCGCACCGGCCGCACCATCCACCCCATCCCCGACCGCTGACCCCCCGGCCTCGGCAATGCCGCGGCTGGACTGCGGCGATGCCCGGTGGCGGCGGGCACCGCCGCGAGGTGCGGGGTGCCGTCGGGGTGGATCCAGAGCGCATCCGTCCTCCCGGTGCTGTGCGGGTCGCACCGAAAGGGCACCGTCTACGGGCTTGTGGTGACAACCAGGCGGAAAGTCGCTGCACCGAACGGGATGCGACGTCACGCCGCCCGGCGCCGGTGAGCTGGGTGCGGGTGGGCGGCGCGCACTCAGGCCCGGCACAAGTGCGGCGACGACCTTCGCATCCCGTGAGGCAGGTGTCGGCGTAAGCGCGTCGAAGACCCGGCCGGCCGGCCGGAGCGGCGGTCTCTACCCGACAGCCCGCGATCCGGCCACGGCTGAAACTTGTCCAGGTCCGGGTACGCGAGGCGATCCCCCGGCGGGGTCCGCCAGCGGCAGACGTCAGCCGAGATCGACGGTCCCGGCCGCTGGATCAGCTCCCCGCCCGGCCGCCGACGAAACCGGCAACCCGACCGTGCGGCGCCCAGTCGGAGGCTCGTCGTCGACCGGTTCGGCCCGAGCCAGGCGACGGACCTCGATGACTGTCAGGTCCAGCAGTGCGGCCGCCCGCTCGGCGCTCACCTGTAAGGCCAGCAGCAGCCGCACCGCCTCCCCGGCCCGGCCGGTCGCCGTCTGCAGGACACGATCGGCCTCGTCGCGACTTTCCAGGGCCAGCAGGGCTGCGGCAGTGGCCTCTTCCAGCCGCTGGTCCTGCTCGTCGCGGGCCCGGTCCAGCTCCCGGCGCCGCTGCCGCGCCTTGGCCAGCGCGCTCCGGTTCGCGCTTACCGTCCTGACCGCCATCCCGACCTCCCCATGTCCCTACAGCCGGCCGGATCGTCACACGCATCTCCGCCACGACGGCGTGAGTGAGCGTTGGGCCGCGACGTGGTCGCTGCCCGCGGTCTGGGCGCGAACGGGCGGCCGGCCTCGGGCGTTTTCCGGACCGTCGCCACTGAGATGCCGCTGTTGCTCGCCGCTCGCCGCCCGCAAGATGTGGCAACCGCGCTGACCAGCTCTTCGAAGGCGCCACCGGCGCGGCCGCCGTCGGAGTCCCAGTCGGGACGGGCCACGCTCGCCCCGCCGGTACTACCGCCACGACGCCGGCCCCTCAGGCTCTCGGCCACCGGCACCCGCCACGGCCGTCACGTCGCTTGCGTCCGCCTCGGCGTCGCTGCACCGTCCTCGCTCGCCCGCCAGGGTGTACCGGCCGCCCCACGGGAGTTCGACCTCGCGTCGACCAACGGCCCGTCAGATCACGGAAGCCGACCCTCTTCTCCGCGCGCCCGCGACCCGCCGCGCCGTCGCACGCAATCACCACCACCACCACAACAACAACTGTCCCGTCCAGTTGAACATTGCGAGAGATCGCCCGCGCGACGGAGTTCCGCAAGGTAGATCTGGACGGTCCAGGCCGAGGTCGTCCACCCCTACCTTGCGAATTCGGCGTCGTTGCGGCTAGCCAT
>JAABUK010009834.1_pt1 | contig 12935 bp, 8 predicted proteins | sample 5559141 | NCBI WGS metagenome assembly JAABUK01 (sample SAMN10711869, study PRJNA513367) | rock metagenome | isolation source: Antarctica rocks | place: Antarctica: Victoria Land, Pudding Butte nord | collected 2016-01-03
GGCGGACCTGCATACGGTGCTGGTGATGGCGCAGGTGCCGGAGGCGGACGCGACCAAGATCAGCGTCAGCGACCCGGCCGAGATCACGCTGGCCGGCGATGCCGGCCGGCGCTGGGAAGGCCGGGTTTCGACGCTGGGGGCGCAGCTGAACCCGCAGGCGCGCAGCCTGCCGGCGCGGATCCAGATCGCCAACCCGGACCTGACGCTGCGGGCCGGGATGTATGTCGACGTGCTGGTGACGCGGGCGCTGGGGCGCGAGAGCGTCGTCGTGCCGGCCGATGCGGTGCAGTCGGTGGCCGACAAACGCGTCGTGTTCACGCCGGAGGGTGGCGACCGCTTCCAGAGCCGCGAAGTCGAGGTCGGCGTGGAGCGGGATCGCGCCGTCGAGATCCGGCGCGGGTTGAAGCAGGGCGAGCAGGTCGTGACGCAGGGCAGCTTTCAGCTGAAGGCGCTGCTGCAACAATCCATGCTGGGCGGCGGCTGATGGAAGGTTTCTTCAAGGGGCTGGTCGGCAGTCGCTGGCTGGTGGTGATCCTGGCGCTGGCGGTGATCGCCGGCGGAGCTTGGAACCTGCAGCACCTGGCGATCGACGCGGTCCCGGACATCTCGCCCAAGCAGGTGATGATCCTGACCGAGGCGAACGGGCTGGGGCCGCTCGAGGTGGAGCGGCTGGTGACGGTACCGGTCGAGATGCAGATGGCCGGGCTGCCGAAGATGCAGGATCTGCGCTCGACGTCGCGGTATGGGCTGTCGGCGGTGTATGTGACGTTTGCCGACGATGCGGATGTGGCGACAGCGCGGGCGCAGGTGTTCGAGCGGCTGCAGTTGGCCAAGCAAAATCTGCCGCCGGGGGGTGGGCACGCCGAACGAGGGGCCGCTCTCGACCGGGATGGGCGAGATCATGGAGTTCGAGTTGCGCGGGCCCGGGTTCAAGCCGCTGCAGCTTTATCGAATCCTGCAATATCAGGTCGCACCGCAACTGCAGCTGACGCCGGGCATCGTCTCGGTCGACATCTACGGCGGCAAGCTGCAGACCTACGAGATCGAGCTGTCGCCGGAGCGGCTGCGAGCGCATATGCTGACGCTGCCGGACGTGTTCAACGCGATCGAGTCGAACAACGCGGCGCGCGGCGGGGCGTATATCGAGCGCGGCGATTCGCAGCAGATCGTGCGCGGCATGGCGCTGGCGCAGAGCAAGGAGGATATCGCCGCGATCGTGCTGAAGACGGCGCCGCTGGGCGGCGTGCCGGTCACGGTCGGCAACGTGGCCGACGTGCACATGGCGCCGAAGGTGCGGCTTGGGGCGGTCACGCACGATGGCGAGGGCGAGACGGTGCTGGGCGTCGTCAAGATGGAGTTCGGGCTGAACGCCAGCGAGGTGCTGGCGCCGCTGCAGGCCAAGATCGCCGAGGTGCAGAAGTCGTTGCCGGCGGGGATCGAGATCCGGCCGTTCTACGATCGGTCGGACCTGATCCATCGCGCGATCCATACGGTCGAGCACAATTTGCTCGAGGGGGCGGTGCTGGTGATCGCGATCCTGCTGCTGATGCTGGGCGGGATCCGCGCCGGGTTGATCGTGGCAGCGGTGATCCCGCTGTCGATGATGATCGCGTTCGCCGGGATGCGGGCGTTCGGCATCTCGGGCAACCTGATGAGCCTGGGCGCGCTCGATTTCGGGCTGATCGTGGACGGCGCGGTCGTGCTGGTCGAGAACATCCTGCGGCGGCAGTCCGAGGAAGGCGGCGAGACCGACCCGGTCAAGGTCGTGCCAACGGCGGCCGCCCAGGTGGCGCGTCCGGTCGCGTTCTCGGTGGTGATCATCGCCGCGGTCTACCTGCCGATCCTGTCGCTGCAGGATATCGAGGGCAAGACGTTCCGGCCGATGGCGCTGACGGTGATGATGGCGCTGGTCGCCGCACTGGCGATCACCATCCTGGTGGTGCCGGCGCTCTCGGCCATCTTCCTCAGCCCCAAGCCGTCCAAGGGCGACACCTTCCTGGTGCGCTGGTCGCGGAAAGGCTTCACACCGGTGCTGAAGCGCACCACGGCGCACCCGTGGTGGACGGGCGGGATCTCGCTGGCGCTGTTCGCCGGGTCGGTGTGGCTGGCCAGCAATCTTGGCGGCGAATTTATCCCGCGGCTGTCCGAGGGCGCGATGGTGATCACGTCGAACAAGCCGCCGAGCATCAATCTGGACGCTTCGATCCAGACCGCGACCGAGATCGAGAAGATCGTCCGCGGCTTCCCCGACGTGAAGACCGTCGTCTCGCAGACCGGCAGTGCGGCGACGCCGACCGACCCGATGGGCGTCGAGAGCACCGACCCGATGGGCGTCGAGAGCACCGACACGTACGTGATCCTCAAGCCGCAAGAGGACTGGAAGACGGCGGACACGCAGGACGGGATCCGTTCGGCGATGGAGAAGAAGCTCAAGGCGGCGGTGCCGGGGGTCGAGTTCACGTTCTCGCAGCCGATCGAGATGCGCATGGACGACCTGCTGCAAGGCGTGCGGTCCGACGTCGGCTTGGCCTATTACGGCCACGACCTCGCCACGCTGGTGAAGCTGGCGGACCAGTCGGTGCAGATCCTGAAGGGGATCGACGGGGCCGGCGACGTGCGGGCGCAACGGCTCATGGGGCTTTCGGCGCTGACCGTCGAGGTCGATCGGGCGCGGCTGGCGCGTTACGGTTTGAACGCGTCCGACGCGCTGGCGGTGGTGGCGACGATCGGCGGGCGGACGGTGGGCACGGTGTTCGGCGGCGACAGCAGCGAGACGCCGATCGTGGTGCGGCTGCCGCCGGAAGCGCGGACCGACGCGGCGCGGATCGGCGCGCTGCCGGTCGGCATGTCGAACGGCCAGTCGGTCCCGCTTTCGGACGTGGCGACGATCACGATGGCCGACGGGCCGTCGCAGATCCTGCGCGACAAGCTCAAGCGCCGGATCGACGTCGAGATCAGCGTGGACGGGCGCGACGTCGCCAGCTACGTCGCCGATGCGCAGAAGGCGGTCGGCCAGCAGGTCAAGCTGCCGGAAGGCTACACGGTCGAATGGAGCGGCAAGTTCCAGAACCTGCAGAGCGCCTCGGCGCGGCTGGCGCTGGTGGTGCCGATGGTGCTGGCGCTGATCTTCTTCCTGCTGTTCCTCAACTTCCGCAGCGTCAAGATCAGCGCGCTGATCGGGTTCATCTCGACCTTCGGCATCGCGATCCTCGATGGCGTGGTTCTGGCGAGCTACATCGTGGAGGAGCGCGAAGGCGGCGCCAGCCCGGCCGAGGCGGCCAAGAACGCGGCCGAGAAGCGGCTGCGCCCGGTGCTGACGACGGCGCTGGTCGCCTCGATCGGCTTCCTGCCGATGGCCGTCTCCACCAGCGCCGGCGCGGAAGTGCAACGTCCGCTCGCCACCGTGGTGATCGGCGGGCTGATCACGGCGACGCTGCTGACGCTCCTGGTGCTGCCGTCGCTGTATCCGGTGATCGAGACGATGAGGTGGCCGTTCGGACGTAAGAAGAAGCAGGACGAAGCGCGCGCCAAGGAGCCCGCGCTGCAGAATTAGGCGGGGCGGCGCAGGCGCAGGTCCAGTCCGCGGGCGGCCCATCCGGCTTCGATCCGGTCGAGGTCGGTCAGGCCGGCGGGATCGGCCCGGCTCGGTCTTGTCGCGAGCATGGGCGCGACGTCGCGCTGCCAAATCGCGGCCAGGCGCTCGAGTTCGGCCAACGGGTCGTCGTGATCGTCGACACGCAGGTCGAGATCGGGAAAATCCTCCGTGGTGGTCATGACCATGGCCGCCGATTGCTTGCCGCGCCGGTCGCCGCCGGCGCTCTCGCCGGCCCGCATCGCTTTCAGCAGCCGGTCCGGCAATGGGCCCGGCTCCGCCATCGCGGCCAGGGTGTCGGAGACCACCTCCTCGCCGGCCAGCATATTGCCGGCCACGCTGAGGCCGGGCGCGGCCATGCTGCCGCACCACATGACGCAGTTCTCCCCGGTCCAGGCGGCGGTGCGGCCGAGCCGGTCGACGGCGTGGACCTGGCGCAGGCCGCGCCCGGCGTCGCTGGCCAGGGCGCCGGCGATCGCCTGCTCGGGCGAGAGGCCGCGCTCGATCGCGTCCAGCACGGCCGGGCCGAGAGAGCGGTTGGTGATGCTCTGGGTGGAAACGGCGCCGACGCCGGAGCGCACGAACGGGCAACTCGCGCCGACGGCGAAGGCGCGGGTGGCGACGGCGACGGCGAACGCGCCGGTGTGTGCGTCGTGCATCACGATGGACCAGGTCATCTTTGCCCCTTTCTTGCCTAAGGCTGCGTTGGACCCCATACAGCGCCGCCTATTCGGGCGGTAGAAGGGAAGAAAAACGAATGGATCGTATCGACGTTGCGGGGGTGCAGGTCGCTGGCGAGTTGTATGAGTTCGTCGAGCGTGAAGCGTTGCCTGGGACGGGCGTCGATGCGGCCGCATTCTGGTCCGGGTTCGCCGCCATGTTGCGCGAGCTGGCGCCGCGGAACGCAGATCTGCTCGCACGGCGCGACGCGCTGCAGGCGGAGATCGACCGCTGGCACGTCGAGCATCGTGGCCATGCGATCGATGCCGAGGAATACGAGGCGTTCCTGCGCGAGATCGGCTATCTGGAAGCCGAGCCGGCGCCGTTCTCGGTCAGCACCAGCAACGTCGATGCGGAGATCGCGAGGATCGCCGGGCCGCAGCTGGTGGTGCCTGTGTCCAACGCCCGCTATGCGTTGAACGCCGCCAACGCGCGGTGGGGCAGCCTGTATGACGCGCTGTATGGCACCGACGCGCTGCCGGAGACGGATGGGGCGGCGCGCGGGCGCGGCTACAACCCGGCGCGCGGGGCCAAGGTGGTCGAGCGGGCCAAGCAGGTGCTGGATCAGGCGGCGCCGCTGGCCGCCGGGTCGCACGCGGATGCGACGGGATACCGTGTCGAGGGCGGGGCGCTGGTGGTGGCCGGCGGCGGCGAAACGGGCCTGAAGGAGCCCGGCCAGTTCGTCGGCTATCGCGGCGCGGCCGAGGCGCCGAGCGCGATCCTGCTGCGCCATAACGGCATCCATTTGGAAATCCGCATCGACGCGGACAGCGCGATCGGCAAGACGGACAAGGCCGGCGTAGCCGACGTGGTGATGGAATCGGCCATCACGACGATCCAGGATCTCGAGGACAGCGTCGCCGCGGTGGATGCAGCCGACAAGGTGCTGGTTTATCGCAACTGGCTCGGGCTGATGAAGGGCGACCTGACGGCGAGCTTCGACAAGGGCGGCCAGAGGCTGCAGCGCCGGCTCGAGCCGGACCGCGAGTACACCCAACCCGGCGGCGGCACGCTCACTCTGCCGGGCCGCAGCCTCATGCTGATCCGCAACGTTGGCCACCACATGTATACTGACGCGGTGCTGCTCGACGGGCAGGAGGTGCCGGAGGGCATGCTCGACGCCGCCATCACCTCGCTGATCGCGATGCACGACATCAACGGCAAGCGGCTGAACAGCCGCGCTGGGTCGGTCTACATCGTCAAGCCGAAGATGCACGGGCCGGACGAGGTCCGCTTCGCGGGCGAAATCTTCACCTCCGTCGAGCGCCTGCTCGGGCTGTCGGCCAACACGTTGAAGATGGGGATCATGGACGAGGAGCGGCGCACCAGCGCCAACCTCGCGGCCTGTATCCATGCCGCGCGCGAGCGGGTGGCGTTCATCAACACGGGCTTCCTGGACCGCACCGGCGACGAGATCCACACCTCGATCGAGGCGGGCGCGATGATGCGCAAGAACGAGATGCGGAACACGGCCTGGATCAAGTCCTATGAGGACCGCAACGTCGATATCGGCCTGGCCGCCGGGCTGCGCGGCAAGGCGCAGATCGGCAAGGGCATGTGGGCGGCTCCTGACCGCATGGCCGACATGCTGGCGCAAAAGATCGGCCATCCGCGGGCCGGTGCCAACACTGCCTGGGTCCCCTCCCCCACGGCTGCCACTTTGCACGCGCTGCATTACCACGAGGTTAATGTGACCGCGCGACAGGCCGAGCTGGCCGGCCACCCGCGCGGCACGCTGCGCGACCTGCTGACGATCCCGGTCGCCGACCGGCCGAACTGGGCGCCCGACGACCTGCAGCAGGAGCTCGACAACAACGCGCAGGGCATCCTGGGCTACGTGGTGCGCTGGATCGACCAGGGCGTCGGCTGCTCGAAGGTGCCGGACATCCACGATGTCGGCCTGATGGAGGACCGCGCGACGCTGCGGATCAGCAGCCAGCACGTGGCCAACTGGCTGCACCACGGCATCGTGACGGAGCAGCAAGTCCGCGAGACGCTGCGGCGGATGGCGGCAGTGGTGGACCGGCAGAACGAGAGCGACCCTGCGTATCGCAAGATGTCGGGCCACGAAGACGGTCCGGCGTTCCAAGCCGCGTGCGATCTGATCTTCAAGGGCCGCACGCAACCGAACGGCTACACCGAATGGATCCTGCACAGCCGCCGGCGCGAGGCCAAGGCGGCTTGAGTGGGGATGCGGATGGTGGGCGCGACAGGGATTGAACCTGTGACCCCCGCCATGTCAAGGCGATGCTCTCCCGCTGAGCTACGCGCCCATCCGCGGCGCAGGTTTAGACCGCAGTCGCGGGTTTATGCAAGGTAGGTGACAGCTTGGGTCGACAGCGATTGAATGCGGCATGAACTATCCCATGCCGCCCCAGGCCCAAGAGGTGACGCAAGCCGACAGCGTCATCACGCCGTTCCGCATCGTCGAGCCGGTGCAGCAGACTACGCCTGTGGTGTTCGCGTCACCCCATTCGGGCCGCACCTACCCCAGCAACTTCCTCGACTCGGCGCGGCTTGACGCGACCGCGTTGCGGCGGAGCGAAGATTGCTTCGTCGACGAGTTGTTCTCCGGGGCGACGGCGGCCGGGGCGCCGATGATCGCGGCGACCTTCGCGCGGGCATTCTGCGACCCCAACCGCGAACCTTGGGAGCTCGACCCGGCCATGTTCGCCGACGACCTGCCGGCCTGGGTCAACACCACCAGCGCCCGCGTGGGCGCCGGGCTCGGCACCTTGGCGCGCGTGGTGGCGTCGGGCGAGGCGATCTATCGCCGCAAGCTCTCGTTCGAGGAGGCGGAGCACCGCGTCCATACCTATTGGGAGCCGTATCACCAGGCGTTGCAGGGCTTGCTCGAACGTACGCGGCAACGCTTCGGCGTCTGCCTGCTGATCGACTGCCATTCCATGCCGGCACAGAGCTGCTCGGCCCGGAGCGATCCGCCGGAGTTCGTGCTGGGCGACGCCCACGGCACGTCCTGCGCGCCGCGGGTGACCCGGGCGGCGGAGATGCAGTTGACCGACATGGGCTATCGGGTGCGGCGCAACGATCCCTACGCCGGCGGCTATGTCACGCGCCATTATGGGCGGCCGCGCGAGCATGTACATGCCCTGCAGATCGAGGTGGCGCGGTCGCTCTATATGGATGAGGCGCGCCTGCATCGCGCGGTCGGCTTCGCCGGGCTGCAGCGCCAGATGTCGGCGTTTGCCGTGAGCCTGGCCCAATCAGCGGCTAGTTTGCTGGAGCCTTGAAAAAGTGGCGGTGCCGAAGCACCGCCAAGTTTAGGGAGGAAACGTCCAAACGGTTGGAAACCAACCGTCAAGAGGGAAATTACGCCTAAGCTGCTTGCTTCGCAAGTGCGAAATCGCACTGCACAATCGCGCCTTACGTGCTGTGGGCGTTAACTTTTTTTTGAGATCCAGCGGTTAGAACGGTGGCCCATGCGATCGCTCTTCCTCCTGCTCGTGGCGTGTCTGGCTCTCTGGCCAGCGGTCGGTCGTGCCCAGTCCTCGCCCGCCGCGCTGTGCCGGTCCGCGATCGCTGCGGCGGAACGGCTGTCGGGCATTCCCGACCGGCTGATGCAGGCGATCGGCATCGTCGAGAGCGGCCGCTCGGACGAGCGCGGCGGCGTCAGCGCCTGGCCTTGGACGATCAACGTCGAGGGCGCGGGCTATAGCTTCAACACCAAGCAGGAAGCTATCGAGGCGGTCAACGCGCACCGTGCCCGCGGAGCCCGGTCGATCGACGTCGGCTGCATGCAGGTCAACCTGATCCACCATGGCGATGCGTTCGCCTCGCTCGAGCAAGCGTTCGACCCTGGGGCCAATGCGCGCTACGCGGCCGATTTCCTGCAGCGGCTGTTGGCGCAGACCGGCTCCTGGCCCCGTGCGGCGGCGGGATATCATTCGATGACGCCGGATATCGGGGCAGATTATGCGCGCAAGGTGCTCGCGGTGTGGGCGCGGCCGGGCCTCGGTGACGCCGCGCCGACCGCACCGCCGCGCCGCGGCAGCGCCACCGCAACCTATACGCCGGCGTTGACCGCGTTCACCGCGTCCGCGCCGCCGGCCAGCTCCCCCCATCCGCCCTCGTCCGGAGGACTGTCGATGCAGGGCAGCATGACCGCCCGGGTTTTGCCGGTCGGCAGTCCAAGCGCTGGAACCGGCGGCCCGATCGGGCGCGGCCTGGCGGCCTACCGGGCGATGCCGACGCGGATGGCCATCGGCTTTACGGCGCCGCGCGGCTGACGCGCTTACTGGTTCAGGCGGGGCGCGAACTCGGCCCGGATGGCTGCGGTATGTTCGCCGATCGCAGGCACCGGGCCAAGGGTTGCGTGCCGCCCATCGAACGTCACGGGTGGGGCCGCGAGCATCGCGGTACCGCATGGCGTCTGCACTTCGATCCGGTGCAGGGCCGGGTGATGCGCCAGGGAAGCGACTTCGTTGACGAAGCCGAAGGCAGTGTTGGCGGCGAGCAGCCGCTCGCGCGCCTGGTCGCGGCCAATCGTGGCAAAGCGGGCGGCGATGCGCGACTCGACAGCCGAACGATTGGCCACTCGGGCAACGTTGGATTCAAAACCCGGCTGCTCCGGCAGGGTGGGATCTTCGAGGAACGCGCTGCAGAATTGCCGCCACTCGCGCTCGTTCTGGATCGAGATAAGAACCAACGCGCCATCCGCGAGCGCAAAGGCGCCGTAGGGGCAGACCGACGGATGGGCCAAGCCCATACGCTGCGGCGGTGCGCCGGTCGCCTCGGTGTAGAGCAGCGGCACCGTCATCCAATCCGCGGTGGCGGCAAACAGGCTGGTGGCGAGCGCCTTGCCGCGTCCGGTGATGCCGCGCTCGATCAGCGCCTCGAGCACGGCGGCATGGGCCGACATGCCGCAGCCGACATCGACGATCGAGACGCCGACCCGGCCGGGCCCGGCTGGGTGCCCGGTGATGGAAGCCAGTCCGCTCTCGGCCTGCACCAGGAGGTCGTAGGCCTTCATGGCGGCATAGTCGGGCGTATCGCCGTAGCCGGTGATGTCGAGCGTGATCAATCGGGGATGGGCCTGACGCAAGGCGGCCGAGCCGAAGCCGGCCCGTTCGGCCGCGCCCGGGGCCAAGTTCTGGATGAAAACGTCCGCCCGCTCGAGAATCCGATGCAGCAGACCAGCATCGGCGGGCGCCTTGATATCGGCGACCAGGCTCTGCTTGCCGCGGTTGAGCCAGACGAAATAACTCGAGTTGTCGCCGACCGCGCGATCGTATTTGCGGGCGAAATCGCCCTCCGAGCGCTCGATCTTGATCACCCGGGCGCCGGCATCGGCCAGCCGGCTGCTGCAATAGGGCGCCGCGACAGCCTGCTCGAGCGAGAGCACGAGCACGCCATCGAGAGGACGGGTCATTCAGTAGCTCCGCGGCATCCCGAGCACGTGCTCGGCCACATAGGAGAGGACGAGGTTGGTGCTGATCGGCGCCACCTGATACAGCCGCGTCTCGCGATATTTGCGCTCGATATCGTATTCCTCGGCGAAGCCGAAGCCGCCATGGGTCTGCAGGCACGCCTCGGCCGCGGCCCAGCTCGCGTCGGCGGCGAGCAGCTTGGCGATGTTGGCCTCCTCGCCGCAGGGCAGCCCGGCGGTGAACCGGTCGCAGCCCTCGCGGACCATCAGCTCGGCCGCGCGCATCTGCGCGTAGGCGCGCGCGATCGGGAACTGGATCCCCTGGTTCTGCCCGATCGGCCGACCGAACACGACCCGGTCTCCCGCATAGGCGACCGATCTAGCGGTAAACCACTTGGCATCGCCGATGCACTCGGAGGCGATCAGCAGGCGCTCGGCGTTCATGCCGTCGAGGATGTAGCGGAAGCCCCTGCCCTCCTCGCCGATCAGGCTGTCAGCGGGGATGCGCATCTGGTCGAAGAACAGCTCGCAAGAATTGTGATTCATCATGGTGCGGATCGGCCGGATCGTAAGGCCGTTGCCGCGCACCGCCCGCATGTCGACGAGGAACACCGAGAGGCCCTCGGTCCGTTTCTTGACCTGGTCGCGCGGGGTGGTGCGGGCGAGCAGGAGCATCAGATCGGAGTGCTCGGCGCGGCTGGTCCAGATCTTCTGGCCGTCGACGACATAGCTGTCGCCGTCGCGCCGGGCCGTGGTGCGCAATGCCGTCGTGTCCGTGCCGCTGGTCGGCTCGGTGACGCCGAAGGCCTGCAGGCGCAAGGCGCCGGTGGCGATTTGCGGCAGATAGTGCTGCTTCTGCGCTTGGGATCCATGCCGGAGCACGGTCCCCATCATGTACATCTGGGCATGGCAGGCGGCACCATTGCAGCCCTCGGCATGGATGGTCTCGAGGATCTCGCCGGCCTCGCGCAAGCCGAGACCGGCGCCGCCGTATTCTTCGGGGATCAGCGCGCCGAGATAGCCGGCCTCTGTCAGAGCGGTCACGAACGCCGTCGGGTATTCGCGTTTGGCGTCGAGGTCGCGCCAATACTCACCCGGGAAACGGGCGCACAGTTTGCGCACCTCCTCGCGGATCGCGGTGTCGTCGCGCGTCTGCACTGCTTGGTCCATCACGTCACGTCTCCTTCGAGCGAGACAAGCATGGGGAGCCGACCGGGTTCAATCAGCCGCACGGCGGAAGCATCACGCGCGGGTGAAAGAATTCGCGGTATCGGCACGAAGCGTCTGGTGGCGCGGGGCGCGAACAGGCATGATGGCCATAGCTGCAATGCTGGAGACCTGTGTCTATCACCCGCTTGTGCGTGATCGCCGCGGCGCTGGCGATGCTCGTTTCGCCCGCCTACGCACAAGGCAACGCCCCACCCGGGGCCGTGCCCGTCACGACGGCCGTGGTCGCCCGCCGCGACGTGCCTGTGGTGCTGCGGGCGCTGGGAACGGTGCAGCCATTCCAGACCGTCACGGTGCGGGCGCGGGTCGATGGCACGCTCGACAAGGTGCTGTTCACCGAGGGGCAGAGCGTCAAGCCCGGCGACCTGCTCGCGCAGCTGGATCCGCGCGCCTATCAAGCTGCGCTGGACCAGGTGGTGGCTAAGCGGGCGGCCGACGAGGCGACCCTGGCCAGCGCGCGGTCCGATCTGGCCCGCTATTCGGATCTGGCCAACGCGCAGATCGCCTCGCGCCAGAAGTTGGAGCAGGCGCGCGCCTTGGTCGGGCAGGCGGAGGCCAGTGTGCGCGGGGACGAGGCGGGCATCGCCGCGGCGCAACTCAATTTGAGCTTCACCCGCGTTGCTGCGCCGATCGAGGGCCGGGTCGGGCTGCGGCAGATCGATGTCGGCAACCTGATCCGGGTGGCCGATCCCAACACGACCGGGATCGTGACGATCACGCAGATCCATCCGGTCGCGCTGGTGTTCACCTTGCCGCAGGATGCGCTGCCGCCGGTGCAGGCGGCGATGCGGCGCAGCGTGCTGCCGGTGGCGGTGTTCGGGTCGGACAACAAGACCAAGCTTTCGGATGGCCAGCTGTTGGCCATGGAGAGCGCGATCGACGCGGCGACTGGCACGATCAAGCTCAAGGCGGTGTTCGCCAATGCCGACGAGGCGCTCTGGCCGGGGCAGTTCGTCAACGTGGTGTTGCGGACAGCGACGCGGACGGACGTGCCGACGCTTGCCTCGGCCGCGGTGCAACGAGGGCCGGACGGGTTCTATGTCTACAAGGTCAAGCCGGACCAGACCGTGGCGCGCCAGGCGGTGAGCGTCGAGCAGGATGATGGGAGCCTGGCCGTGATCGGCTCCGGGCTGGACGGCGGGGAGACGGTGGTGCTGTCGGGGCAGTCACGCCTGACCGAGGGTAGTCACGTCGCAACCTCGAAGCCGGCTGGCTGATGCGTATCTCGACGCCTTTCATCGAGCGGCCGGTCGCGACGTCGCTGCTGATGGCGGCGATCCTGCTGATCGGGATCGCGGCCTATCCGTTGTTGCCGGTGGCGCCCCTGCCCCGGGTCGAGTTTCCGACCATCCAGGTGACGGCGAGCTTGCCGGGCGCCAGTCCGGAGACGATGGCCTCGACCGTGGCGCAGCCGCTGGAGCGGCAGTTCTCGCAGATTTCCGGCGTGTCGCAGATGACGTCGATCAGCGTGGCCGGGTCGACGCAGGTGGTGGTTCAGTTCGATCTGGACCGCAGCATCGACGCGGCGTCGCTCGACGTGCAGGCCGGGATCAACAATGCCGGCGGGCAGTTGCCGAAGAACCTGCCGAACCCGCCGGTGTTCCGCAAGGTCAATCCGGCCGACAGCCCGATCCTGATCCTTGCGGTGCAGTCGGCGGCCTTGCCGCTGATCGAGGTGAACGACTACGCCGACAATATCCTGAGCCAGCAGATCTCGCAGATCACCGGCGTATCGCAGGTGTCGATCGGCGGCGAGCAGAAGCGGGCGATCCGGATCCAGGCCGATCCGGCGCGGCTGGCGGCGATGAACATGACGCTCGAGGACGTCCGGCAATTGCTGGTGACGGCGACGGTGGACGCGCCCAAGGGCGTGATCGACGGGCCGCAGCGGGCGCTGTCGATCTATGCCAACGACCAGCTGACCAAGGCGCGCGAGATCAACGAGGTGATCCTGGCATGGCGCAACGGCGCGCCGGTGCGGGTGCGCGATATCGGCGTTGCGGTGGACGG
>JAABUK010009835.1_pt1 | contig 12935 bp, 12 predicted proteins | sample 5559141 | NCBI WGS metagenome assembly JAABUK01 (sample SAMN10711869, study PRJNA513367) | rock metagenome | isolation source: Antarctica rocks | place: Antarctica: Victoria Land, Pudding Butte nord | collected 2016-01-03
TTGCATCTCCGGAAATCAGTTCCCAAACACGTTGACCGCATATTTTATAATAATTTCCTGTGGATTTATATTCACTAGCCGAGTTAGACCTGCCATAGCAGCACCCGTTAACAAACATCGCATTTACATTGCCTCCGGATGTAGCAAGCTGCCTACGTGCAGTATTAAAATTATTAACCATATGTTTGATCTGACCCCCATTTCCCCAATTATGGCCACTTTTGATAGACACTAAATAACGCTGTCCGTCTCTATCAAAATCTAGATCTATATCATTCCCAAGAGCTTTGCGACCGGCGTAAACCTTATCATTAATAAAGATTGCCAATCGTTCAAGCCAATTACCAAAAATGCCCTCTTCACTAGAGGAAATATAGGCATCTAAAATTTCTTTAACAATATCATGCGCTTGAGTAACATTTTTTGCCTTAAACAAGTAAGGATTTTTACTCTTTAAAACTTCTTTTAATGAAATACTTTTAACTTTATCCAACTTTTTGTGATGAAACTCTCCAATTTTTTGTTCAACATATTGCGTAACATCAAGCAGGTTCAAGGGAATCATCTGTGTGGAGGAGTTTAGGTGAAAATAAATCGGCAGATATTAGTAATTTTTTTACCATTGCATAATATTCCGGTTTGTTATCAATTCCTATTGAATTGCGATTCATCCCTGCAGCAACAATTATGCTGGTTCCAGATCCCATAAATGGATCAAGCACAGTATCACACTCTTTTGTAAATAAATTAATAAACCATTCAGGTAATTCTTTTGGGAAGGCCGCACTATGTTTCTTATTGCCGCATTCAGTAGCAAGATGCAAAACATTCGATGGATAGGCTTTCTCTCGGGTAAGCCAGTTAGAAATGTTTTTTCCAAAGCCACTGCCAACTTTTGAATTATCACGGATTTTATCAGTTTTGCTTAGGTTCCTAAGACGAGATTTTGTCCAATCTCCCATAGGAACCATAACAGTTTCCTGATACATATTGAATTTTTTAGTCTTATTAAATTGCAGTAAGCGTTCCCACGCATCACGAAAACGATTTGGCCATTTGCCAGGATAACTATTTTTTTTATGCCATATAAATTCTTCCGACCACAGCCAACCTTGTTTGCGCATTTCTAATATAAGCTCCATGACATAAGTACTGCGTTCACCATCAACAACCTTTTCCTTTATGTTCAAAATAAAAGTACCAGTTGGTTTCAATATTCGTAATAATTCATTTGAAATAGGCAAAAACCATTCGACATATTTATCAGGATGAATTCCTCCATAAGTGCCTTTGCGCTGATCAGCATATGGTGGTGATGTCACAATTAAATCCACTGAATTACCTGGTATTTCTTTTAGCTTGTTTTTACTATCCCCAAATAACAATTTTATTGTTGGCTCCATATCGCTCCTCTTTGTACAAATATAGAGTTAAGATAATACCAAAATACTTAGTAATCACCCTAAGTGATTTTTTTTAAGTTATCCCCGTTTTATCCACTATCGTACCATTAAGATAAAATGCAAGCAATTATCTTCCCATTCAATAATTAGAATCAACCTTGTAGAAGTTGGCAATGTAATGCTGATCTCAAAGTTATACCAACAAAAAGGCCTTATACTTGGAATGTATAAAGCCTTAAAATGATGTAGCGAGAAGCAGACTTGAACTGCCGACCTTCGGGTTATGAATCCGATGCTCTAACCAGCTGAGCTACCTCGCCAGGTAAAAAATTGAAACAATAAAACCACATCAATCCGGTATACTGCTATCAAACGGGCTGCAAAAATAGAGGATTCCAGCAAAATTCTCTAAAAATTATAAAGAATGTTAATTGATAAGAAAAAGCGATTGAGATTATTTGGATGGAAATTATCCTGTCGAAAAATATAGATGTTTAATGCATTCTTATAAAGCAGTGAAAATAATTATCTTTAAGAGTTGAAGACATTTGCTCATACCTCATACCTCAGCTTACACTTACTTCACTTCCAGTTCAAACATACTATCATCTTCCATAAACCCTTCCAACTCATCTCCTACAACGCATTCGCCGACGCCGGCCGGCGTGCCGGTAAAAACCAGGTCACCGATATTAACCGAAAAATAGTTGGATATGTACGAAACTATATTATCAAAATTATTGATCATTAATCCGGAAGCTCCCTGTTGAACCAGCTCCTTATTTTTATATAAACAAAAATTAATATCCTTCTTATTCTTAATATTAGATAATGTCACCCATTTACCTATAACAGCTGAATTATCCCACGACTTGGCTTTTTCCCATGGCAAACCTTTTTCCTTTAACTCTTTTTGAATATCACGGGCGGTGAAATCAATGCCAACTGTTACAGCATCATAATATTTGTTAGCAAAACGTTCCTGAATATATTTACCGTTTTTTGAAATACGGAGAACAAGCTCGCATTCATAGTGCAATTCATTGGTAAATTCAGGATAGTAGAACGGAGTATGCGACTGTAATAAAGCACTTTTCGGTTTCATAAAGATAATTGGCTCTTCAGGGATTTCATTACCGAGTTCTTGTGCATGAGCGACATAGTTACGTCCTACGCAAAATATTTTCATATTCAAGTAATTTTTTGTTGAAAATCATGTTTGCAAATAACGCCTGAAAAGGACTTTGCTTACATGTGTATTGAATATATCAAATATCATCTAAGATATTTACGCTAAAATAAAGATTCAAACCCAAATATCACAAATTGAAATTTAAATTGTTGAACTGGTTCATGGTAGTGGCAATGCCACTCTGGATAAAACTTTCAATCAATTCCACACACTTTGAAATTTTTAATTGAACCACCGGCAATTCTTTCGCGCTCCATTTACCCAAAACATATTCAACCTGGCTGCCTTTTGGAAAATCGTTACTGATACCGAATCTCAATTTTGCGTATGCATTAGTTTGAAGATCTTCTTCTATACTTTTCAAACCATTATGTCCCCCGGAACTGCCGCCCGCCCGCACTCTTAGTCTTTCCAATGACAATGCCAGGTCATCTACAATTACAAGAAGATTTTCAACAGGTATACTTTCTTTGTCTAACCAGTACTTAACGGCATTTCCACTGCGGTTCATAAATGTACTGGGTTTAATACATAGAATGATTTTACCTTTCCATTTAATTTCAGCTACATCTGCAAGACGGCCTGATTTAAAAAGTCTGGCATGTTGCTCAACAAATGCATCCACTATTTCAAATCCTATGTTGTGCCTTGTGCCATTATAATCCGGGCCAATATTGCCTAAACCGGCTATTAAGAATTTATTCATGCTGAGTTGGAATTGCTGAATAAAGCTTTGGAATGGAATTTAGATAATATATGAGAAGAGCCCGGTGGAGTCACCAGGCTCTGAAAAAATGCGTTCAATTATTTTTTTGCTGCAGGCGCGGCTGATTTAGCAGCAGCGGCTGGTTTAGCTGGGGCGGCAGCTGCAGCTGCAGCTGGTTTTGCTGCGGCAGCGGCGGCTGGCTTAGCAGCAGTTTTATCTGTAGTAGCTTCCTCTTGTTTTAACTGCCGGGTTAAAACAACTGAAGCAATAGGAATACGTGGTGAATTTAAAATTTCGAAGTTCGCTTCAACCACATCCTGAACCCTAACGTTGCCATTTAGTTCCAAGGCTGAAATATCATGTTCAATTCTTTCTTTCAAATACTTTGGAAAAGTTTTAACTTTCAGAGATTTCATCTTTGTAAGCAATTTACCACCGCCTTTCACACCTGCGGGAACACCTGTAAGTTTAAGGGGTAAAGTTGCAATCACTTTTTTGTCTTCTACCAATTCAAGCAGATCTACATGAATTAACTGATCTGATACCTTGTCAAACTGCAGGTCTTTTAAGATGCAGGTATAACTTTTGCCATCCACCTTTACTTCTGTTAATTGAAATTCAGGTGTGTAAACCAGTGTTTTGAAAGCTGATGCAGGAGCAGAAAAATTTACTTCCGCGGCACCCCCGTAAATTACACCTGGCACTTTATCCTCAGAGCGAAGCTGGCGGGTGGCTTGTTTGCCATGTTCGGTCCTGAGTTGTCCTTCGATTGTAATTGTTTTCATTTTATGAATGTTTATTGTTTACTAATTTATTAAAGCTTATTTATTCCTCAACTGGGAGTGAATAAAGAGGCTGGTGATACTCCTGTTTTCATGTGCATTGCGAATTGCAATAGCAAAAAGATCTGATACTGAAATAACCTTTATTTTAGAAGTTTCCTTCTTTAACGGGATCGTATCACACACAACCAGTTCTTCCAGTATGCTGTTTTCAATATTTTCGTAAGCCTTACCACTTAACACCGGATGTGTACATAATGCCCGTACGTTCCTGGCACCTTTATCCATTAACAAGCCTGCAGCTTTTGCCAACGTTCCGCCCGTATCACAAATATCATCAATAAGAACTACTTCCCTTCCGGCAACATCTCCAATCACTACCATGCTTGCAATTTCATTTGCCCTTTTACGATGTTTATCACAAATCACCATCTCTGCGTTGAAGTAACTGGCAATTTCACGTACCCTGTTGGTACTTCCCACGTCAGGGGCGGCGAAGGTAAGGTTTTCCAGTTTAAGTTGTTCTATGTAGGGGATAAAAATAGCGGAAGAATCAAGGTGGTCAACAGGAATATCAAAGTATCCCTGGATCTGTGGAGCGTGTAAATCCATGGTTATTACGCGGTCGGCTCCTGCTGCTACCAGCATGTTGGCAACAAGTTTAGAGCCGATTGCTACTCTTGGACGGTCTTTTCTATCCTGGCGTGAAAAACCATAATAGGGCATAACGGCTATAACTTTATATGCAGAGGCCCTTCTGGCGGCATCAATCATTAAAAGTAATTCCATCAAATTATCGGTAGGCGAAAAGGTACTTTGAACTAAAAAAACATAATCACCACGGATACTCTCCAGGAATTCGACCCCTATTTCTCCATCACTGAACTTCTGAATATTTATTTTTCCAAGAGGGTTCCCGAACTTATGGGAAATCCGTTCAGTCAGGTATTGTGAACCTGATCCCGAGAAAATCTTTGCGTTGGGCTCCATAAAGAATATAATGTGCGGCGAAGATAAAACTTCGGCACTTAAAACATGGTAGATGGTCGGAAATTTGTCTGAATTGGGAGTTGTAGGATTATGAATTACGGGATGACCTAATTTATTCAATTCTTATTTGAAGTTTGATTGATACAATCTGAAACTATATAGACATTGCTATCCCTAATCCCTAAAATTCCAATTCAGACAAATGATTGTATAAGCTAAATTAAATATCTAAGAATAGATAAACCTAGTATGAGAGATAAATTGTAGAAGCGATAATCTTAATAAAAAAGGCCTGAAAACCCTGGCATAATTTAACTGGTAAAAAGGTTAATTGCACAAACCGGCAACTGGTAACCATTAAAATTATGACAAAGCATTCCGGCCCCGATTGTTTTAATCGTAAAGTGACTGTCCGATCTGTGTGGGCTACCTGGAGCTATTTAACAGATGCATAAATGTTTTTCATTAATCCACTACTATGGCTCTGGCTTGATTTAGCCATACCGCCATCAGTATTCATGCTGTGAAAAGCATAAAAAGTGGAAAAACAAATAACTACGGAAAAAGTGATTGCGACAATAAACATTCCAAAACAAAAAAGGAATGATTGAAGCCCTTTGGCAAACGATAAATTGTTACTTTTCATGGGATTAATTTTTAGTTTTTAATTTTTCAAAGGATTTGCTATCAACAAACGCAGAGTTAGGTGATTTATTTTACAAATAGGGTTAAAAAGACATTGGAAATTCAAAAGTAAGGGGTAACATTTACTGATGCAAGAGCAAAACCACTCAATTAAGCAATGGGCCATAGGTGACAGGCCCCGGGAGAAACTTATAGGAAAGAGTTCCGGGGCATTAAGTGATTCAGAATTGCTGGCTATTCTGATAATGAATGGCAGCCGGGAAAAAACAGCAGTAGACCTTGCCCGTGAGGTGCTGCAGCTGGGCAAAAATAATCTTAATGAACTCGGAAAGCTTTCAATAAATGAGCTTATGAAAGTGAAAGGTATCGGAAAAGCCAAAGCCGTAGTTATAGCAGCCGCTCTGGAACTGGGACGAAGGCGGCATGCTTCAGGATTCCTTGGCAAATCAGTGATTAAAGACAGCAAGGATATTGCTGCCTATCTCCAGATTCTGCTAAAAGATTACTCTAAAGAGGTCTTCGCCGTAGTTTTTTTGAACCGCGCAAATAAGATCAATCATTTTGAAATTGTAAGCGAAGGAGGCATCACAGGCACAGTGGCCGACCCAAGAATAATATTAAAAAAGGCACTGGAAGAAAATGCAGTAAGCCTCATACTTTGCCATAATCATCCTTCAGGAAATCTAAAACCTAGCCGGGCCGATGAAGAACTCACCGCAAAAATAAAGGAAGCTGCGAGGTTCTTAGATATTAAAGTCATTGACCACGTTATCGTAAGTGAGGAAGGATACTTTAGTTTTGCCGACGAAGGTATACTTTGATAACACCATTCTACTATTTGCAACCAACCCTGTTATCTGAAAACTTTATAATACTTTAATGGCTGGCTGAAGCAAAAAATATTGTTGGATTATAAAATATTTCTGACAATTATTCGAAGCATACAAAATAGAATTATAGAATTTATAAAATAAGGAGTGAAAGGGTAATGCTCGACTTTGACCTTTCTCATCTTTATGAAGTGGAAACAAAAGCTTTGAATCAGGCTGTTAAACGTAATACAAAAAGGTTCCTAAAGATTTTACCTTTCGGCTTAACCTTGATGAATGGCTAGCTATCCGGTCACAATCTGTTACCGCATCAGAAAGTACTTCTTTGAGATCACTGATATTATATAATGTAATGGCTTTAAATCAAATTAAAAACATTTAAGAACTTTAAATTATTCCGGCTTGAAGCAAATCACATATATACAAAATAAAATTTACGAAATACGGGGCGAAGGTGTAATGCTAGACAGAGATTTGGCAATATTGTATGAAACAGAAACCAAAGCGTTAAATCTTGCTGTCAAGCGTAACATTAAAAGATTTCCCGATGACTTCATGTTTCAGCTTACAAAAGAAGAGGATGAAGCTTTGAGGTTGCAAATTGAAACCTCAAATGCCAGGGGTGGTAGAAGATATTTACCCTATGCCTTTACAGAACAAAGGTGTTGCTATGTTAAGCGGTATTCTTAATTCTGATAAGGCAATAAATATGAATATTGCGATAATGAAAGCCTTTGTACAAGTGAGACGGATTATTCTACTGCAAAAAGACGTATAGGAACAATTAAAAGAAATACAACAGAAAATAAGTGAACATGATATACAGTTATCAGCAATTTACGATGCTATTGAAAACTTGTTAGACGAAAAGGCGGCACAAAGAAAATGGGAAGAAAGAGAAAAGATAGGGTTTAAAAAGTAACGCAATTTGTCTGTAAATACGGCAAATCTTGAATGTAGAACTTTCAAAACAATTTATAAGTTCCTTAAGCCTGTGCTGTAGGCCCCCCAAAATTCATCGGCAGTTCAACTGCTTCCAGATCCTGAATTGTGCCATTAGCAGCTTCAAACCGGGTAACATTCTCTATTAAGGCTTTCATAAATCTTTTAGCATGCTGGGGGGTAAGAATAATCCGTGACTTCACCTTGCTCTTTGGTGTACCAGGCATTACGTTTACAAAATCAACAACAAATTCCGCATGCGAATGGGTAATGATCGCCAGGTTTACATATTGCCCTTCCGCTGTTTCTTCTGATATCTCGATATTTAACTGGTTGGGTTGATTGTTGCTGTTTTCCATGAACGATTTTTTTGCGAAGCTAAGTAAACCCGAAAGATTTATCGTGTAAGGAAGAAATATTTAAATAATAAGGCTCCTGGTTGATGAGTCTTTTAGAAAGCAATTGTTTGTCTGGAATAAAAAAGCTCACCAAAAATAGTATAATACTAATTCCTGATCAGCTTAAAGGAAGATTAAATATCGAATTTTTAAGGCCTGGGCCCTACGTATGTAAAATGTTCCTGGAAACTTGTTCTGTATGGAGTTGCAACAGTGGGTTGCAACATAAAATAATTTACATCTATACTTCGATTGCCGGCGTTCCATTTATTAGTCCCTGCATCAAGAGAACCAGCGCGTCCATTTCCTGCCGGCTGGCCATAATAATTAACAACATTAAGTACATTATCACTTGCATCAAAAGTGAAAACCGGAGCAAAACTTCCATAATAAGAAGTAGATCCTGCATTATTAAAAGAATGCGCCTGTGTACCTATAACGTTATCGTACATAACTACGCTGTTTGCTCCTGTAGTAATTAAATAAATATCCATCGGATAACGACCAGTAAATGCTGCGTTTGACTTATCAAAAAAAGTTCCGGTAACAGTATAATGCCCATCATATTTATTTTTAACCCCCACTATAACAACCTGGTTATTAAAATTTCCACTTATTTTATAGGATGGATCGGATACACTTACGATTCTGAAGCCAAAAGCGTAATCACCTGAAGCAAGCTCGGCAGGCTTGGTTGTCATTTGAAGATATCCTTCCCTGGAGCCTTTTACTATTGTAACAGTCAGGTTAGAAAAACGATATAAACCCGAAGAAGGAAGTTTATAACCATTTCCTGTTGTGTCATTATATGCTGTAACAAGAGTTGAATCCATCTTTAAAGTTACCTGAACATCCTGGCTAACCGGTTGATCATTAGCTACCTGAATAGTTATCAAACTAAAAGTTGTATCCTTTGCACTAGAGGAAAGGCTTATAGTATTAGTACTTGAATAAGGCACTGTGCCAGAGACTGGTCCTTCAATTTCAACTATTTTATCAGAACTATTAATAGTGAACCCTGCAAGCCCTTCATCCGAATATTTATCTTTAAGACAACCAGTAACAAAAAATATAATGAAGCACCCTAATAAGCCTGCTAATACTTTATAATAAATTTTCATACATTATTTTACTTTAATGATTATTGAATATCCCAAAAAATTCTTGAAGTAAACTGATTAAGTCCAGAAGGAACATTTTTTGAATTCACAGCAATTTCGGTAGCGGGATAAGGTAATCTTACCGGAATATTATTTGAAACTTTAGCAGGATTGATTGAAATAGCCAGGTTTGCAGGAACTCCCATTCTTCTGTAATCAGACCATGCTTCAAGGGGATTTATACCATTAAGTGCAAAATACTTCTGATTCAAAATAAATTTTACCTGGGTTGTCTGTGATGTTCCTGCATTATCCCAGTTGCTTAAGGTAGATGCATTTAAATAAGTGTTGGCACTACTTACCGCATCCGTAACACCTAACCAAAGAAATGATTCTCTTACCGCATTTTGATAAGCTGTTTTAGCATCTCCGGGTAACCATCCTCTGGCAACTGCCTCAGCCATGAGAAACAAGCTTTCCACCGATGTTACAATCCATTGAGACTGGTTATAAGATTTTACAAGTCCGGGTCCTATATTTGAAGTTTTTGTACCGCTTAAATTATCGTCAGTCGGGCCTCCATAGGTAGTTCCAACATAAGGATTAGAAGCACTAACAGGAGCGGTTGCTTTGGCGTAGAAATATCCAAGTCTTGGATCATTGTTATTCTTAAGAATAGTTAAAACGTAATTGTTAGCCCTGTAATACTCATTAGCAGCAACTCCACTTGGCTGTTTACCAAAAGCAGCATAAAAAGGATTTTGCTTGTTAATATCATTTGTATAGGATACTGTAACTTGAGCAGATTGTTGCGTTTGCAAAACTCCACCATTGGCAACGATCTTTGCTAATTCTGCGGTTGGACTAAAACCGGAAACTTCCGATTGCCTGATCAAAATCCGTAGTTTTAATGTATTAGCTAATCTTATCCATTTCTGGGTATCACCAAAAAATACTACGTCAATAGTTGCAGCTGCAGCAGGAGATGGTGCACTTTTCATCATTGCCGAAGCACTATCTAACTGTATTTGCAAATCTTTATAAATATCTTGTGCTTTATCATAAGCGGGCGCAGAATTTTGTGCTGAGTTAAAAGCCTGCGAATAAGGCACGTCTCCAAAAATATCAACCAGGTTCTGGAATAAATGCGCTTTCATAATTTTAGCGATTGCTATATAATATACTTTTTTATCTGGCATGGACTTTTTTTCAACATTGTCCAGGTCGAACAACACATTATAGATTCCATCCCACTTTCCTTCTCCAAAAGACGGTGTAAGATTATAAGTAGATTCTTCGGTATTTGGAGCATAAGAACCAGAAGGTGACCAATACCCCATCCAATTATTCAACCATCCATATCCAAGGGATGTTTGAATACCAACGCCGTTCAATGCATTAGGAAGAATGAGTTCAGGGGTAATATTGGATTCAGTTACCGTATTAGGATTCTGGTTAATATCCAAATCTTTTTTACATCCGGAAATCACTAAAGACAGCAGCACCGGAAAAACAAGAATCTTATATATTCGTTTTTTCATTTTCTGATATTTTTTCATTTAAAAAGTCAATGTTATTGATCCACCATATAATCTTGATGGCGGAGTGGAGAATACATTACTAATACCAAATGTATTACCTAATGAAGTATAATTAAACTCCGGGTCAGTCCATTGATTAGATTTAGGAATAAAGGTTAACAGGTTCCTTCCAACCAAAGCTACGGATGCACGTTTTATAATTTTTGATTTGCCTAACATTTTAGATGGCAACTCGTATGCAATTGATAATTCTCTCAGCTTCCAGAAAGCTGCACTTGCAAAATAGTTTGTTGCAACTGAAGAATTCAACGCTCCTGACGTCCAGAAATTTACACCGCCGGTAGAAACCTGAATATTGTCATTTTGCACATATTTAGAACCATCAAAATAAACTGAATTTGGAAAAACAAACCTTTTCCGGTCGAACTGTGCACTACGTTCTGAGATACCTGTAAAGTCCATATCCGAGCCAAGACCGCTATATAAATAATTACCGCCTCTGTACTCAACTGTCATACCGATAGTTAAGCCTTTGAATGAGAATGAAGGATTGAATCCTAATATCCATAAAGGCAATGTTCTTCCTCTGGTAACAAGGCTATCACTTAATTTAGGATTACCTGATATTCTGTCAACGATTACATGACCCTGCGGTTCCCTTTTATAATCACTTAATTTAAATACAAAGGCCGGTTGTCCTACTATTGCATAGTTATTTGCTTGCGGTGAGCTTGCAGCCCTTTGAGTAAAATTTTCAACTCCGCCAATATTCAACTCGTTTATACCAGGGAACAAGGATGTAATTTTATTATCATTGTAAGTGGCCTCTATTTTAAAATTAAATTTTCCGTCGCCTATTTTAAACAAAGGAGAAATATTTAAATCCATCTCTACGCCATAGTTGTTGAAATCGGCGGTGTTTGCTAACCTGGCTGGATAGCCGGTAGCCCATGATTGTTGAACCGTTAAAATCTGGTTCGTATTTTTTTGATGGAAATAGGTAACATCAAGATTGATCCGGTCTCTTAAGAAACCAAGTTCTATACCTACTTCTTTACCGTTAACGAACTCAGGCTGAATTCCAACATCTGGCTTAATGTTCCCTGCACTAAAACCACCAAGGTTTCCATATGCAAATCCACCTGTTTGGCTATAAGTAGCTTCCAGGGCATAAGTTCCTAAATTTACGTTCGCCGATTTAGAAAGCGAACCCCTGATTTTTGCAAAGGAGATAAATGAATTATCAATTAAAAAAGGAACTACATCACTAAGAACTATGGAAGCATCAACACTTGGATAGAAGAAAGAAACCTTACTGTTATCATTTAAATATAAACGGCTATCCCAATCGTTTGCTGCAGAAAACTCAATATTTGCCCAATTCTTATAATTAAATCCTACTTGTCCGAAAACAGAAAACAAACGATTTCTAAAATTATTTTCAAAAGCAGTTGCTTCTCCCGACCGGTTTGAAACATTATATAAACCAGGAACAACCAGGTTATTACCAGCTATATCAATTGATTTACTATTGTTTTGCCTATAGCGGGTTCCCAGTATATAGCTAACTCCGAAATCACCTATATCTTTTTTGCCATTAAAGAAGAATTCATGTGTTATCCTGCTTGAAAAACCATTTCCATCTCCCACTGACCCAGGTTGGTTTCTATATTGAGCACCCCTGGTAGCTGCAGCGTAGTCAGAAACAGTAATTGCAGCATTGGTGTTTTTATAAGAATAGAAATCAAGACTACTTCCAAGCCTGTATGTAACATTTAACCAATTGGCGAGGTTATACTCTAATTTTGCAGATCCAAGGAAGTCATCTGCTCTTCCTTTTGTTCTCTGGTTATCTATAACCCAATAAGGGCTCACAAAATATTCGTTATAATAGTTAGAATACTGCCCGTATTTATTATTTGGATCTTTATAAGAGGTAAGTGGCACCTGACCAGGAGTATTCAAAACTGTAAAATAAACACTTCCATTATAGCTGCTCGCGAATCTGCTGGAGAAGGCTGAGTTATTTAATACATCAGAATTGCCTTGTATATAATTCACATTAAAACTAGCCCTTAGCTTTCCATATTCTTTTGCTGCATTAAACCGTAAAGAAGTTCTTCTGTTTTTGTCCTTTGGAGTTAATCCCTTAATTTCCACATCCTGCGCAGAAAGATAAAAGTCCTTATTTGTGAATGATACATCCGTCTGCAAAGTCAATCCATTATTCCAGAATTTCTTTTTTTCATTTTCTAGATAACTATAAGGTACCATTTGAACACTTCCGTCCTCCAGTGGTTTACCTAATTGAACCATTTGCCCATTAAATTCAGGACCGAATTGCTGATTTTCAAAGGGAATATACCCAGGCTCTCCGAAATCTGTGGCCCCAGAGCCACTACCAAA
>JAABUK010009836.1_pt1 | contig 12934 bp, 8 predicted proteins | sample 5559141 | NCBI WGS metagenome assembly JAABUK01 (sample SAMN10711869, study PRJNA513367) | rock metagenome | isolation source: Antarctica rocks | place: Antarctica: Victoria Land, Pudding Butte nord | collected 2016-01-03
ATACTTCAGATAGAAAGATAATTGTTGAAACTGAGTGTAAAACTCGCTGAACTTCTTTGATTCTTGAATCAAGTTGTAGTATTCTCTACGAAAGTTGACTTTCTTATCTGAATCATTGAACAACTCAGCTAGTTCTTTCAAAAGATCATTGATGATCTTATAGAAATTGACACAGTCACGTTCGCGTCTAGATTGAGCGACATCAGCTGCATCATTGAATAATCTGAAATGTACATAGCTCAGTTTGACTCGTTCATTTGAAAAGAGATCGACGTTGATCTCTAGTTTATTCTGAATTTTGCCGTACCAGTTTTCTCAAGTAAAATTCTTTTCGTCAGTAAATCAGAGAAAATCAGGTTTTTTCTGAGATCTAGAACGCTCAGAGTAGATGAAATCAAAAGAAGTGATTTTCTTAGTTTGAAGTCTAGTCTTCAACTCTTTGATTTCGTTGTCTCGTTGTTTACTCAGCTCGTTGAGTCAATCTGTTTCTCTGTCGAGAATCATGCATTGAGTCTTTCAGTTTTCGATAGAAACAGAAGATATTACTGTTTCAGCAAATGACTCATTGTCTTCATTAATGAATGATTTAACACTAGAGAGTTTCAATGAATCAGTCTCAGAAATTTAAGAAAAGTGACTTTGAAATTCTTTGAAACATTCTTTGATAAATGAACGTTTTGACATGATGAAATTTGAAGAAAGAACAAGGTTGAGCGAATGACGATGCTCAACAATATTAATGAAGATGTATGATCAAGTGTTTAATCTTCAGAAAAGAATGTTGTTGATTAGAAGAGTATTTTTGATTTGTGAGTTTTTGAGTGATTCTCAAGCAATTCACGAAGATTCTTTATCGTCGATTTTCTTAATTGAGTTGAACAGCTTATTTTCACTTGTCTGTTTTATAAGAATGAGTTGATTCTCTTGATTGAGTGAACTTTGTGTACTTAATGAGCAATAAATTGTCTAGCAATTCAAACAGTCTTGTCGTTGATTCTATCAAACTCTTTAATGTTGTTCAGTCTTTCAATTGCGTCAATCATCAGGTAAATAAATTTCTTTAAACTCGTTCTGTCTGTATGAGTATGTTGAATGAGTAATGAGATCAGTATCATGTGATTAACGAATTTTTAATATAATGTCAGAATCATGTCTAAATGAGTCAATCAGCGAAAGTCAGAGTTGAATAGTGCTTGATCTTTAGAAATAATTATAACTGAATATTAAGAATACAGAAGAAGATGAGTACAAAAGCTTCTATTTAAGTAATATTCAGAGATTATGCTAAGCTTGAAGAAGATGTGTTTGTGACATGAGTAGAATGTGATGTAGAAAGAAAGATGATGTTGAACAAAGAGATGTTGAGAAAAGAAAATAAAGACTGAGTCAGATCTGAGTCAGATCTGAGCTAGAGACATTGACTAGCTCTATTCAATCTTGATATGCTCGTAACAATATATCATGAGATGTATCATATTCAACTTAACAATGCTTAACAAACTTTTTATAGTTGATTAATCTTTTCAAGTTATTAAAAACTTCTTACTAATTAACTTTATTATAATATATATTTAATATTTATACTGAGTTTGCTTAGAATATTACATTGTGATTGTAATTCATACATTCTTGTGACATTGATTTAGACTCAACTTATGAAAGACTTTATGCTATGTATATTGAATGAACAAAACTCTCTGAGAGAGAAAATCACTCGTCAACTACATGATGACTTCACATCGTTGAAACAGTAAGATTGACACTATATTATCAGTAATGAATTTATAGCTTCTATTCAGCGTGTGATGCTCAAGTAAACTCTTGATGAAAGTGTCTGTGCTGTTTGATTATGATGCATCATCTTTGCTCTGCTCTTCATTAATGATATTTTATACAATGATGTTTTGATTCAATTTTCAATTTGAAGATGAAAGATATTTTCTTTGCATTCATGATGCTCATGATTGTAACATATGTAAAGCTGTATTCTTTTACTCAATGATTATCATTCATTGAGCAGAGAAATATGTGATGAAAGAGAGATGCATATGATGAAAAGATAAAGTGTAATTGTACTGAGTAATTCTTTTCTTCTTTTGATTTGATTTATGTCACGTAAATGTTGAATGAATTGTTAGTATAAATATGCAATCACAATTGTTCAATGTTTTGACTTTAATCAATGAAAGAGAATGCATTTTGATTGTTCTCTTGAGTTCTTGATTTTTCACGTAGATAGATGAATGACTTGATGTCAAGTAAAGAAGATGAGTTCAAGCTTTCTCAGTATATCAACGTGATCAACAAGTCACTATTTCTTCAAGCACTGTAATCACGACTCTTAATACTTGAAATGACTATTCTATCTGATATCTTTTCATTAATTACTCAACAATATTGTTGATGTGATGAAGATGTTTTAATATCAACATAGTCAATGAGTTGCAAATTCTTCAATCACTTGTAGTCACAACTCTCAGACTTTTTATCTAAGTTGTTTAATCATTAGTAATATCTTTTCATCTTTTACTGACATTGACATGTCATTAATCTTCTTCGTAAATTAATTGTGACTGTTAGAAAAAAGATTGTCACATAAGTGAAAACTCTGCATAATGACTTTTCTGATCATGCAATGTTTTAACATCATTCAAACTGCATTGAATTGAAATTTCTTGACTCTTTTGACTTCTATTTGAACACAAAATAGAATCAAAAGATTCATAATTAACATCATGTATAAATGAATCTTGTTGTTAGTTGAATATTACATTGTCATATCATTCTTATAAATTTCATTTATTCATTTAATAAATTAAGTTTTAATAATTTTAATAATTTTAAATTTTTCTTAAAAATAATAATTTAATATTCAAGTATGATAACAAAAACATAGTTGCATCAGAATTGAAGTAATAATACTTTAACTTTATAAAACATCATGATTGAAAATGAATATTAAATAATGTTGAGATCATGTCTAAATATTCAATCTGATCATGTTGTAAGTAAAATGTTTAATTCAATAAAGATAGTTAAAACTAAGATTTTAAGAATACAGAAGAAAGAAGATATAAAAGATAAGAAAAATATGCTTTATATAATAGTTATTTAAACAATCACAATGCACGCATCACAAATTTTGAAAAAGAGCATTATAAACAAGACAGAGTGAATCTAGAAGATGATTGAATAACGATGAATTGCATGAATTGCAGCAATGCTGATTCAAAGATGATTGCAAGCAACGTTGATTCATTGCAAGAAAACAGAAACATGAGATTGAAACACTTATGTAATGATGAAGAGAATGTTGCTAACATTATTGATTTACTAATAAAGATATCAACATTAGAGAAAGAGAAAAGCAAAGATCATTCATGAAAAGAGATAGCATTGAAGTTGATTCAACATTTTTGACTCGACTCAGAAGAAAAACATCATGCGAATCAGAATGCATTCATCGCAAAGAATGTATAGAAATTGAAAACATCAGTTCAACTGCTTAACAAGCAGTTGCATACACAGAAAAGCATGCATCTTTCAACAAAAATTATGTCATGAGCGAACGTAACAAGAGAAGAAATAATGATAAAGAAGCAACGTCTCAGAAATGATCTGTCATCGCTTTGCAAGAAATGAGAAGTCATGATTAAAATAATGAGCAAAAGAAAAATAAAAGAGATACAGAAGAAGTTGATTGAGCAAATTCTACAGAAAATTGCAAGCGTGTTAACAGGTCAAAAAGATCTAATTGTGTCACTTTGCAAGCTGAGTAATGATGACATTTTTCTTCATGCAGTTAGCTCAGATGCTCAAGCAAATCTGAAAAAGACTCAGACATGAGCAAAAGAAATCGCGAGTTCAACATGCGTAGCACGTTGAATCTTCGCAATGCTGATACATGAAGTACACATTACAATAAACATGAGCAATCAGAAAAAGATTATTGAAAGATTGATAAAAGATAATGAGAGACTTCATGAAGATCTGAAAGTTCTAAGAATAATCTGACTCAAGAAGATAGCAAAGAGCGAAAAGACTCATTTATCACTTATTGTAGAGATTGCAATTGAAGCGATGATGAATCAACTAATGAACATGAGCATGCTAAATTCATATCAAGAATGTGCATGCAAGCTATTCAAGAAGAACTGTTGCATCACATAATGCTTCAGATGTCACGAATTTGATCATATGATTAAGTTTTGCAAAAAAGATCAGCGCTGCGAAAAGTGCGCAGACAAGCATTACATCAAGAAGTGCATGATGTCTTTGAATAAAAGACGTTGCATCAACTGCAACGAAAATCATGAACTTTGAAGATGCATCTGTTTCAAGTGATGACAGCAGATGAAACAAGCGTTCAAAATCTATAGAAATAAATCATTCAGATACTCTGAAATGTTTAAATACAATTGCATACTTTTCTTACTGTTTTTGAACTCTTTAGATTCAATAAACTCTTCAGATTCAATGAATTCTTTTGATTCAATGAATTTTTCAAACTCAGTAACAGTCATGTTGAAAACATGCAGTTGAATCATTGATGAATTGACTTAACAGATAGTAAAGATCAAGAAAAAATGAGTTGATCTTTTTTCTTGTGTAAGTAGTGACTCAGACGAGATAACATCTGAGCAGATTCAGAAACGTTCAATCAGAAAGTGAGAAAGACTCTCAATGATTGAAAGCATACAAAGAGTCTTCTTATTGCAAAGTCAACAACAGCTATCAATAACTTTATGATAAAACAATCTTTTCTACAAATTCTACAGTACAACATCAGAAAGTCATTAAAAATTCAAGAATCATTTTTAATTGACAGAAAAGTTTGCGAATTTGACATAGTAGTTATACAGAAGCAAGATTGCAACAACAATGATTCACAATCATTTAGCTCAGCACATAACTTCTTTCATTTAGTGAAAAACTCGTCATCTCAATTAAGAACATGCATATACATTAATAAACATCTAAGATTTGATTAATGAATAGTAGAAACAGCTGAGTCAGACATTTGCTCAATCAGAATATTAACTTGCAACGCAAATGACAAAACGCAGACGCTAAGACTTTTAAATGTTTACAATTCATGCTCATTGTTTACTACATTCACAGAAGAATCTTTAATCATTTCTTGTTTGAATGAACTACTCAAGAATGACTGCAAACAACTGATCATAGAAGATTTTAATCTACATCATTTACATTGAGAGAAATGAAGATGCTTCACTCATCATATGATGATTGATACTCTACTAAACGTCATTACAAATGCAAGATTGAAATTATTGCTGAAATTAAACATTATTACTCACGAAGCTCACAATCAATTTATGATGATTGATCTAGTCTTTAGCAGCGAGAAAATACAGTTCATGACATGCAAGTGCAAGATACAAATCAATCTGCATCAGAGATTGAATCATCTTTTAATCATCACAAAACTATGTTTACAAACAATCTTGATGCAACTTTCAACTTAATGACTTTGAAAGAAAATAAATATAGAAACATTGAGTGCTTATCTGCAAATACATCTTTCATCAGATTGCTTTCTGAACAGCAAAGCTGAAATGAATGACAGAGTGACAGAAATTATCAGAGTATTGCAAAAGACTATTGAGAAGTCTACTTTTTAAGCAAAATTATCAAATTGAGCAAAGAATTTCTGAAATCAAAGCTGCTTTGAAGTAGTAATGAAATCAAGACGACTGCAAATCATATGAAAAATGCAAGATATATTAAATGCGTGAAATAAATATTTAAAGCACAACGATCATAAAAACAAGATTATTCAACAAATGAAATGTGCACACTTCAAATCATAAATGCATAAGCTGAGCAAAGCACTTAAATCAATATGACGCTTTGCAAAATGAGCTAAAATCGAAAGTCAACTATCTAAAAAGCTTTCTCAGTTTTTGTCACTGAAGTGAAGTAACATTGATCATATGACAACGACGTTCAAGAAAAAAATCGAGATACTACGAGAAAAGTTCTTTTTCTCATCTTCTCAAGTGAATGTCAATGACATCGCAAAGTCATTCATATCTCTGACAATCTCATTCAATTCACGCATCACAGAAGATGAAATGAAGCAGACAATCAAATGAGTAAAAGCAGACAAAGCATCAAATGCTTCAAATATTTCAAACAGAGTGCTTCAAGTGAGTCTTGCAGAACTGATCTCAGTACTGACGAGTTTATTCAACACATGTGTAATACACAAGTATCATTTGAAGCAGTTCAAAAAGACTCAGACAATAGTACTACGCAAATTGAAGAAAAGCAATTATATCAATTCAAAGACGTATTGACTCATTGCTTTACTTGATATCATGAGCAAAGCGTTGAAGTTGATCATGATCAAAAGACTGAGTGACATAGTTGAGACTCATTACATGCTATTTAATGCTCAAATGAGAGCAAGACATAAGTGATTTGTGATCTTGACATTAAATTTACTGATAAATTAAGTTCACACAGTATGAAATTGCAAAATCAAATAAGTAGCATTCATGCTAAGTCTAGACATCATTGAAGTGTTTAATCAAGTCTCACACATCAGACTTCTGCATACGTTGAAGATGAAAAGAACATTAAGCTACATAATTGAATGAACATGCAGCTTTCTAGAAGATCGAAAGACATCGCTAATATTCAATGAACAAATGAGCAACATACGTGAGATAAATGCAAACATATTGCAGTAATCTTTCATTTCATCGATTCTCTTTCTATTCTTCAACGCAAGTTTAATTGAAAAATGCAAAGCATTGAGAATTAAAATCAAAGTGCTTAACTTTGTAAATGATATTAACATTCTAGTCTACAACAGATTCACTGAAGAAATCTGCAAAATATTGAGCAAAGTACACAACGTCTGCGCGAAATGAGTTTGCATTCATGACACAACGTTTGCATCAGAAAAGTATGAGCTTACGCATTTCACTAGAAAATTGAAGAGATTTGACATGATAACTAGCATATAAATAAAAAGCTTAGTTATTAAATCAAAATCAGACGTACAAGTTTTAAAAATGCAACTGAACATGAAACTGCAATGAGATGCGCATCTTTGACAAATAAAGATGAATCACGTCACAAGAATGCTGACACTTAGTCATCTTGAAGTCTTCACATGAAAAGCTATCTTCACAAAAGTGAGACAAGTATACTCAGCAGTAGTGAGATTAAAAATTGCATTCAAAGCGTCAGTCTGACATTAGCGCGACAAGAAAGATAAACTGTCAAGCAAAGAATGCAGATTAGAAACACTTCAGAATCAGACTCTGCATCACGTAGCAGAAGTGTTCAAAAGAGTAAACATTGAAACTCTAAAGACAGAAACATATACAAGTTCGCTACATGTTCATCTGAATATGCTACAGAACAAGATCATGCTACACAGTTGTATCAATAATTGAACACAAGAGATCAAACAAGCATGCAAATTAATATGCACTCATTTGATGAAAGTTATTCACGTCATTTCTTGATCACTCATCATCAAGAAAATGATACTTCTGAATATCTTCATTCAAGAAGATGCAAAGATACAGTTGAGATGCAGATGATACATTCTCTTCTTCATAATGATTTTAACAAGTGATAGCATTGCAATAACGCAGTATCACAAAGATCAATGAAATCAACGATGAGAAAAGTACAGAGAACACATTGCAAACATTAATGCAATCTCAGCACAAAGATTGCATCTGAGCAATAAAATGATAAAGATGCGTGATGATTTTCAGAAAGCAGAAAGCATTCTTGCAATGCACATCAGAATTGAACGCATAAATCTGAATGTTTATCTGCACTTTAGAAATGTTTTAAACATGAATAGCTTGTGATGTAACTGCAAATAAAGTCATCAGACGATGAAGTGTATACTCATGCATTGCTTAAACTGATTGCATCTGCGATCAAGAATGTTACAAGATGCTGACTTCTCAAACTATTGAATAATCATCATCATCATGAAGAGTTTTAAAGCAGTAGTGAAAATGATGATGAAAACGAAGCTTTTGAAGCAATTTAAAGTGATTAAAACACTCATTCTTTAACATGCAATCAACGTGAACAAATTTGATACATAGTCTTAAAACTCATTGTTTCAACTGCATAAAGCAGTTGTATAAACTATGAGTGATTTTCTATCTTAAAAAGTTTTGTTCACTCAATATAAATAGCATAAAGTTTCTCATGAGTTGATTTAATCAATGTCATAAGAATGTATGAATTTATTATTATTATTATTATTATAATAGTTATTCAAATTCAACGTTAGTGTTAGAAGTCAGCATAGAGCGAGTCATATGAGTGTAATGTAACGAGTATATAAATGCTAAGAAAGAAAAGTATTTAGAAGAGCAGAGTCAACTATCTATATGACTCAGAGAAACATAAGCTAATTCTGAATAGAGTTGATCTTGAAACAACTTTATAGTCTAGCGATGAGTGATCGACAATAGTCATCAACATAGCTATCAATGTAGATGCGTAGCTAGAGTCGTAACATTATCTTCTCTCTTCAACAATTCATGTTTGCATGAATGTATTTTCTTAGTCTTGTGTAGAATTGAAATGTCTATTGTAGCAGACTCACTATGCAAGGTAGAAGTATCATTGAAGCAGACTCACTAGTTGCATGTGAACGAGTTGACAGATCGATTCACTGATAGATAGAGTGATATGAATAGATAAATTATTGCATTGACGAAAGATGTCATTGAAGCAAACTCACTAGTTGCACATGAACTGATAGACGAATCGATTCACTGATAGATAAAGTGATGAGAGAATCATTGCATTGATGATGTCATTGAAGCAGACTCACTAGTTGAACAGAAACTTGAGATAGATTGATTCACTGATAGATAGAATGATGTGAGTAGGTAGATCATTGCATTGATCATGTCATTGAAGCAAACTCACTTCTGATTCAGATTTACTACATAGTAAAGCTTGTTTCATTTGTTGATCAACTCAATCAAGAGATCAATCATTATTTGTCTTTGTAGCAGACTCACTTTAAGTGTCGTTCAAGCAGACTAATTATCAAGTGATTGACTTTGTCAACAAGATCAATCGTTATCTGTTCTTGTAGCAGACTCACTATCGAATGTGTCATTGAAGCAGACTCACTAGTTGCACGTGAACTGATAAATGAATCGATTCACTGATAGATAAAGTGATGAGAAGATCATTGCATTGACGATGTCATTGAAGCAGACTCATTAAGAGTTTGCTTCTTGAGATAGAGACTTCACGCAGTTTTATGACTGACTTCATTTGATTATTCAACAAATTCGAAGAATTTCTTGCGAATCTGAATGAATGATTAATTCGCTGATCTTTGATCTAGTTGAATGATTTCAATCATTTGTTTATACTTGCTGATCAGCGCACGAGTGAAGAAAGATGAATGCTGCTGCATGAACACAAGTCACTAAATCAAAGTCAATAGAGAGTTGAAGAACTACTAGCAGAAGCACTCAAAGAAATCGATGCAGATTATTTCACTTCGTTTGTAATGAAGAAGCATTTATATAATGTTAGAAATCAGCATAGAGTGAGTCATATGAATGTAATGTAACGAGTATATAAATGCTAAGAAAGAAAAGTATCTAGAAGAGCAGAGTTGACTATCTATATGACTCAGAGAAACATAAGCTAATTCTGAATAAAGTTGATCTTGAAACAACTTTATAGTTTAGCGATGAGCAATCAACGATAGTCATCAATATAGCTATCAATGTAGATGCGTAGCTAGAGTTGTAACAGTTAGTTTCAAAGAGAATGTATTGAAACATAAGAAAGATGTTGATTTGAAAGATGTTTATGACATAAAGAAATGTGTTTATTATAAACATCTATTAATTACTCATAATACAAAGAAATATGTTTGTTTAGAAGATAATAAAATCAGTGATGAAACTCATCTGTATGCAATACTGATTACAAATTTACTGTTTAGTTACAGTAAAGTTTAAAAATTATCAAAAGTTTGAATAATATTAAAATACTGCATGATGATGAAGTGTTGTGCATTAATTGCATGCAAAGTTTTCATGATTGCACAGACTTTGATAATCTCAATGCGCATGTTACAAGCAATCTGCATGCAAATGAGAAAGTTAAATAAAATGCAGAACTATGAGGAAAATTGCTTATGAAAATTATTCAATTCAGTATCTTGTCGTTGCAATGATGAAAATTGAGATAAAATACTTTCGTGTTTAATTTGTTGAAGATGATTAGCAGAAAGAACTTAAATCATGAACATTCTTTAAATTTACATGCTGACTACATATAAATCTTGTTAAGACTGCGTGTTTGTTACTACAACATAAGCAACTCACAAGACTCATTAAGTTCAACATGAGCAAACTTGAAAGTTTCATTAATATTGTTTAACAGATGTTCAGACACAAATATTTTATACATAAATAATATGCTGATGAGAAAACTTTGTTAAGAAAAGAGAAACACAAGCGAATTAGTAAAGAATTGATTGAACTACGTTATCTGATTAAAAGTGTAGCAGATGAACATTTTTGCAAAACATGATTGATCTGCATGAGAGAAATCTCTACAGATAACATGAAACAGATGAGTTGCATGCTTTACAAGCGAAGCAAGCGTCTGCAAGACATGATATACAATGATGATGATTGTTGATCTTAAGAATCTCATTTCTTCACTGAGTTTTGACTCTTAAATGTCTTAATGATAGAATCAACTTCTAGTTAAAGACATCATCTGTATAGCTTGAAAGAACAATAGTATGTATCAATGTGATTAAAGAAGAAATCGACTGTGATATGCATGCATATCACAGATGAAACATCTGTGACTCATGCTTAAGAAGTAAACTGTTGAAATTTGAGCAGTGAGAGATTTCATTCATCTTAAACTGTAAATCTGTTGCAAGAAATTCTCTTTGAGTAACTTTTTAAGTCTAAGAGAAAAATCAGCATAAAGATTATGCTTTATGTATGTTGTATGCAACGTATACAACATATTTTCAATAAATAAATCTGAAAAAGACTCAGATATGAGCAAAAGAAATCACGAGTTTAACACATGTAGCACGTTGAATTTTCGTAATGCTGACATATGAAGTATGCATTACAATAAACATGAACAATCAGAAAAAAATCATTGAAAGACTGATAAAAAATAACATGAGACTTCATGAAGATCTGAAAGTTCTAAGAATAGTCTGACTCAAGAAGATAGCAAAGAGCAAAAAGACTTATTCATCACTTATCATAGAAATCACAATTGAAGCGATGATAAATCAATTAATAAACGTAAGCATGCTGAACTTGTATCAAGAATATGCATGCAAGTTATTTGAAAAGAATTGTTGCATCATACAATGCTTCAGATATCATGAATTTGATCATATGACTAAGTTTTGCAGAAAGAATCAGTGCTGCAAAAAGTGTGCAGACAAGCATTACATCAAAAAGTGCGTGATGTCTTTGAATAAAAGATGATGCATTAACTGCAATGAAAATCATGAACTCTGAAGACACATCTGTCTTAAGTGATGACAGCAGATGAAACAAGCGTTCAAAATTTATAGAAACAGATTTTTCAAATATTCTGAAATGTTTAAATATAATCACACACTTTTCTTGCTGTTTCTGAACTCTTTAGATTCAATGAACTCTTCAGATTCAATGAATTCTTTTGATTCAATAAATCTTTTGAGTTCAACAACAATTATGTTAAAAACATGCAGTTGAATTGCTGATGAATCAACTTAACAGATAGTAAAGATTAAGAAAAGATGAGTCAATCTTTTCTCTTATGTAAGTAACAACTCAGATGAGATAACATCTGAGCAAATTCAGAAATGTTTAATCAGAAAGCAAGAAAGACTCTTGATGATCGAAAGCATATAAAGAGTCTTCTCATTGCAAAGTCAACAACAGTTATGAATAACTTTATGATAAAACAATCTTTTCTACAAATTCTACAGTACAACATCAGAAAGTTATTAAGAATTCAAGAATCATTTCTAATCAATAAAGAAGTTCATGAATTCAACATAGTAACTATACAGAAGCAAAATCACAACAACAATGATTTATAAACATTTAACTCAGCACACAACTTTTTTCATCTAGTGAAAAACTCGTCTACCTTGTATTCTCAATCGTCATCGCTGAGATGACGCGCTCAATCTCTTCTTCGACGATGATTCATCGAGCACGTCGATTCATCATTTCGTCTTCGATCAATTCATCATCTCACTTGAACGTCTTTTAAACACTCTCAAGCTTGATACTTTCTACGACACGAATTGTCAAGTCGATCGAGACGACTTCAACGATTCAGAAATCATGGAAAAAGATGAAGGTTTGACTCAGCAAATGTCTTGAAAAATATTGAGAGTGTTGATGACTCGATCTTTCAGCTGTCATCATCTTTTCTCGCTTGAATGAATTTCTGCGCGCTGACTATCTTACATACTTTGAGAGACGTAATTGTAGCTCTGAATCAGTCGAGTTCAATGCTTCAAAAATAATTGAAAAATATTGAGATTTGATCTGATAATCGAGATTGAAAAGATTCACTGCGCTGAATGATTGCTCACCTAGTAATAACTCTTTCTTCGCTCGAATCAATCTATGCACGCTGACTATCTCACATACTTTGAAAGACATAATTGTAGCTTTGATTGAGCTGAATTCAATGCTTCAGAAATAATCAAAAAATATCGAGATTTGACCTAGCAGTTGAGGTTGAGAATATTTCGATGCGCTGAGCGATCGAATTTCTCGCATAGCAGCAATTTCTCGATCAACACTGCACTTCATGCATTCACTATGTGATAAAACTTTCTGAGACATGCTTTTAGCTCTGAATCAGCTGAATTCAAATCTTCAGAAATAATTGAATAATATTA
>JAABUK010009837.1_pt1 | contig 12933 bp, 15 predicted proteins | sample 5559141 | NCBI WGS metagenome assembly JAABUK01 (sample SAMN10711869, study PRJNA513367) | rock metagenome | isolation source: Antarctica rocks | place: Antarctica: Victoria Land, Pudding Butte nord | collected 2016-01-03
CAGGTGAGCTGTGCTGTGCTGTGCTGTGCTGTGCTGTGCTGTGCTGTGCTGTGCTGTGCTGTGCTGTGCTGTGCTGTGCTGTGCTGTGCTGTGCTGTGCTGTGCTGTGCTGTGCTGTGCGAATGCAGCCAGCATGTGAACCATCAGTGCAGCCAGCAACCAGCCTTGGACTTTGAGCCTGTCAGCAGCCACTATTCCATAAGCTAAAGTGTCATAGTGCAAGCCAGCAGGCCCTGTCAAGTGAGGGACTACTTGCAACTGGCAGTGTTCAAAAACTTGTGCATGATCCATTTGGTTCCCGGCCAATCAGGGCTATTCCACTACTACAGTACGCTGTGATATGACACAATGTGATGTAATCTACCTGAAATGATATGCAATGTTCATGCTGACAATTATATAAATATATACATATACATATATACATACATAGCACCACTGAGCTGCTGTTGACTGATAGGACTGGCCAGGCAGGACCAAGCTGTGGCACATTGGGGTACCCCCCTCAGGCCCCATGGACTCCCTGGCCTTCCGCCTGGCCAATGCTCTCGTGGGCAACGATACAGATGCTGCAGGCCTGGAAATCACCCTTTCAGGTACACCCTGCACTGCATAATCAACAAGAGGGGGGCCAGGGGGGTGGTGGGGGGGGTGGGGGTGGGGGGTGGGGGTTATCACTCTATTTCGGCAGGTCATCATACCGGGAGCCTCTTGTAGTCAGCTGAAGGCTCAGCTGCAACAGCAAGCCAGACTGTGCGCTGTGTTAGCAGTATGAATGATATCACTAGCGTTCCTTGCACACGATCCGCAATCTGAATGATAACACTGCAGCTGAAGTTCCTGCTGACCAGCAGCTGGGACCGTGACTGTGAACATAGCATGAACGTGTACATTGCATGACTCACAGCGCCCAAAACACAGCTCAATGCTCACTGCTCAGTGAGACACATTGTCAAGCAAGAAAGAGCACGTTTGAAAAAATGCACTGTGTTTTATCTTATGCAGTGACTGTAGCTTCTGGGTTTGGCAGCATCCATTGGAATGATTGTTTGGTGTGCATGTAGCGTGTCTTGACAGGTGGCAAGAGGTTTTGGCTTGCAGAGCCTGTGTAGCGACGCTGCTGAGAACTATTTTTTTCAGTACAAAGACAAAGAGCTGCATCAGGTGGTGCTGTTGCTGATCAGTCACACATGTTTCACATTGAAACAAAGACATTACTTTTGGATTTCTGCAGGACCTACGCTATGTTTCCACACAGATCTGATTGTAGCTATCACCGGTGCTGCTTTTGAGGCCACCTTAGATGGCTCTCCCATCCCCCTGTGGCAAAGCTTCAAGGCTCCAAAGGGCAGCCAATTGGCTATTGGGAAGGTGAAAGGGGAGGCAGGGTGCAGGGGGTATATTGCTGTGGGGGGTGGGGTGGATGTGCCATTGTATCTTGGCAGCAGATCAACCTTCCCTGGGGGTAAGCTTGGGGGTCTGCAGGTAGGCCCCAGACCTGATGTTCATTCTGACGGACAGACAACCGCTGTCAGAAACACCTGTCATGGCAAGCAAATGCATGCAGAGTTGCTCGCAAGGCTAAAGCAGAATGCAACATCTGGCAAGCATGTTGGGTGAGAGTGGTTAGTGAGTGCCAGCATATTGCTCGAGCTATTGACATGTCACATGCTCATGTGGTAAGCATGACTCAACATGACAGATTGCGCATTCTACAAACAGTTTCACGCTTCAAAGTAAAGTAGGTAGTAAAGTAGCAGCGCAAGAAAGCGATGTATATTAAAAACAATATTGTGTATGTATATGTGTGCCCCTAATGGGTGTGCCCATTGCTTGCAGGGCAGGGCCCTCAGGAAAGGAGACCTAGTGCCATTACCCCTCAAGATCCCTACAGGCATTGTGGGGGGAGTCACTGTACCCCCTCACTGGAAGCCCACTTACTCAGGTGAGTCATTCGACTGGCAGCAGCTTGCTTCAATTGCATAATGGCTAGGGCTGTTATTGTGAGTGGCTAGGAAGTGTGTCTCATTGAGACGCAGGTAGAACCTGTGACTACGGCAGTAACACTGCTATGCATGGCATCTGAGAACTGCTGATGCTTTTGTTCTCAAGCCAAACTTGTTGACCTTGTGTAAGCCAGGTTTGTGGTTTTGATAGTCACCTCTATTTGTGGCATAGGTGGGGAAGAAGTATGGGAGGTGAAAGCGACGCCAGGGCCCAATGCTGAGCCTGACTGCTTCACTCGCGCTGAAACCTCCACCTTCTTCTTCTTGTGGCACAGATGGGGAAGAAGTATGGGGGGACCCAATGCTAAGCCCGACCACATTACTGACTGGTTCTTCTTCTTGTGACACAGGTGGGGAAGAAGTGTGGGAGGTGCAATCGCTGCCAGGGCCCACTGTTGAGCCCGACTACTTCACTCCTGCTGAAGCCTCCACCTTCTTCTTCTTGTGGCATAGGTGGGGAAGAAGTGTGGGAGGTGCAAGCACTGCCAGGGCCCAACGCTGAGCCCGACTACTTCACGCCGGAAGACATTTCTCACTTCTTCTTCTTGTTGTGGCACAGGTGGGGAAGAAGTATGGGAGGTGCAAGCGCTGCCAGGGCCCAATGTCGAGCCCGACTACTTCACACCAGAAGACATTCCTGATTCTTCTTCTTCTTGTGGCACAGGTGGGGAAGAAGTGTGGGAGGTGCAAGCGCTGCCAGGGCCAAACGCTGAGCCGGACTACTTCACACCAGAAGACATTTCAACCTTCTACTCCTCCACCTACAAAGTCCACTACAACTCGTAAGCATTTCATGACTCACACATGACTCATAAGTGACTCATAAGTGACTCATGCATGTGCTTGATGCTTTTTCACCAACCAGCATGCATCTTGTTATTGTAGCAGGGTGCAATGAGCTAAGGGGCATCTAATGCGCCACGTGGGATTTTGCCCTGCAACTAGTGGTTTCGGAGCCTACAACAGTTATCACACACTACTGTATCCCAAAGAGCATGCTGGGCATGGCATGGTATCTCCTGTTGCAAGTGCAGTTGCAATGTAGGCGGGTGGTTCAACAGTTTAACTTGTATTTTGGTGAAAGTAACGCCATCAAGACAGGGCAACCATGTCAGGCCTGTTCTGTTGAACTTCTGACCCCTTTTGGAAGGCTGATGTCCAAAGCTGGCCACCATACTGCTCCCCCAATTCCACGCTTCTAGTATTGAAGTATACTATTGAAGTAGAACTTGGCTTTCCCACTTTGGGCTGCTATGCTACAGCTAATACAGGAAGGGCTGCAGGGTCAGGATGTGCACTTCTTTTGGGGCTTCTTGTTGCTGTCATTCAACATGCTGTAAAAACATCACAACATATCACAATCTATTACATTATTTCTGTATTATAAAGGGCCACAGCTAAAGCCAGCGCTCATCATCATCAGAGTGCTGACTACCAAGACAGGACCTCCAGCAGGAAGCTTTCCCAGTCATTTCACCCTGGAGGAAATGTCATTCTCAATATTGGATGATTGTGAGGCCACTTACACTGGGCAGCCCAGTATAACACTTGGCTTCTCATTAAATTGACGCCAAAAGGCATAGTCTTTTCTTTTCTGAGGCCACTTGCTACTCTGTATGCTTGCAGGAACAGGCTGGGAATCCGTTTGCAAGGACCCAGGCCCAAGTTTGCCAGGCCAGATGGGGGTGAGGGGGGGTCACACCCCTCCAACGTCCATGATCATGTGTATGCAATTGGGACCATCAACTTCACAGGCAAGCTTGATAGCATGCTCCATGTATGAGGCTTGGCGTAACAAACTTTGTGTAACAAACTTTGCATAACAAACTTTGCTCTGCGTAACATCAGCAACATGCTATTCCGGCTTGCTGTACGTACATTGTGCTGTAGATTTAGACCTAGTCGTAAGCTAGGCTCTGTGGAGTTACACAAGAGTTTCTATCTCTTATGCCACATGGACAACTCATAGCTCCAGTGTCACTGCTGTTCCTTGTCCCACACCTCATGCTTGTGGTGCAGGGGATATGCCAGTGGCCTTGATGTTTGATGGACCAAGCCTGGGAGGCTTTGTGTGCCCGGCAACCATCACCAGCTCTGACCTGTGGAAGATGGGCCAGTGCCGGGCTGGCGATGGCATCTGCTTCAAGCCAACCAAGCTTGGTAAGCCTGCACAAGCCGTCTGTCTGTGCATCTGTCTATGCATCTGTCTGTGCATCTGTCTGTGCATCTGTCTGTGCATCTGTCTGTGCATCTGTCTGTGCATCTGTCTGTGCATATGTCTGTGCATAGGTGCTGAAGAGCTGGTGACGGCATCTGCTTGAAGCCAAAATGATGTCAATGCGCCCACAGCTGTTGTCAAACTGACTAGCATCAATATTGGCAGCACTTGTTGTTTATCAGGGACTTGGGATAGGACCCAAGGTGCTGTTTGATCCCAAACCCCAAGTAATGTCAAGTGCTGCCAACGTTGCTGCTAGTCAGTTTGACAACAGCTATGGGCTGATTGGCCTCAATCAGCACGTGTCCCAATGAATGACAAGTACATGTGCACTGAATGCGCACTTGATGATCATACTGTATGCATGCATCATATATGTTGTTACACATATATGTTGGTACATGTTCTTACATCTGATGTACACTGTCCCCAGGTGATGCATACAGCGAGTGCTTGAAGATTGACCACATGGTGGAGCTTCTGAAGCTGGAAGCTTTTGGCAAGGTGAAATCAGGCAAGACCCTGGAGCAGCAGCTTCAAGCACTGACCAGCAAACTGGTGGCTCCTGAAATGCCCGAGACCTCTGCTGTGCTGGAAAGAATTCCGGCCTCTGAAAGTCACCCTGGAGCAATATACCGTCTCGCAGGCGACAGGTAAAATTTGTCAGTGTCTGAGTGCTGTTACATATGTGGTGAAAAATACGTTTGCTGGTGGGAATTGGATGTGTCCTGCAGTGGAAAACAACCCCTAGGATAAGGCTTTTTGCTGGTGGGAATCGGATGTCTCCTCTGGTGAAAAAGCACCCCTAGGATAAGACCTTGGCTGCAGACAGATGGTATCATCTTGCATTGTGCATGCAGTCTTGACTTGATAAGTTGACTGATGGGTTGACTGAGCAGGTATGTGCAAGTGGAGTATGGTCCTATGGAGTTGGACCTCAACCTGCGAGTTGCGCATCTATGACTGATAACAAGTTGACTGATGGGTTTACTAATGATAAGTTGACTAACAGGTTGAGTGCGCAGATATGTGCAAGTGGAGTATGGTCCCATGGAGTTGGACCTCAACCTGAGAGTGCGCATCTATGAGCTGGAGAAACACCTGAAACAACAGGTGAGTGCACATTGTGTGTGGAGCACATATGAAGCTGTGTTGACGTGGTATGTCTCATCTGGCACATGTCTGGGTATGGGTGATGCATTTCCAATGCAGCACTCCAGGTCCAGGGTAGTATACAGTGCGGTAAACCGCGTATTGCAATGCTGTGTTACCATTGCCAAGAATTGCAACTCAGAGGTGTGGCAGATGGATAATGCATTGCTGCAGCTCTGTTAGGGCTTGTCAGCTTCAGACGCACTGAGTGCAGAAGTGACAGGCCTGACTCATGCAATATGGAGCATTGCTACAGCTTACATATCACGCTTCTTAGCCAGCATGTCTCTCTGTCGTCGGCCGTGCAAGAGATTCTATGCCAAAGCTGGTGTATGAACTACTTATCTCATGTTATATTGCTCTAGAAATGCAGCAATTGCAAGTCACGCCACTATTTATCTCACAAATCACATCTTATATCACATCTTATATCACACTGTAATGCACACCACAGTAACATTACACTTCACATCTTACACTTACGCATGAGCTATGCCAAAGGAGACCAGCAGTGTGTCATGGGCCCCACAAAAAGGTCCTGGTCAGGACTCCAACAAGCAGCAAATGAATTTGTTGAAAAGGTACACGTTTTATATTTTCTTTGGAAAGGAAGGTTTTGTGTCAAAAACAAAATATGTACGAATAATGTGCTAGGCCATTGCAAGGGCTGGTGCTTGCAGGGAGTGGAGGGGCTGGTTGAAACAAGCCCTGGAGTGCGGTCGTGTATGATAGAGTATGACCAGCGAGTCCTTCCCCTGAGCAAACTTCTGCAGATCTTGCTAAAGACAGAGCAGCAACTACCCCAGGTATTTGCAAAGTAGCTAATCGTGCTTGCATTGCGTAATCCTTGCATTCATACCTACGTGTAACCCCATGCACCAAAAGTACGTGACAATCATCACTGCATCAATAGCGCCGATGCACACTTGCATCTGTACTTCCATCCTTATAAGTATTGTAAGTGATGACTTGCATTTGTACATGCATCTTTACATGCATTGTGAGTCATCACGAGCACTCTTACATGCACAATGAACCATCACATGCATCCTTCCGTGCATTCTGTTATATTCCCATACTTGCATTTAAATTGATCACGTCTAGGCTGGTGATGTGACTCTGCCTATCATGCAGGCTGGTGATGTTACTCTGCCTATCAGAGTGTTGTACCTGCCCATGGCCTTCAATGAATACATGCACATTGAGATATCAGCGAGAAACAATGTGACTCTGCCTATCATGCAGGCTGGTGATGTGACTCTGCCTATCAGAGTGCTGCACCTGCCCATGGCCTTCAATGAGCGCTGGACCCATGGGGCCATTGAGAAGTACATGCGCTCAGTGCGCTCTGAAGGCCCCTACCTGCCCAGCAACGTTGACTTTGTTGCCGCTAACAATGGTCTCACAGGTCAGTGTCGATATGCATGCATGCACGCATGTGTGCATGCTATCTGTGAATCACTGCACCACAAAATCTAGTTGCTGCCAACAATGGTCTTACAGGTCAGTGTTGACAAGTGTGATGTGTCAGTATGCACACATACACATGCATGCATGCGCGCATGCTATCTGTTAATTACTGCACCACACAATTTAGTGCTCGTTGACATCACAATGCTCGACCTCACTGTCCACTGTCCACTGTCCACTGTCCACTGTCCACTGTCCACTGTCCACTGTCCACTGTCCACTGTCCTCTGTCCAGCAACCATGTGACTATTGTCCAATGTTCACTTTCACACACTGGACAGCAGTTGTCTGCTGGCATGTGATAGACAGAACCTGAAGCTGTGTTGGATGTTGCAACAGGCGGTGCAGAAGATGTACGCAGCTTCCTGATGAAAGCAGCATACATGGTGCTGGGCTTGGGGGATGTCTATTTGGGGGCCCCCTGTGCTGTCCCTGTTGACCCCAGGTGATGCTCCTCCCATGCACAGCAACATCGATGCTTGGATATCCAAAGCATGCACGCAATTTGAGGCTTCATTTGCAGGCCGTCTTTTGTTTGAAATTTAAGCTTCATCTGCAGTCAACACAGGCTGTCCTTTGTATGGGCAGCTGGACTTGCTGTGTTTCCACTCAACATACATGTACACATAGCATCAAAGTGATCAACAAGTGTCTTCTCTGCCGTGGCTTGTAGGTCTGTACATGATCTGTGTGAATGCATGTACATGATATTTGTCAATCCCACATAGCATTTGTACCGTGCCTGCAGATCTGATTGTCAAAGTACAACCACACCATGTAGACTGTCTTCGGGACTCATCTGGCGAGTCAAGAGACCATGACTGAGAACTCAACATGCACTAAGGATGCACTTCATTGTGCATCATTCAGTCATTTGGTCTGTACAAACTAAGACAGAGTACGCATCTCATTGCATGTCATTCAATTTGTACATCCATGTCATGCAGGCATAGACTAAATGGTTCATTGTGTGTTATTCAGCCTGTATATCCCATGTTATGCAGGCATAGACTATGTGTTTCATTGTGTGTTATTCAATCTGTACATGCCATGTGATGCAGGCATAGATTGGTGGTGCCAAAATACAATCCAGCGCGGACTTTCACAGAGGAGGGAACAGTGGGGCTAGGAGGGGCATATATGTGCATATACCCCATGGATTCACCAGGAGGGTACCAACTAGTAGGCAGAACCCTACCAATTTGGAACACATGGGGCAGAGTGAAGCCCTTCACTCCTGATGCTCCCTGGCTGCTGAGGATTTTTGACCAGGTATGGGATTCGAAGGGGCTTTCTAGGGTCTAGCAAGCTTGTCACTACCTTGAGGTTATTGCTTCTAGGGTCTTGCAAGCTTGTCCATACCCTCAGCCATTTGCTTCAAAGGTCCAGCATTATTGGCAGTACCCTCCGACCATTGCTGCATACACTAAACAAGTTGCATTCCCAAGCAGATTGAGAGCTCTGTTGTCAAGAGTTCTGAATGCTCAGGCAGCTCCTTCAATCCCGAAACGTCTATTTTAATTCAGAAACGTCATCCCTACAATGGACATCTAGACTCAGAAACGTCTGGGGACAGTAGAAACGTGTTTTTATGTTGGGGAGATGTTTTAGCCCCTGTTACATGATGGAGGACGACATGCATTGATCTGCAACAGCGGCATGGGGCCGATTTATACCATGTTGCATTGCTACAGAGTAGATTCCAATGCTGCAAACATTGCACACTCCCTTTGCTGTCAGCACAGTATTGAACACTTGGCCCAAATTGAGATTCAATGCTGCTCAACCAAACAATCGTGTAATAGAACCCTACAAGTGCAACAGCTATGTGTCATAGAGCCCTACATGTACAACAGCCATGTGTTGAACGCATTACTGAAAACCTAGACATGACCTTAGTAGGCACTTCATTATAGAAAAGCTTGAGGTGTTAGATCTAGATTGGGCCTAGATCAGGCCTAAACCCTACATCCCGCAACCCTAGATCGGGCTTACACCCTAAAACCCTAAGACCTTCACTTAGCAGTCCAGCCATGATTGGCTTTGTGTGTCTTTGGTAGGTCAAGTTTTTTGAGGTGAGCGAGGGTGAGCTGGAGAAGCAGAGGAGCGCCTTCAGCAACGGTCAGCTGCAGCTTAAGATTGAGGAGCAAGACTTCAGCATGAGGTACACCTTGTACCCTAAACTCGAAAACCTCAAACCTAATGTCATAAACTCTAAAACAGATATACACAGACTTCAGCATGAGGTACACCTTCTTCCCCAAACTTGCAATCCTCAAAGTTATTCCAATTCCATCAAACTAAACCAGATATACACAGATTTCAGTGTGAGGCATGACATCCTGCATCTCCACCTATCTTGAAACCTGTTTTGCCAACAATGTTGATGTTCCTGGCCAGGATTGAGACATTTGTGTTCAAAGGCTGACAGCTGCTGTGCGCCAATGCAGGGATCACAAAGCTCCGGGCTGCCGCCTTAGGATGCTCCCGTCATGATCGCTGAAAAGCGTAAACTTTTCTGTTTGTTCTGCAGGGAGTACAATGAGTTTGCCAGCAGTGTCTCAGAGAAGTCAAACAAGACGAAAGCAGTGCAGCAAAGAGGCTTGGGATTGTGACATTTGCATGCAAAGGCTGACAGCTGCTGTGCGCCAATACAGGGATTACAACGAGTTTGCCAGCAGTGTATCAGAGGAGTCAAACAAGATGAAGGCTGTGCAGAAGGAGGCAGTTGCTAAACAGGTCAAACTGGATGAGGAGAGTTTGCAACGGCTGAAAGAGGCAGAAACCAAAGACAAGGTCTGTCACTGCATGCGTGGTGGTTGGTTGGTTGGTTGGTTTTCACCTGTGCCAGCCTTTGCTCTTGCATTAGCCAGGTAGGTGTGTACATGGTGGTCTGCATACATGGTGGCTTGCATACATGGTGGCCTGCATGATGAGGGCGCATAGTAATTGTGCAACAGGTGTGAAGGACAGCGCTTGCCGTGAACACAAAATGAGCACAGCAACGATTTTTTTGGTGTGTTTTCCTTTTTTTCCTTTGCATAACAAACGGATCGTGCAGGACAAGAAGCAAGATGGTAAGCTGGGTGGTGAAGCTCCTTCTGATGCCACAGAGGTGACAGCCACCTTCACAGCCAACGTCTGGGAGGTGCTTGTGAAGCCCGGAGACATGGTTCAAGAAGGGCAAAATTTGGTCATTCTAGAAGCCATGAAAATGGAGTATCCGGTCACTGCGCCGCATGCCGGCAAGGTGTTTGACGTCATGGCTGCTGCATCTGAGCTTGCACAGCAAGGAGATGTGTTGTTGACGCTGGAAAAGACAGATGCACAGGGCGGTATTGATGCTCAGCGAAAGGAAGAGTGAGGCTAGCTGGAAGAAAAGTCCCCCCCCCCCTTCCCTGCCGCCACCCCCGGGCCCCTGGGCAGGCGCTCACGCAGACTCCACCGCATGTTACATGTTCATGCAGTACACACTGCTACACCCATGTGTGCTAACAATTGTCCCCATACTAGTGTTGACAGTAATTGTGTGTTGCCTTTTCCCGGTCGTTTGCTGAGAATCCCGTTGAGTGTCATGCAGTTGAGGGTGCTTTTGCTCACCTTGCGTCTTGAAGGAAAGCGTTGTCCTTTATATTGAGTTCGCCTAGGACCCTACCATGACAGCTGCAATATACATGTGTGCGCTCTTGTTAAATTCTCCTTGCTGTGTTTGTGTTTGCTTGTTTAAGTTCAGGCGCTCTTCTGCAGGCCTGTTTTGCAGGGCCAAGTACAAAAATTGTGAGCACTGACTCACCTATGCAGACACAGTTTGTAAAATCAGCGCAATTGGCAGATCACTTATGCCCTGACCTGCTACACTTTTGTAAATCTCGACTTTCACTGATCATGACTGTATGAGGTGCGCAATGCATGGTGCATAACGTTATGAGCATCACACGTACGCATACAGCTGCTCTGTTGACAATCATTGGAGCCGTGGGTGGCACTCACCTACACATCAACAAATAATGCTTTTGTGCATTCACAGCACACAGCCGTCTGTCATGTCTGGTCAGACAATGCTAGCCATGGATGTTTTTTCATATAGATCATGTTTACGTCTAGAAGCATGCATCCTTGCAAATTTTCAACCCCAGCTGAATAAGTTGTGTGCCCCAAACGTGGCATGGCAGGATTCACAATGAATGGTATGCTGCAGTGCCATACAGGTGAGGAAGTGACGCGTGTTCTGTGCTCAGCAACTTTTATCATGGAAAGGATAAGGAGCAGCTGTTGGTCCCGGCATTCAAGCTGTATGCTGCATCTGCTTTGTACAGAAAATCCATCCCCAGCAGATTGACTCCTTCAAATCTGCTTTTTTCCCAGCGCTCATGGTCTTTGTTCCAAACCGGGGCATCTGAGTAGTTGGGGCGGATCTTGTAGCCGTTGCAGGTGAAAATATGGTTGTCCATGTCCCAGGCAGGAATCTCCCACGCTGCCAATGCTGAAGGCGCAAGGAAGGTGGCGGGTGATCCAGTGTCGAAGAGGAAATGCACATTGTATGTTGAGCCCTTGCAGCTCACAGGCAGTGTGAACATACTGCGTTGATTGGGCCCATAGATGCACCCTGCCACCTTCGCCATCTTTGAGACTGGCGATGGAGACAGGTATCGACAGTGCAGCGCCTGCGAAATCTTTGTTGCCAGATCCTCTGGAGCAATGTCCGGCAGCAGGATATCAAACTCGTCCGGTAAGATTTTGCCTGAAGGTGCATCCATGAGGAATATGTCTCTATGCACCTACATATACAGTCTGATGTCATGACGCAGCAGCATGGATGCTTGTACAGGCAAATGCGGTGGGCATCTACACATCTGCAAAACAGGTAGGAGAAACTTGTCCAAAAGGGACAAGCGCTGGTCCTTGTCAGGAAGCTGGTGGCGCGCCTTGCAGAGCTGCTGGTACAGTGTGTCAAAAGAAGATGTCGCTGGTATGCCAAGTGCGTCCAGTTCTGGCAGTTGCTCAACGATAGCTGTTAATTTAGGGCGCTGGTGTTCAGGAACACGACTGAGTAAAGCCTGGCGGACGCTCGCGTTGTTCCAGGATACAGGGTCTGCATTCATCACACCAGCCCGGCAGTAGACACCAGCCTGCTCCCGAGTGACAGTCTCTTCGATATCGTTTGCTTCCCCTAGACCTGCTATGCGGTCTAGATCTGGCTTTGAGTTGCCTTCAGAACCGGCAGCGTATGGCGACAGGGTCTTGTGCAGCAGCTGGAAGCTTCTGGGTGCGACAATAGGGTACCTTTTTTGGAGCCATAAAGTTCACACTTGGCTCCAGGGTCAGTCTGTAGGTTTAGGCATTGAGGATGAGTTAGATGTGGGTACTGTTATTGGCAACGCCAAAACCCATTATGCACAGACATGGCATCAGAATAGTCTCAGCAGTGTTGCTAGGTACCAACCCTTGCAACCAGAATATGTCCTAGCACCTTATCTCTCAGCAGTCAAGGGCTTCAAGAACCGAAAACTCATCAGCAGATTTAGATGTGGATGTCATGGTCTTCATGTAGACACTGGTAGGCTTTTGCCACTGGCACAGCAGGTGCCCTAGAGAACAACGTCATTGTATTTTCTGCGCTTCTGGTTCAGCAGAGGATGAACATCATTTTGTGTTTGATTGTCCGGCATATTGTGCCATCAGGAACAAGTTTACAAACATATTTTGGGGCCCATCCCCCACACTGTCTTCCTTTTTTACTCTACATGATCCTAAAGTTATAGCTAGGTTTTTGGGAGAATGTTTTGAACATAGGAACACACTGGTTGCAACACAAACTGGACATAGCCTTTAGTTTTAGCTTAGAGTGTGTCAGGTGTGATCATCATGTTTTCATAAGTGCTTAGAACAATTTGATATTTTGTTTGACATTTTCAGACTACTGGTCCAATGGTCATGGGTGGCCCCAAGACCTTAAAATCTAATGAATGAATGAATGCAGCTGTTGTCTTACGGGACCATGCTTGCTGTTGAGCGGTAGACCTGGTGTGGGACAGCACCGACATGTCGAGAATCAATAACGCATCTGTATGGTGCACTTGGTGACACA
>JAABUK010009838.1_pt1 | contig 12932 bp, 18 predicted proteins | sample 5559141 | NCBI WGS metagenome assembly JAABUK01 (sample SAMN10711869, study PRJNA513367) | rock metagenome | isolation source: Antarctica rocks | place: Antarctica: Victoria Land, Pudding Butte nord | collected 2016-01-03
CGTTTGCGATCCTTGGCCTGATCCTCCACAGCCCTGTGCACCTTCTTCTCTGAAAGGCTGAGCTCCTTGGGCAGCTGATGCAGCAGCCGCTCCTGGTCAAAGTCCCCTGTGCCGCTGCTCAGCACATCCTTGATCTGAAAAGAAACAAAGACAAGTTTACGCTTTTCAGCGATCATAACGGGAGCCTCCTAAGGCGGCAGCCCGGAGCGTCCTTAATCTGCAAGGCCAAGTTACACTGAGAGACATGGAACGTGTATAGATCTTTTGCACAGCAGCAGCTGGCGAACTCAATCATAACAGCCATGTCCTAGGTCACATGGCTACTATGATAAGGCGGGCAGTGGCCCAGAGCCTCATGGCCCATGCAGCCACATCACCAGGTGTGTCTGCTGCTTCTCGTCCACATGTGGCTGTGCCTGGGGAATTTTGCGAGCCAAGGCATATCTGCTGATGAGTTTGAGCAGTTGAGCGCTTACATGAAGGCGATCAAGATCACACCTCCTGATAAGTCGGCTGATGACAATGACTGTGATGTGGGACTTTGCCCTACACCAGATTGTTTGGCATGAAGCTCGCATGAAATACATATGGCACAAAAAATTCACCGGGGCAACATTGAAGTGCTATGGATTTTCAATGGATTTTCAATGACATGAAATCATGGTAGTCTGACCATCAGCCTACCTCCTGACATTGAAATGTGTATGAGTCTTTTCTTGAACATAACTGGTGACAGTCTGACTATCGCCTTACCTCCTGAGTGTACAAACTGAGCCGCATCTCTTCAGACACAAAGCTGTCCACCTCAACGCCGCTCTCCTTCATGTCCAGGATCTTCTGCAGGGTGAGCTGCCCAGTGTTCTTGGCAGCCTCCAGCCCGCCCAGCAGCCGCTGGTTCTGCACACCCTTGATGATCTTCTCGGCCTGCTCCTTTGACAGGCCCATCTTGCCTTGCATCTCGCTCAGGTACTCTGTGTTCTCCTTTGTCATGCTGCCCTGCTGCAAGATGCTGGTCACCTGCATTGCATGCATTCACAGCTCATCAGCTCAGAAAGAAAGAAAGAAAAGAACAAACTACACCTTTCGGCGTTAATTTGATGAGAAGCTAAGACACCAGGCTGCCCAGTCACGTGAGCTGCATACATCCAAAGAGTGATCGCAGACCATGAGCTGACATGAATTGCATCAACTATACGCTGTCTTTCTGCAACATGCTTGCTGTTTGAAGCCTGCGCACACAAAAGACCTGCTGCCCTGCAGCAACATGCTGGTTGACTGCAACAAGCACATGGGCTGCATGCACACACACAGCTAAAATGGTCAGCTGGCAAGAGCCCACAGCATGCTGACCCTGCTGCAAGAAACTCATTGTCTGCAACATGCACACAGACAGGCAAGCTTACATGTACCATCTCTGCATACTAACCGGCATTGAAATGCCGCTGCAATTCTGGGGTTTGTGAACTGGTGCTTTGGCACTTTGCTGCATGGGTCTGAGGCAAAGCCATGCATGCATCCGTGAGCCACGCATGCATCACAGCAGCGGCCAATGCTGCAGGCAACGTCCTGATGCAGCTACAGGAGCCACCACAGAAGTACATTCATGCACATGCAGGATGTCCGCTGAACGCCCTATGGCTGCATTGTACCAACAGCATGACAACCCAATTGTTCAAATGACTAGCAAACCAACAGGGACAAGAAACTCCATGTGAGCCTGGTGGGTATTGGGCAAAAAACAAGGCTTTTTTCTTCCCCATTTCATTTCATAATTTAGCCGTCTAGGGTATATTATAAATGAACAGTCTGGGGTGTGGAGCCAACTGTGACTCATTAGACCCCCTGGCTTGAAAGCACAGGTCTATGTGGTGTGCCATGTAACAGGGACAAGAGACACACAACTCAACAGGGCTTGACAACAGCTTCAAACAGAGCCTGACAGGCGGTGGGAGGATACTCACTTGCTGTCTGTAGGCCTGCTCAGCCAGCTCACTGTGCACATGTGCCACCTCAAACTGCTGCAGACCCAACACATCTCCCAGCTGACTCAAGCGAGCAAACTCGGTCTGATCGCGCTCAACCACGACTGTTGATCCCATAGGCAGGGCAATGGTGTCGCCGCTCATACAGTACAGCAGGAAGTTACGGTAGATGTCTTGGCGGTCACGCAGCTGTAGGTCCTTGGCTAGTGTGATCTCCTTCTGGCTCTTCATGGTCACGCCTGTCACAATTGCCAAACAGTATTTGTGCTTTGTTAATAATAATAATAATTTACAGGCGTTCCAGCTAATCGTTTCTGCCAGGTACCTACTAGGTGTGCCTAAACCCTAGTCCTGTGAGCCAACATGCACTATCATGAGACACTAACCCAAGGGGTGTGCGCTGACAGGGCGAGTGCCATAGACGCATTTGCGAGGCAGAAACCTCTGCCCACTACCCGACACGGAAGCCTGAAAAATCAGCATGTTACCACCGAGGCTTGAACTTGTGACCTGCTGCGTCACATCCTGACACATAGCAGCTTGAACCAAAGGCTGGGTGGACCTCTGGGGGGACAGAGAGAGGGGGGGAAAAAAGACTACGCCTTTTAGCGTCACTTCGGAAAAAAGCTGAATATTTCTTTGTTGAGAGACCTCACATTTTTCTCTCTTTTTCTTGGGCAGATATCGGGGCTGATAGGCTTGCTGTTTGTGACTGATTCACCAAGAGAGTATCCAGTAGGTAAGGGCTGATGTTGTAGATGGGCCGATATGCAGCAGACTTCTCCTATTGTGGCAGACTTAAGCCGAAGCTGCAAAGGGACAGGACTAGGCTATGCATCTAGTCCAACACCACCTGTGGTATCAACAACAAAAGGTGTCCTGCTGCTACATTGCCATTTGTCAAATGACAAGCCAAGTACAGCATGTACCTTCCCTGGGCAGCCCGGTATAATACTTGGCTTCTCATGAATTAATGCCGAAAAGCGTAGTCTTTCCTTTTTTGTCCCTTATCTACAGCATGTAGCTGCAACAAAAAGATGATGACTGATGGCACATGGATGGTATGCTTACCAGAGCTACCCACTTCTTCGCCATCCTTGCGGGCTGCAGCAGCATCCTGCGCCTTCTTCAGGGTGGCAGGCTGATCCTCACTTGACTCAGACTCTGCAGCAGGTTCCTGCTCAGCTGCTTGCTTCTTGTCAGCTTCCTCCTTCTCATCAGCATCCACCTGTGGTAGATGACAATGAGATCATTAACAGTTGATGACAAAATGAGATCAGTCAAGATCAATGGCAATGGGTGACATGAACAAAGCCAGGAGATGCAAATGCCATGCCCATATGTGATGCACATGCTCAGCTCAGACAGCATGCATCACAGTCAGACACACGAATGCACACTTGTGAGTGTCATGCAAGCAACACCAGGTCCTGACCATTGTTGCACACAAGACAGACAGGCAAGTTTGGATGACTGACCACATTGCCCAAACAACATATGATGACCACATCCATTTACTGCTGAAGACAAGAGATTGAGCTTGAACGCATGCAACAGGCTTGTGCTCAACATACAAGCATCTGACAGCACAAAAGATGGTGCCTGCTTCCCCTGACCAGCACTCTGCATCCAGGCCCAACCAACAGCATGCTGTTCAAGGTGCGTAGTCCAAACATATCAACAGTACCATCAGGGGCATCAATGGCTAAATCGGTAGAGATAGGTACCTCCTTTTGGATTTCATCAGCTTGAGACTGGGCAGCTTTAGCTTCGCCCTTCTTGTCAGCCTTGTCCATGTCAGCCTTGGCCTTGGCCATCAGTTCAGCAATCTCTTTCTTGGCGGCTTCCGCCTGCGCTGCCTTTGCCTTCTTGGCCTCACCCTGCACCACAACTTCCCAGTCAACCTCTGCCTTTTGGTGCTGTTGTCAAAAGGAAACGATAGACCAGGTGCCTTTTGGTGCCGTCATTGAAAGGGAGCAACAGACCAGGTGCCTTTTGGTGCCATTTTTAAAAGGGAGCAACAAACCAGGTGCCTTTTGGTGCTGTCATCAAAAGGAAAGAACAGACCACACGCTGACAAAACCAGCTGATGCAGTTTTCACACATGTTACCCACGCCAGATTCACCCGGTTTGGAGTCACAGCTGTGACTGGGCACTTGCCCTTGGTGCTGTTGAGGTTGACAAACCACTTGTAAGGGCTGCAACCTGTGGTTTCTCTCTGACAAACACATGAATCTCATCAGCAGCTGCTTTGTGTCTTTGGGTGCAATGGGCTTGCTTTGCCTGCTGCACAATGCGCGATCAAATCATGTGACTGAGATTAATACAAAGTAAAACAAGCACAAAAAATTGGGAGCTGGAAAACAACAATGTGACCCAGGTGAAGCATGAACATGTGTTATGTGTTGAGGCAGAAAGCAGCCCCACAGATTTCCCTGGGAAGGCCTAACCCCAAAAATCTGAACACACCCCTTAACAATGTGAGGCCTACCCCCAGAAGTCTGTACAAACCCTAAACCCTGTGAGGCCTGACCCCAGAAATGCATCAAACACCAAGGTATGTGTGTGTGGGCAGATCCAGTGAGTTGTTTTGGTTCCTGCCTTGCTGTGATGTGAGCCCAAGTTGCTATTGCCTGGGAAGTACGTAATCCAGATGTGCAACTTTGGTTTTGACAGCCTAAATGTGCACATCTGCATGATGTACTTCCCAGGCAATAGCAACATGGGGTCATCACAGCGAGGCAGGAACCAAAAGAACTCACTGGATCTGCCCACACACACATACCTCTGCGTCTGCAATGTGAAGACATGCTGATTGAGCTTGTGACACAAGATTGGATACACATCATCAAAACATTCGAGATCTAATGACCTCTGCAGCCCATTTTGCACATTGATTGGCAAGCTCTTCAGGACACAGGAACACCTCCTCCATTACAGGAGTGTCCCTAGAACAGTGTCAACCTAAACTCAACTATGCCTGGGAACAGTGCAAAGGCGTTTCTACATTGAGGAGACCTCTCAGGGTCAAACCAATAACTTGACAGTCCCATGCAAATGCCCCCACCCCCCCCCCTTCCCTTTCAGCAGCATGCAAATGTCCCCCCCCTCCCACCGTCCCCGATCTGCTGAAAGCCAAGCATTTTCCCCAAGACCCACCTGGGTATCCTCCAGCAGAGGCGCAACCACAATGTTGGAGAAAAACACCATCCTCTTCAGCTCCTTGGCAGCTTCCAGCCTGTCCCTTTGGCTTCTGCTCCTGCTGATGAACTGGATGAAGGCCTTGCGTGCCACAGTGTCCAGGATCTCCTTTGCTAGGTCCTCTGGGATTCGCAGCTCCTTTTGGGACCGCTTCACGTTGTCCCGGTCGTCAAAGCTGAAGCGGTCAATGCCGGCGTTGACTGCGTCTTCGACAGCCTGTGGCATTGGGTACTGTCAGAGTGTGAGGGCAAATCCATGCAGATGTAATGCCAGATAGAATCCATATCAATGCAGGCATGATGCTACATATACTCAATATCAACATCCAAGTCATCTGCATCTTCGACAGCCTATGGCACTGATGACTGTCAGAGTGTGAGGGCAATTCCATGCAGACTTGATGCAAGATAGAATCCATAACAGTGCAGGCATGATGTTAGGCAACCTCATGCAGATGTGATCCGAGACAGAATCCATATCATTGCAGGCACGATGTTAGGTATACTTGATACCAACACCCAAGTCATGTCCATCTTTGACAGCCTGGCGCAATACATGCAGTCATGATTTGAGATAGATTCTATACTGATGCTGCTTTGGTTGCATCTCTGACAGCTTGTGGGGCTGTAGGCAGTCACAATCCAGGATAGATGCCATATTGATGCAGCGTTGACTGCATCTTCAGGAGCCTGATGCAATCATGATTTGAGACAGATTACATGTTGGCGCAGCATCGTTCAGGAGCTTATGGCATGGAGTGCTGTAAACAGCAATGTAAGATGGGTTTGTGCCCCTTGTAGTATACCATGGCTGCTGCTGTTGACCTGGTATGCATATCACAGGAGACCAGACTGCAACACATCCTGCTCCTTGGTGTTGCCACATGGACATGGTGGTTAAGGTGGTATCTGAGTCAGCTTGTTCACATGCACCTTGCTGAAAAGGTATTAGTTGCAAGTACTGCAGCATTTCAAGAATAACTTCAAGGGCAACATTTTTTTACGCGATGCAGCTGCTCAGCTCATAGCTAGGCTTTGTCAAAGCACAAACAACACCTTCCTGAAAAGCCACTCCCAAATCAAAGGGTGAACATTCCATAGACCTGACAACAGAAACTGGGCAGCCCAGTACAAAACTTGGCTGCTCATTAGATTGACGGCAAAAGGTTTCTTTTCTTTTCTTTCCCTGTCTGACAACAGGAAGGCAACATGGTGCGTCTGGCAGCTTACCGCTTGGAAGAGGCGGCCACAGGTCTCCCTCTGAATGGCATCAATGTCGGATTTGGGCAGACACAGCAGCCGCCGCTGCCTATCTAGCTCCTTTGCATCCTCATCTGGCATGACATGCACCACTTGTAAATGCATGCTTCAAGTGTACAAGTGTGCTCCAAGCACTGCATGGTCTGCAAGCATTGTGGTTATTGGTACGCTATCACGCTTCTGTGAATACTTGCAGGACTGCGCAGTCACAATGATATCAGTTGCAATTGCCGCTGTTTTGGATTCAAACTCTATTTTAGCCTGAAATGCAATTTTGGGCTCAGATGCTGCATAAAATAAGGCAAGCTGCTGGCAAAACAAGGTCGTCCGTACTCATGTCATGTGATTTGGCAAGACCACCTATGTGCAATACCAAAACATCCAAGTGCTTGCAGGCACACCTGCAATCTTTTTCTTTTCTTCCAGGATCTGGTCGATCTTCTGCCTGTACAGGGACTTGTGCAGGGCAGATGCAGCCTCAGGGTTGAACTTGAGGCGCTCACACAGCTGCTGCAGCACAGCAGCCTTGGAGGGCGCTGCATCCAGCCTGCCACTTGTCACTTCCTCCCTCAGCAGCCGCCTGTACGCGTGTGTATGCCATGACTTACGGTGAAGTACGGTGAGTTAAGTGAAGTATAAACCTACAGTGGGAAAGGTGAAGTACAACTGAGTGAACAAACACTTGCACCCATGTTGCCGCCGGCCATACCTGCCATGATTGATTGATTGATTGATTGATTGATTGATTGATTGATTGATTGATTGATTGATTGATTGATTGATTGATTGATTGATTGATTGATGGATGGATGGATGGATGGATGGATGGATGGATTGGTTGGTTGATTGGTTGATTGGTTGATTGGTTTGTATGCTGCTGCCTTGGTTCATGTCACTGCTTTGACCAAAACATGAAGATGATGTGTAACAGTCTATCCTGCGTACCCTCACATAAGAAAACAAGAACACGAACAGGTATGCATGCCATGCCAGCAAGTCTGCTGTCAGACCACAAGGCAGGGGGTGGTAAGCAACACAAGGCAGAGCTTAGTAAGCAACGCAAGCCAGAGATGAGTAAGCAACACAAGGCAGGGAGCAGTAAGCAACACGAGGCAGCGAACAGTGAGCAACGCAGTAAGCAGTGAGCAACACAAGGCAGGCAGTAGTGAGCAACAGCTGTGCTGCGTTGATCACCTGTAAACCTTGGAAGAAATCTCATCCCTGAGGGAATTGGCCTCCTTTGTACCCAAGGCCAGTGTCTGCTGCAGTGCACTGACATCCTGCTCCAGCTGCTCACTGAACTTGCCCTCGGTGCGCAGAGACTCCTCTACAAAGGTTCTGTACAGCTCGCGCATGTCCTTGTCGCCGGCAGCAAACTTGCCGCCGTAGATGTTGGTCTTGCTGAGGCCCTTGGGCATGCCAGATTCTGTGGATAGCTGCTCCAGCTGGTAGTTGTAGTCCAGGGCTTCCCTCAAAGCCTGCAACCACAAACTAAGGAAAGTTTAGGCTTTTCAGCAATCATAACAGCGGCCTCCTAAGGCAGCAGCCCGGAGCTGCAACCACAAAGACATATGAGTAGAAAAGAAAAGAAAAGAGAAGAGACTACACCTTTCGGCATCAATTTAATGAGAAGCCAAGTATTATACCGGGCTGCCCAGGACATATTTGTACAAAGGGACAGAGTTGTGGTGGTGCTTCAAGCATGTTGCAATGTGAGGAGGTACAGAGACAAGAGATTCAAGAAACCTCTGAGAAGCTATGCAAAGCAATACGAGGACTTACGTGCTACTTGAAGGGCTTCCTTTTGTTTTGCGTTTCTGGCATTATTTGACTCTTTGACAATTTCCAAAATATGTCATGCAGTGATGGGGTGATGACACAAGACTGAGCATAATTGCAATCACACTGACTGCAAGCCAGTCTGGTGATAGCTTCAAGAAAGCGTGATGACAGTAAAGCCTCGAAAGCACTCAATTTAATGCTCTTTGCACATGCGTTCAATACAATGATGGGGCACTGAGTGCAGTCTGCTTTGTTGCAGACCAAACAGGGAAACATGAAGTCTGAGCAGAAACTCCTTCATGTGATGCATTGAAGGAGCACCTGGATGGCTGGTGAGTAATCCCTGACTCTGGTCCGCTTCTTGACAGCTTCCAGGGCCGTTGTAAGGCACCGTTCCAGCTTGGTCCTGGCAGCTTCCCTCATGACTTCCTCTGCAACTTCATCATTCAGCTGCACTCTGTCCTGGTATTCCTTCAGCCCTTGAAGGAATTCTCGGTCAGCCTGAGCAAATGATCACTCAATCACATTTGTATCTTGGGGGTCGAAATACAGCGGATGCACACAAAGTGGGCTTATCAGTTGACCGATGCATGGAGCAATCTGGACCAGCCTCAACACATGATCAGTCCAGCAAACACTGACACGAGTCTTTTGGAATACAGGATATGGAAATATATCTTTGTGTCATTGGGACCAATGTGAGGCCGTCAAACACATCTGAAAAGTTTGAATGAAACAACCAATTCCAAGCTGTTCCAAGCCACAGAAGGGTCCATGTACTTGACGTCTGCAAAATCAGCTGACAGTGTAGGGCGATCTGGAGAATCACAGGCCAAGAAAATGCTCACAGCTCCAACATCGAGCACATCACAACAGCAGATGTTCAACCACAGAACAGGCACACAGATCTGTACAAGCCAGATGGAAGAACACAACAATGAAGATGGAAGACTGCACAAACAGAGTCAAACACGTCTTGAGTTGCACATCTGTGCAGATGCAACTAGGTGTGAACATTTAGCTGACCTGCATAGCAGTTACCTGGAGTGCCAAAACAGGACCTGGGGTACAGTTGTCGAATCAAGATTGTACACACCTGACCCTAGGGGAAAGACACATGTTGTATGCATGCATGAATACATACATAAATAGATGGATGACTGACCTGCAGCTCGCCACCATGTGCCTTGATGTAGTTGTCAAACAGCTGCTTGGCATTGTCCCTGCGCATGACATCAATGGAAGCAGGCTGGATGCTGAAGACCCGCCGAAGGGGCATCAAAAACGCGGCCTGCTGTGCCCCAAAGACCAGGTAGGAAACGTACACCAGCTTGCCCAGGGCTTTCCTCTGCTCTGTGTCTTGGCTGCGTGAGCCTGCCTCTGCACGCTCCCTGAGGAACCTGCGTGCCTGGTTCATGTGAACCTCAGCTGCTGCTGTGTTGTCTAGGCCCAGTGCATCTTTGAACTGACGCAGCTGCTGTGGCTCATCACCCCTGCAGCATGAGCAACACACTGACTAACCTTCCATGCACTTTGGACACAGAGTGTGACACGGTGAGCAAAGTTATGTGTGCTGCGCTAGGTGTCTGCCGACAGGGGTTTGTGATGGGCCCTGAGATACTAACAGCTGGTGGAAAGCGCCTGTGATGCTCATCATAGTGAAGTAGTTGGGCAGGGTCCTGCTATGAGGGCATTAGTGATCTGCCATGCACAGGTTCAGCAGCAGCAGCAGCAGCATGCTGCTGTCCTAGCTTTCCGCATTGAGCTGAGGACACAAAACATGAGATTAACATAACTTCAGCCAGCATCATCAGCTGTCACATCAGATGAGCCTTGCCAGTTTTTGCAGGCTGCGTATGCTCAGCTGTGCCGAGGCAACTTGCTGCTGACAGCTGTCCATGTTGGTGAGCATAGTTGGAAAAGCCTAGGAAAGAGTAGACATGGTCCACAAAGCTTTGCTGACGGCATCCCGTGCACACATATCAAATGCAGGGTCGTGCAATAGTGAGATATTCCTGCTGTTGCTGCTGCTGCAAACATTGCTGATGCTGAAGCTGTTGAGGGCAAGATTGATGCCACTGCTGCTGGTTGAAAAAAGATTACCGGCGTGCTACAACCAGAAATATCCTTGACCGCTGCTGCGCCCAAATAGTGTGCGAGGTGTTTGTGTGTGAGTTTGCTGCCAGGTTTGACAGCCATGGAGGTGAACTGTCAACTGCCTCTAGATATGACGGGTGTGAAGGCTTGAACATTCGTGACGCCAATAGTTGGCCGCGCGCTGTTGCTGACATGACCAGCAGGCTGATGTGCAGCCTGCCAATTGGTGGCCAGAATGCAGCTGGTGTGCAGCTGAACAACCAGGCTGACCCAGGTCTTGCCGCAGTAGAATACTTTGCTGGTCACAAATGCCAATGTTGTGAGGACGATGAATGCAGCAGTTGTGAGGGTGATGACTGCAGCATGACTGAGAGAGGCATGGGGTTGATGGCTCACGTTAGGGGGGTCTCGTCAGTGGGGATGAGAGCTGCCAGGAACTCGCTGTAGATCTGCTGCAGATCACCAACTTGAGTTTGGGTGAAATCGACCCCAAATTTGCTGCCAATGGCCTTGACTTCTGTCACACTGATGCTGCCTGGATCCTCACGCTGCATTAGGTCATTGTACAGGGCAACAGATGCCGCTTGGCTGCGCTTCTCCCGGCCCCTGACAACAGCTACCGAGGCAGCTGCTCCCGCCACAGCTGCACCAGCTCCCTTACCAATCTGGCGGTAATTGACTGCAAAGTATCACACGCACATACAGTTACATGCTGTTACTCACTGAAAGCGTGCCAGCCTTATGCAGGGACAGTTCAGCATGCATTTGAGTCTTCCAAATGTGCAACACAGAATGTGTGGGTAACAGTTTAGTCATTCTGCACTCGCCTACATGCACTTGCCTACATGCATGAACCATGTAGCAGGACTGCATGCATGCGATGTTGGGTAGCAAGTGCTCAAATGATGCACCTGGGGCACGTGAGCCAGCTACAAATCCACATGCACCAGCAGCTGTGACCAGAAGCAGGGCAGCTCCATAGAACACTGCGCCTGGTAGGCCTGCTAGTGCTTTTTGCACCCCATCCATCTCCTTGGGCTGCCTGAACGGGTTCTGCGTCTGCACACACATATCGAAGTTATTGACTTGCTGCAAGCTGCATTACCCAGTGGCTGGCACTGGATCATTCCAGTCACCTGTGACCTTGCAGCATGGCACTGTAGCCTGCCTTGTCGAGGCACAGCCGGTCGCACGTCATTGCGCTTGGAGGACAAACCTCTGCAAGATCCCAGGGAGGGCTTGGCGCCCAGATGACGTACATGCAAACTGCGCCTAGCGAACAGCACAGGAGATGCACAGGTAGGGATGTCGTGCAAGGCTGCCGGCTGACGCGCTCCGAACGTGCTTGCCTGTCTCAATCCGGTGCATGCCTGTGAGGCAGCCATGCCGATTGGCGCAATACGTTGATCGGAATCGCGCTTATAACGCCGCCGAGTATCGGTCACTCCCGTTGATGTGAGTCAGCGGAGCTTTCGAGCTGGGAAACCCTAATGCATATCATGATCCTCAAGGGTTAGTCACCGCATAGGGCTTCCAACGCACGTGGCGGTGGTCACATCAATCTGTGATTTCGCACCACGAACTGTGACATGTGCTGCAGCCTTGTGTGTGTAAGATTGAGTGCCTTGTGTGATTTCGCCCTATTCTGGATAGTTCGGACCCCTCTCCTTGCATCTGTACCACAGCTTAGTCGTTGCAAAGCCTGCGTGCGTCTGAGCCATGTCGCACTCTGTCGCCTTTCAGTCTGGTACACTGCAACACCTGCAAAAGAGAGCTGCACGATGTTGTCCCGGTGCACAGCCGCGCAAAGTGTCGTCACTGCGCGCGCCATTTAGAAAAGTTTCTGGGCGGTCTTCGACGCTGATCAAAGCAGAGGACGCACAAGAGAAGGGGGACAAAATTGATGACCGGAAGAAGTCAGAGCAGACTAGCAAACTTGTCGAAGGAATGAAAAAAGGAGGCATTGATCAGAGCACTGCTCAACGAATTTTGGAGACATGGGAGCAAACGGGAGCCACCACTACCGATGCTCTGCGAAAGATGTTGTTGGGCAGGTGTTGGTGCTGCTGCAGTGCTCACCACTGGTTTGAGTGATCTGCAGTGGGGCCTGAAGTGTGTTGTTTGGGCAGGTCGTTGAAGACCGTAGGCATTGTACTGTTCCAGCTTCTCTTGGATGGCGGAGCTGCATACGGCTCATACAATTCGGCAAGGTTGAGAACTTTCACTCGTGACTGACAAGCCAAAATGGCCCCTGGTACAGTGCCTGCCAAGCTGCTTTCATCAGTTTGTTTGATGCAGCCTTCCCTGTGCCGCAGATATGTAGGCCAAGAGCAATTTCTTGGCAAGGTCGTGATAGAATATGGAGCATACTTCTTGGCCAGTTACTTTGCTATTGGTGTTATATTTGACACCTTCACGCTTGGCGTGCTAGCAGCTTCTGCTGTACAGTATAGCACAAACACAGAGGCTTTCATGGCAGCAGTGAAGGAGGTAGCTGGTGCCAGCAAACGTGGCCCAAGTATCAATGTAGTGGAGAAGGCTCAGACAGCAGTGAATGCTGTCAAGGTTGCCTCAGCCTTGAACCAGATCTCTAGTCTACTCAAGGTGCGG
>JAABUK010009841.1_pt1 | contig 12929 bp, 11 predicted proteins | sample 5559141 | NCBI WGS metagenome assembly JAABUK01 (sample SAMN10711869, study PRJNA513367) | rock metagenome | isolation source: Antarctica rocks | place: Antarctica: Victoria Land, Pudding Butte nord | collected 2016-01-03
AGCCGGATGACCTGCAGCGACTCGTTGCCCTGGTCGGTGCCGCCCTGTCCCTCGCCGCTGTTGACCACCACTGCCAGCGCGCCGTCCGGGGAGACCGCCGAGGCGACCGGGAAGTCCCCCAACGCCCGGACGACCCCGGCCGGCTGGACCAGGCGGCCGCTGACGAGCGAGGCACCGTTGGCGTACAGCCCGGTCGGGCTGTCCGGGGTTGCGGTCGGTCGAGCGGGACCGCTGGCGGCACCGGCATAGCCGGCCGCTCCAACGCAGACCGCGGCCCCGACACCCAGCGCCATCGCCGTACGGGACCTGCCGGACCGGAACTGCTGCAAGGCGTGCATATCGGTCACCCTAGGTCGCTCCGAGCCGCCAACCGGGTGCAGACATCCACTGTTCAGCAGGGCTTCACCTGGGCCGCGACGGAGTCCCCGGGCGCGCCTTCTCAAACGGCCGGCCGACGCGATGGGGCAGCTGGCGGTGGTGCTGCTGGTGTTGTTCGCCCAGATGGACCGGACCTACACCTGCCAGCGGGCGGCGCACGCCCCGGCGGTGGCGGCTGCGCACGGCCGGCAGGTGGGCCGCCCGACCTGCTTGACCCGGCCGTGTTGGCCTACGCGGAGCACCTGCGCGATGCCGGCCACTCGATGGCCCAGATCGTGGCCAAGACCGGGACGACCCGCAGCAGCTTGTACCGATACGTACCGCCCGGCCCGCCGGTTGCAGTGACAGCGGCGGAGCGGGCTGAGGGCGTGACGGTGGCGCCGGCCGGCACTGCTGGTGTTGCGGTGCTGGGCGCGTCGTGACTGCGGACAGGGTGGGGGAGCGGCTGGTGATGGTGCTGTTGACCCTGGCGGTGCCGGAGGTGCCGACCCAGAGGACGCTGTTGCGCTGGCGCGGACCGCCCGCAGAGGGATCGTGTTCGGGACGGCGATCAGAGCAGCCGCCTGGGGCGCTCTGCAGGAAGAGCTCGTGTTGCTCGACTACAGGTCAAGGACCAACGCGAGGGCCTCGTCGACCCGCTGCATCTCCTCAATGGTCAAGAAGCCGACCGGCTCGGTGAGCCGGTTGAGATCCACGGTGGCCAGCTGGTCGCACATGACCAGGGTCTGCCGATCGGCGATGGCTACTGGTGGCCGGAAGCTGGTTTCGCGGGCGCTGGTGCTCGTGAAGGCGACGATCCAGGTGCTGAGTGCGAGCCAATCCGGCTGCAAGACGACGGCGTACCGGCGGCCCTTCTGCTCGTGGCCTTTGCCTCGCGCGGGCAGCCGGTAGACCTCACCCCGCATGCAGCGCGGCCATGTCCTGTTGGATCGCCCGGATTTCAGCAAGGTCGGCTGGGTCGTCCTTGATGGCGCGCGCGTCTGCGGCAGCGATCTGGCGGCGTTCGTCGCGCTGCATCGCTGCCAGAGCGGTCAGGATGACCTGGTCGGCGCTCTGACGCCTGGACGCGCCGACCTGGAGGAGCAGGTCACGGGTGCTGGTCTGAACCTTGACGGTAGTGGTGTCGGCCATAATCGTGCAGTCTACTCTCGGTAGACCGTCGTGTTGGTAACCATCCTCGAATCGGACGGCCGGCTGTCTGTCACCAAGTTCGTCAGCGCCTTCAGCTCGTCCCGGAGGGTCGCGGCGGTGGCCGCCTGCCCCGCGCCAGGCGCGAGGGAAAGATCATGACGATGACGCTGCCGCCGCCAGGACGCGGAACCACTCACAGGAAGGCTCCGCCTTCCCGGCCAGGGGCGATGTCGCGCGGGTAGTCCGTGCCTGCATCCGCTGCGTGACGACTCGCACGGTGAAGCCCTGGCCGCTCTTCGTCGCGAGCCAACCGGACTGGGCGGCTTTGGTGACTGCGTCTGCAAGGGCGGGCGCCCAGTCAGGGATGCGAGTGGGGTCGGCGAGCAGCGCCACGACTGCGGTGGGCTCGGCGTCGCTCTCGATGCTCTGCGTCTCGGCCCGGTTGTCCACGTCACGCTCGTAGAGGCTGCGGAATCGGCGGCTGGGAACCACGGCGGCCGCGATCCGATCGTCTGCCGGGACGCTCGCCTCAGGCCGTCCGGTGGCGGGACGGCGAAGCGTGCGGTCGCGAGCTCGTCGAGAGCGGCTATGTCCGGCGGGGGCACCTCACCGCAGGACGGACCCGCCGGCTACGTCCAGGACGATGCCGGTAATCCATGCCGACTGCTGACTGACCAGGAACAGCAACCTCGGGGCGCAGCCACGGTCGAACACGGTTCCGGGTTGTACCGCAGCCACTGACGCCGGACGAGGCCGGCTACGTTCTTGGGGTCGGGGGAGTGCGTACGGCAGGGGGTCGCCGGCGGGCCGCCCGGGGTTGGGGCGCTGGATCAGGTCGGCAGGTAGGCCATGCCGTGCGGGCTGGTGAAGCCCACGACGATCGGAGTGATGTTGCCGGTGCCCGCGTTGAGCTTGCCGACGAAGCCGTTCACGCCGGAGTCGTCCGGCGTGGCCACCAAAGGCGTCTTGGGGTCAAGCGCCCCGGAAATGGCGTACACCATATTGGCCTTGGTGTCTGAGACCAGGAGCCGCCCGCTCGCCGCACCCGGGTAGACCGTGTCGTCGATCTGCGTCCCGATGGTCAGCTGAGTGACCAACTGCCGGGGTCCGGGCTGATGGATGCTGACGAGCGCGGTGCCCGCTTGGTTGTCCAGGGTGAGGTTGCCGGCCGGATCAATGAACATCGAGTCCGGGTCGATCGCGGCCACCGCGACCTCGGCCCCGGAGTTCGCGTCCTTCGCCTTGGCGTTGCCCATCAGGACCGGTGTCGTCCGGACGGTGCCGCCGGTCAAGACGGCCGACACCACCGCTGGAGCCGGGTTGGTGCCGTTCTTCACGGTCGGGTTCGACGCCGACAGGTACGCCTTCCCGCCGGTGAAGATGATGTCGTCGTAACCGCCGCCATGGGCCGTGGGGGCGAAGCCGTACGTCTTGTGCGCAGCGGTGCTCGGGTCGATGGTCACCAGCTGCGGGTGGCCGTCCTCGTTGCTCATCGACCAGAGCAGGTGCGTCTTCGGGTCCATCCGCATGCCGTCCTGGTGGCCCGGAACGTCGAACGTCTTGAGCTTTTTGCCCGACAGGTCGTACTGCACGACGGTGCTCGTTTTGTGATCTGTGCCGTCTTTGGCGGTGACGTTCTGGTAACCCACGTAGACGTTATGGCCGTCGACGACGATGGAGTCGGGGTTGGACTGGGCACCTGACCCCTTCACGAACACCCTCACCGAGTAGCCGCTCGTCGCGGCGATCCCGGTGGACCCAGCTCCTGGAGACCCAGCAGCCGAGGAGCCGGCACTCGAGGAGCCGGCACTGGACGGGCTGGCACTCGAGGGGCCGGAGGCGGAGGAAGCGCCGGCTGGAGTCGATGCGGCCGGCCCTGCTGACGTCGAGCTGCCACCGCTACACGCGGTCGCGCTGACGACAGCTCCAAACATGCTGAGCGTGTACAGCAGGGGTCGTGAGCGACCAGTCACAGGAACTCCGCAAGTGGGGGAGGTGCGTACGTTCTGTCTAAGGGGCCAGGGTGGACCGACGGTGAACGCCGAAGGGCAAGCGGCCGAACGACCGCCGTGACGCTCAGATCAGCGGGCGGGATGAGCCCCGGTCTTTTGCTAGAGGGTCTATAGGCGGCCGGGGACTGGTTCGTCCGCCGCCGGGCAGCCCTTGCACAGCGGGCACAAGGGCTACCCGGGACGGCACGATTAGCTGGGCCGCGCGTTGCATGGTGAGTTCGTTGTCAAGGACGTGGCCCGGGCTGTTACCGGGCCGTTCACCGGAGGTTCGCCTCGGCCTTACCCGGGAGGCTCGTGGGACCCGCAGGATCGGTCGGGCTGCCCGACGTGGGCGGCCGCCGCGCTCACAGGGTCGTCGCTGGCCTCTGCTGGTGCCGCGGTAGCGACTTCACGGAGGAGAACGATGACCCGCGCGCCTGTCCGGCTGGTCTCGGCCCTGGGGGTGGGCGTGCTCGCTGCCGCCCTCGCCCCTACAGCGGCAGGTGCGGCCACCCGCCCGGCCAACAAGCGGGCCCCCGTGCACCATGTGCTGATCCTGTCGGTCGACGGGATGCACCAGTCCGACCTCACCTCGTGGGTCCGACACCACCCCCGCTCCGCCCTGGCGCGCCTGGTCGCTGGCGGCACGCAGTACACCCATGCCAACACGACCTTCCCGTCGGACTCCTTCCCCGGCATGGTCGCCCAGTTCACCGGCGGTGGCCCCGGCACGACCGGAATCGTCTACGACGACACCTGGAACCCCACGCTGCTGCCGGCCGGCACGGTCGACTGCCGGACCGCCGCGCCCGGCGCGGAGGTCTCCTACACCGAGGCGGCGGACCGGTCGCAGAACCCGATCGGGCTCGACGCCGGCCAGAAGCTGCCCAACGCGGCCGTCCGGTCGCTGCCCACGAACAGCCGCGCGCAGACCCTGGCGCTCGCCGACACAGCGCGCCCGTCCGCGCCGGGGCGGCTGGCCAAGGGCATCCTGGCGATGACCCCGACCCCGCAGACGCTGCTGGACCCGGGCACGCTGCCGGTCGACCCCGCCTCCTGCCAGCCGGTGTACCCGCACACCTACCTTCGGGTGAACACAGTCTTTGAGGTGGCGCGCGCCCACGGCCTGGGCACCGCGTGGTCGGACAAGCACCCCGCCTATGAGGTCCTCAACGGCCCGTCCGGCGCCGGGGTGCAGGACCTGTTCACGCCGGAGATCAACAGCGCCGCCGACAGCAGCGGCGACGACTTCAGCACCGACAACCTGCTGACCCAGGAGTACGACAGCACCAAGGTCGACGCGGTGCTCAACGAGCTGCGCGGCTACGACCACTCCGGGCGCCGCCACGTCGGGACCCCCGCCGTGCTCGGGATGAACTTCCAGACCGTCTCGACGGCGCAGAAGCTACCGACCTCCGATGGCCTGGCCGGCGGATACCTGGCCGGTGGGGCCCCCGGTGGGGCCCCCGGCCCGCTGCTGACCAAGGCTCTGGCGTACGTCGACAGCCAGGTCGGCGCCATGGAGCGCACGATCCAGCGGCAGGGCCTGGGCCGCAGCACCACGATCGTCTTGTCGGCCAAGCACGGCCAGTCGCCGGTCGACCGGGCCGCCCTCCGCCGGGTCGACGACGGGAAGATCATCGACGCGATCGACGCGGGGTGGAAGGCCAGCCACCCGACCGCCGCCCCGCTCGTGTCGTTCAGCGTCGACGACGACGCGATGCTGCTCTGGCTCTCCGACCGGTCGGGCGCCGCCCGTTCCTACGTGTCGCGGTACCTGAGCTCCCACTCCGCGCCGGCCAACCGCGACGGCGATGCGAAGGGCACGTACAGCACCACAGTCGCCTCGTCCGGCCTGACCTCGGTAGCGACCGGTATCGCCGCCGACCGGCTGCTCGGGGCCAGGGTGGGTGACCCGCGGGTGCCGGACATCATCGGCATCGCGCGGCACGGCGTGGTCTACACCAGTGGCGTGAAGAAGATCGGCGAGCACGGCGGTGCGTCCGCCGAGGACCGCCACGTCCCGCTGGTCGTGTCCGGCGCCGGTGTCCGAGCCGCCCGGACCGTCGCCGCGACCGTCGCCACCACCCAGGTCGCGCCGACCGTGCTGGACCTGCTCGGCTTGAACCCGCGGGAGCTGCAGGCCGTACGTATCGAGGGGACACGGGTCCTGCCAGGAACGTGAGCCCCGTCGACGAGAGCCTGAGCGCCAGCGCCACCGGGAACGACAAGAAGACCAGGTGGGTGCCCTCGCCCCGGTCGTCAACGCGCACGTGCTCTGGAACACCCGCTACCGCGCCGCCGCCCTGGATGAACTGTGCGGCAGCGCCCTGCAGCGAGGCTGCCGGCGCCTCGTGCTTGTGGGCTTGGGTGCTTGGGTGCTTGGGTGCTTGGGACCAGTGTCTGTTAAGTGTGGGGTTGGTCGTGGGGTGGCGGGAGGGTGTGAAGCGCAGCAGCACCGGGCTCACGGTGGCTGAGTCCGGTGACGGTGGCGGTGGGACCGGTGTTGGGGTGGGCGCCGGTGACGGTGGCGTCGGTTGGGTGATCGTGGTGCCATGCGCCGGTGGCACAGCGGACGGCTTCGCGGCGGTGGCCACGAGGTCGGCGAGGGTAGGGGCGGTGTCAAGGCGGGGCACGCCCAGTGGCGGCAGGCCGGGCAGGTCAAGAACGGTCTTGCCGATCGTGGTGTGGCCGTTCCGGCGGGAGTCGATGCCGGGCTTGACGCGGCCACCGAACATCAGCAGCGGCACCCGTGGTCCGTAGGCGAGTCGGACGCCTCCGGGGTTGTGTTCCAGGTTCGGGGTTACGACGTGGTCGTCGTAGCCACCCCAGTCGTTCAGGACAGCAGAAACACCGTGGTGTCCCACAGCCCGGTGGTGACGATGGCGTCCACGGCCTGCCAGATCTTGTCCTGACCCCGGGTCACGTCGGCCACCGGGTGCTCGTCGTAGGGGCTGCCATGGCGGCGCTGGCTGGGACTTGGCCTGGCTGGTGGCGGCGCGGACCTGGTCCGCGGGGCGGGGCTGCCGGTGGTGGTGCTGATCGGTCCGGTGGCTGCAGTGAGGGCGGCGGTGCTGCGGGCTGCGGCGTCCAGGACCGGGTGCGGGCCGTGCCGGGCCGCGGCCGCGTGGAACATCTTGTCGGGGGGACAGGAGCCGGTTGGTTGTGGCGGCGGCGTGCAGGCCGTCCCGGACCGCGGCCGCCACGGGCATGCTTTCGAGGGCCCAGCGGCTCAGTGGCTGGGCGACCCGGGTGAGGTCGGGCGGCGGTTCGTCGTTTGAGCAGGTCGACGAGGGCGCTGAGCATGGTCAGCCGCTCCCGGATCTGGTGGGCGAGCAGCAGCACCCCGGGGGCTGGTGGGGTCGGGGTCCCGACCTGGCCATAGGCGGTGCTGCAGGCGCGGTAGCGCCGCCTGCAGGTGCTGAGGGGCGACCGCGGCCGGCCCCTGGGGGTCGGTCTTGCTGCCGTCGTGGGTGGCGGTCAGGACCTGGGCGGTGAGCTGGACGCCGTCGAGCAGGGCCCAGGTGACGGCGCGGGCCTCGGTGGCGGTGAGCGTGGCGCCCCGCTGGGACAGCAGCGCGACCAGGTGGGCGGGCCGCCGGGCAGGTCGGCCAGGGTGCGTACCGGTGGAGGGCCGCGGCGCGGCGGGAGCTGGGTGTCGGTACCGCCGGGCGGCAGCCCCGCGGTGTGGGCGCCTGTCTCTTGGGCGGCCAGGTGCAGCAGGGAGTGCGGTGTCCGGGTTGGAGCAGCGTGGCGCACGCCGGGCTGTCGGGGGGGGCGGCGGCCAGGTAGGTGTCCAGGGTGGGTAGTGCGGCGGCGAGTTCGGCAACGTCTCGGGTCAGGCTCCAGGCGTTTGGGCCGCTGAGTTCGGCGCCGGCGTCGTGTAGCGCTCCAACGCGACCGCGGCGCGGGCCGCGGCCTGTCAGGCCCAGAACGACCGGCTGCTGCTCATGGTCCTCGACGGCATCCGCAAAGGCTCTGAACGGCGGGCCTGGAGTGCCGCAGCAGGCCTGCGGCCGCGGGCCGGCTGAGAACGTTCATGCCTGGTTCACCATCCGTCTCGACGGCTAGGTCATCGTGGACGCCACTCGGGCGGTGCGTCCGAGGATCCACCCCCGGACGGAAGGCCAACGACGTGCCCGTAAGAAGAGTGCCAGCTGCTGCGACGGTCCTGGCCCTGGGCCTTGCGCTCACTGCCTGCGCGGGGAGCAGCACGAAGGGCTCCACGGCCGGAGCCGGGTCGGGTGGCGCAGCGGGCACCTCCTTCGCCTCCGCCACCTCCGCTCAGGCCGGTGGCGGCATGGACACCCTGATCGCCGCGGCCAAGAAGGAGGGCACGCTCAACGTCATCGCCCTGCCACGCGACTGGACCAACTACGGCGAACTGCTAGACGGCTTCGCCGCGAAGTATGGCCTGAAGATCAACAACGCCAACCCGGACGGCTCCAGCGCCGACGAACTGACGGCGATCACTTCCCTGAAGAGCCAGTCGCGGGCCCCGGACGTGGTCGACGTGGGTCAGTCCTTCGCCCTCAGCGGTGCTAAGAACGGCCTCTACGCGCCCTACCAGGTGGCGACCTGGAAGGACATCCCGGGCACCTTGAAGGAGTCGACCGGGCTGTGGACCAACGATTACGGCGGCTACATCTCGATCGGCTGCGACACCAGCAAAGTCAAGGCGTGCCCGACCTCGTTGGCCGCACTGGACGACCCCGCCTACAAGGGGAAGGTCGCCCTCAACGGGGACCCGACGAAGGCCAACGCGGCGTTCAGCGCCGTCTGGGCGGCTGCCGTGGCGAAGGGCGGCTCGCTGGATGACATCAAGCCGGGCATCGCGCTGTTCAAGGCCCTGAAGAAGGGCGGCATCTACGTCCCCGTCCAGGCGAGCGCCGCGACCATCCAAAGCGGGGAGACCCCCATCGTCATCAACTGGGACTACCTCAACGCCTCCGAGGCCAGCGCGCTCAAGGCCAAGGGCCGGACTTACTCGGTGGCCGTGCCCAGCGACGCGAAGTTCGCCGCCTACTACGCCCAGGCGATCAGCAAGTACGCGCCGCACCCGGCAGCTGCCCGGCTGTGGGAGGAGTACCTCTACAGCGTCCAGGGCCAGAACGGCTGGCTGAAGGGCTACGGCCGGCCCGCCGAACTCGATGCCCTCACGACAGCCAAGACGATCAACGCGTCCTACGCCGCCAAGCTCCCCCCGGTCAGCGGGACGCCGACGTTCCCCACCAGTGACCAGGTGACCGCCGCCAAGGCCATCGTCACCCAGGACTGGGCCAACGCGGTCAAGTAGGAGTGACCTGCAACCACCGGTCACAGGGTCGCCCTCCAGGCGCCTTGTGACCGCGACCTCTGAGACCCTTACGTCCCGGTTGGCCGCGCGGTCGGCGCGGCCGGCCGTGGCGCGCCGCCGGCTCGGCTGGTCCTGGCTGGGGCTGGTGCCCTTCTTCGCCTACCTCGGCCTGTTCTTCCTCCTGCCGACCGGCGTGCTGCTGTGGACGGCCTTCCAGTCCAGCCGTACCGGGGTCCCCACCACCGACAACCTGCACGCCTCGCTCAGCGGCGCCTACCGCACCGGCCTGCAGCACAGCGTGGCCGTCTCGGCCCTGGACGCCCTTATCGCCTCGGTGCTGGGGCTGGTGCTCACCCAGGCCATCGTCACCAGCCGGCGGACCTTCTTCCGGCGGCTGGTCAGCAGTGCCAGCGCGGTCCTGGCCAACTTCGGTGGCCTGCCCCTGGCGTTTCTGTTCGTGGCGTCCATCGGCAACGCCGGCACTTTGACCTCCGCGTTGAACGCACAGCTCGGGCTGTCGCTGGCCGACGACCTGCACTTCAACCTCTACAGCGTGGTGGGGGTGGAGTTCGTCTACCTCTACTTCCTCGTCCCGCTCATGGTGCTGGTGATCACCCCGGCGCTGGAGGGGCTGCGGCCGCAGTGGCGCGAGTCGGCCCTCAACCTGGGTGCAACCCGCTGGCAGTACTGGAGGTACGTCGCCGGGCCGGTGCTTGCGCCCAGCTTCTTCGGGGCCGCGGCGCTGCTGTTCTGCAGCTCGTTCTCCGCCTACGCCACCGCCGCCGCGCTCACCAACGGCACGCTGTCACTGACGTCGCTGCAGATCGGCTCGGTGCTCTCCGGCAACGTCATCACCGGTCAGGAGAACGTTGGAGCCGCGTTGGCACTGGACATGATCGTGGTGGTTGTCCCGCTGACGATGCTCTACCTCGCCATGCAGCGCAGGACCAGCCGATGGTTGCAGTAGACCTGCCACCGGCCGCCATCACCGGGCCGCGCCGCCTCGGCCGGGCCCGCACCGCGCGCCCCGGCCGGGGGGCTGTGCTGCTGGTCTCCGCGGTCTACTTCCTCGGTCCGCTGGCGGCGGCGTTCTGGTTCTCGGTCAAGGACACCGGCGGTATCACCTGGCACGCCTACACCCAGATGTTTTCCGCGCAGGGCTTCACCGCGGCGCTCACCCTGTCGTTCGAGCTGGCGGCGGTCGCCGTCGTCGTGACGATCGCGCTGATGCTGCCGACGATGCTGCTCGTGCAGCTGCGCTTCCCCCGCGTGACAGGACTGGTCGAAACCCTGTCGCTGTTCCCGCTGGTGATCCCGCCGGTCGTGCTGGTCGTGGGGGTCGGCAAGGTGCTGTCCTGGGGCAGCAGCGGCGACCAGAGCGGGCTCAAGGGCAACGTCTTCAACCAGCTGCTCAACAGCCATCCGCCGTTCGTGCTGGCCCTTGAGTACGTCATCCTGGCCCTGCCGTTCACCTACCGCGCGATCGCGGCCGGCCTGCGAGGTTCCGATGTCAGGACGCTGGTAGAAGCCGCGCAGAACCTCGGGGCCTCCTGGCCGACCCTCGTGCTGCGGGTAGTGCTGCCGACCCTGCGCACCTCGCTGCTTAACGCGGCGTTCCTGACGTTCGCCCTTAGCTTCGGGGAGTTCACGATCGCCAGCATCCTGCAGTATCAGCCGTTTGCGGTCTGGCTGCTGCAGTTCAACGGCGCCGATGGGCAGCTCACCGTGGCCCTGTCGCTGATGAGCCTGCTGCTCACCTGGGGCCTGCTACTGCTCCTGACCGCCGTCGCCGGCCGCGACCCGTCCGCCCGAAGGACCCAGGCATGAGCGCCATCCCCATGGACCAGCCCCGTGGGACAACCGTTGAGTACCTCGACGTCTCCCGCGTCTTCGGCGCGGCCAAGGCCCTCGACGGGTTCTCCCTGCGGATCGAACCCGGCGAGCTGCTGGCCCTGCTGGGGCCGTCCGGGTGCGGCAAGACCACCGCCCTGCGACTGCTCGCCGGCTTCGACCAGCCGACCAGCGGCGCCGTCGTCGTCGACGGCGAGGACCTCTCGCGGGTGCCGGCCAACAAAAGGGACATGGGTATGGTCTTCCAGTCCTACAGCCTGTTCCCGACGATGTCGGCGCGCGACAACGTCGCCTTCGGCCTACGGCTGCGCAAGCAGGGCAGCGGGGACCGCCGGCGCCGCGCCGGCGAGCTGCTTGAACTCGTCGGCCTGAGCGAGCACACCGCGAAGTATCCCCACCAGCTCTCCGGTGGCCAGCAGCAGCGCGTCGCCCTCGCGCGGGCCCTTGCGATCCAACCTGCCGTCCTGCTGCTCGACGAGCCGCTGTCGGCCCTGGACGCGAAGGTCCGCGAGCAGCTGCGCGAGGAGATCCGCCGCATCCAGCTCGAGCTCGGGGTCACCACGGTCTTCGTCACGCACGACCAGGAGGAAGCCCTGTCGATGGCCGACCGGGTCGGGGTCATGCGGGCCGGCCGGCTCGAGCAGTGCGCTGGCCCCGCCGAGCTCTACGACCGGCCGGCCACGCCGTTCGTGGCGGAGTTCGTCGGGACGATGAACCGCTTCGCGGGGGTCGCCGAGCCCGACGGCCGGGTGCGGGTGGCCGGTCAGGTCTTGCCGGCGGACGGCCCCGCCCCCGCACCGGGCAGCGACGTAACCGTCCTGGTGCGACCCGAGGCGGTCGACGTCGCGCCCGCCGCGCACGGCGACGCCGTCGTGGTCGTCGCCACCTTCCGCGGCGCAACGACCCGGCTGCGCCTGGCGCGTGCCGACGGCACGGGGGTACTGGCCGACATCGCCTCACACCGAGCCGGCCACTTCGGCGCCGGGGCACGTGTCGTCCTGTCCCTGCTGGACCGACCGGTCCTGCTCGCCACCCCGTGAGGACCGACCAGCGCAGCGTGCGCCCCGGGCCGGCGCGGGCCGGCGGTTACCGGCGGCTGGAGCCCGGACCGGCCGAGCCAGCCGTTGTCCGAACCGACCTGTGCAGCGGCCCTGGCGGTGGCCGGCCGCTGCTGACCGTCGCCCACCTGTCAGATCTGCACGTCTGCGACGCCCAGTCCCCGGCGCGGGTCGAGTTCCTGGACCGCTGGGCCGACCCGGATTCGCCCCTGCTGGAGGCACTGACCGAGGTCGGCACCTACCGGGCGCAGGAGCTGCTCACAACCCAGGTCGTCGAGGCGATGGTGCGCGCCGTCAACGACCTGTCCGGCGTCGACCTCGCCGTAGTGACCGGCGACTCCACCGACAACGCCCAGGCCAACGAGCTCAGCTGGTACCTCGCCCTGCTGGAAGGCGGCAGCGTCCATCCCGACTCCGGCGCCGCGGACCGATGGGAAGGCGTGTCCGACGGCGTCAACCACGACCAGCGGTTCTGGCACCCGTCGGACCCCCGCCCCGACCTGCCGCGCGAGCGTTACGGCCTGCCCGCCGTACCCGATCTGCTGGACACCGCCCGAACGGCATTCACCAGCGCCGGCCTCGACGTCCCGTGGCTGGCGGTGCACGGCAACCACGACCGCATGCTGCAAGGGACGCTGCCGGCGACCGGGCCGCTTGCGCAGGCCGCCACCGGCTCCACCAAACCCGTCGCGCTGCCCGGGGACTGGAGCACCGATGCGGCCCTGGCCCTGCTGGTGGGCCTGGAACAGTGCCAGCCTGAGGCGATCGCGAGCCTCGCGGCGATGCGGATGCGCCCAGTGACGGCCGACGCGTCGCGGCGGACGGTGTCCCGGCAGGAGTTCGTCCACGCCCACTTCGGCCCGCGCGCCAGCCCGGTCGGGCACGGCTTCGGTGCCGAGAACCGGGCGACCGGCCGGGCCTACTACCGCCACGACCACGGGCGGGTGTCGGTTCTCGCCCTCGACACGGTCAACCACCACGGCGGCTGGCAGGGCTCCCTCGACCTGCCCCAGATGGAGTGGCTGGAGGCCGAGCTGTCCGAGGCCGACGCCGAGCAACGCTATGTCATCCTGGCCAGCCACCACCCGTTGTCGACACTAGCCCCGGCGTTTCAATAGGCGTCTGGACTGCCGACGGATGATCTTGAGGTTGGGGTCTGGGAGCCGGGGCATGGGTGAGCGCCGGCGCTGGGTCCGGTGTCTCCGTGGTCCGTTGGGGGGTGGT
>JAABUK010009844.1_pt1 | contig 12928 bp, 16 predicted proteins | sample 5559141 | NCBI WGS metagenome assembly JAABUK01 (sample SAMN10711869, study PRJNA513367) | rock metagenome | isolation source: Antarctica rocks | place: Antarctica: Victoria Land, Pudding Butte nord | collected 2016-01-03
TGGATGTCTTCAGATTGGGGTTACATGAAAAAAAACAACCCTCTGGACATTCCCACAGATGCTAGCAGCGTTCAAACCCAAATTATGCAGTCACAAAACACATTGCAGCAACGTCATTGCAGTGCGTTGTGCACACCAGGTACTTGGGTGAGTGGAGGTGTGTTCATCATAGATGAGTTCTGACTGCTTTGTTCAGCAGATCACAACAGCAAGCAGTGTTGATAGTAAGACCTGCTACGTCTTGATCATCCGTGTTGAGCTGCTGAGTCTAGGCAGCAGCAATACATGAAATCAAGCGTTCTGTTTGCAACACTACCAATGAGCATTTGTGAAGGTGATGAGACACACATGCATCAACCAGAGTTACTGCACAGCCATTGCAAGATCAGCATGCATGCACCCTCTTATGCATGCACAGGTAAGCACATCACAGATACCTTGACCACCAGATCATCCACAACTACGTTGTCAAAGGGGCTGCTAAACAAGGCTTCCAGTTGTCTGCCGCTTTTGACCTTGCTGACAATGGCACTCAGTGGCAAGCTGTACCCAAAGGTGAACTCGGTCTTCCAGCCACCATACAGGGGGAACCTTGGTCGGATCTCAGCTTGCACATTGCTTGCACCAAATCTGCAAACAGGCATTTGCTACAACTAGTTTCACGCAGCCATTTGTCTCAGGCCAAGCAGAATGTGTCATATCCACATTGCATCTGATGGGCACATGCACTCCGTGCTAGTGAGTTATGACGCCGTGAAGAGGCCAAACAGCAGATTGTGTCTATGCATCTCATGCAAGCTTATTCAGTCCAACTTCTGCAAGAGCAGCAATTGGCACGCCAAGCCACCAAAAACAGTCACAAAGCTTATCAGTCCCTGACGGGAATGCTTTATTTCACAGGACAAACTTTCATTTACCAACTGTTCAGAAGAAAAGGTGCATCTGACACACAGTTTGCCTGTTGTTGCGACAGCAGCAGACCTGATGTTGGAGGTGGAGATGTTGCCAATCTCATCTCTGAAGTAGAAGGTGTTGGCCTGGGGTGGCAGCTTGGCAGTCAGAGCTGACAGGGCAAAGCGGCCAAAGCCTGCTGGGTTCTTCTGGACATCCAGACGGGACCAGGGACCCTTGTGCTTGGCTCCATCATTCCTAGAAAAAAGAGAGAAAAGACTAGGCCTTTTGGCATCAGTTTAGTAAGAAGCCAAGCATTATACCAGGCTGTCCAGGTGCATCATTCCTACACGGTATAGCAGCTGAAATCCACTTGAAGCGCGTGTGCGTGTAGAGTTGCATGGTCATCAAATCCATTGTGGATTTGTGCCTCTTTCACCACATAGATACTTGGCGCTGTTTATGACAGTGAACAATGCAATGCACGCTTGCTTGGCGGTGCAGGGATGTACAAATAACTTGCTGTCCATGCAATGCTTGTTCATGTGTGTGTTGCTCTACATATGTTTGCTTGTGTTGCTTTGAAAACAAAAGCACACATGGTCATCACACACCACACATGTCAGAGCTGCTGTACACAAACTGCTAGGCTGTTACTATGACATGCGCACTGTTGGCGTTGATCCGCATTGTGGATGCACACTGCAGGTGATGACGGCAAGGTTATTACTGGTTGAAAAGCAGAGTATACAAGGGCCATGTACCTGATGTAGTACTTCTCATCCACATACACATTGCCCCAGTGGGATACTTCCAGCTCTCTTGTTAGCTTGGTCACCCTTATGAAAGGGTTGTTGTTCTCAAAGTGGACTGAGAAAGGAGAGAATGCATAGGCTGGTGTATCACTGTAAGGCCCAAATGTCACAACCTTGCCTTGGCGTTTTGTGGGAGCTAGCTCCGTCAAACTGGTCATAGTGGTGCTTGATAGCCTTAGCTGCAAGATCAGCTTACAGATGTCAGATGCAAACAGATGCTGATTTGGATAACTTTGACAAGTACATGGGAGCCTTTCCCACAGACACTCAAGCCATCTGATATTTAGCTGCAATATAGCAAGCTTAGCATCAGAAACATAGGTTTGACACAGGCCTAACCACAGCATGAGACTCTTGTGCAGAGACTAAGCTTGTGTAAGATGTTAGTTTAGACAGCAGCATGACGCAGACCGAGCTTCTAATTGGGCAGGAAGCCATACTGCATGAATCATGCCTTGTAGTGAGAGCATTTGTGATACATATTACTTGAAATGACCACATCCACTACCAGGCAAAGTGTTAAGATAGCCAGGTAACAATACACAGCAGGCATCATGGGTGCTGGTCATGTATGCACTGGTGAATGCAACTATAGCACGCGTGTTGCTTTGCAACACACAAATGCAGGGATAGCACAGGCAACGTCAATTGATATATGCAGAGAAGTGTCCCAGCTGTGGCAAAAACAGCAGCAGCAAAGCTTGCCTTTGTTGTCTGCTTGGAGATTGGGTATGGTGATGCCACAAAATGGCTGCCCTTTAACAGGACCCTTTGGGGATCTGACTGAGAGGCTTGTGCTGGGAACGGTGTCATCAAGCCAACATGCACTGTGTATAGTTCTATGTCAATGCTGCTGCCAGCCTTCAGAGGGGAATCCAATTGGGCCCGCATGCAGGTGATGTTTGCTGATTGGTTGCTGTCCTCTGCCTCTTCTACCTGTGAAGATCCATTCAAACGATCGGCAGTTGAGCAAAGCACACATGCGATTGTCATTGGGTGCTGTTGGGACTGGTAGCCGCAGCACGTGCTGATCAGGGCATGTACAGTTGCATGCATGATGCTATGATGAAAGTTGGAGATGAACAGATTCTGTAGACAAAAAGTCCTGGCGGCAGCTTTCTGCAAAGCCAATTGCGCAAATGCTTGTTCACAGATCATTCCATTATAAGCTGTGTGGAGATGCATGAACTCACACCCAATATATGCTCACAGCAAGCAAGTGGACTTGATGGGTCCATGGTTGCCGCCATGCACAGCAGTAAAGCACCAACGTGGCGAGTCAGGAACAGCAGCATACACACAAGCGTTGTGAGATAGCACTTTTATTGCATCGTTGGCTGGGTCACTCACCTTTAACAAGGGGGCGTCCTCATCGTCACCCACGGTGACCTGCAAACATAGGAGCAACAGTATACAACAACGCATGGGACCTGCCTGCTGACACAGCGAACACAGACTGAGAACCATAACAGCACCTCTTGATGCGCCTGAACGGCTGCGTACTCAGCAGGAGAACACAACAGAAGGCTGTCCACGCCGCTTTTGCCATCGTTTTTGAACACATAGCTTTCGGTCACTATCACCAGCTGATGAGAGATTGCGACCTGTCAATATGTTGCGCGCCTTTAAGATAGTGAACTAGCAGTATATATCGAAGCAAAAGATTACACACCGATTGCATTCACAGCCGGTATGACGCCTACCTCTCTGTCAACACTGCTGATCTTGATGCCGGCAGATGCATGCACGGCAGTGCAGAGAAGACAGACAGCAAGTAGGCTGTGCAGCAATCGGCACCACATGGCTGCTATGGAAACGCAAGCTGCAAGAGTTGCTGAGCGCCGATGGGCGCCGGGAACAGCATGTGCACTGTGATCCATGGACCCGCATTGGACCTCAAGGGCAGGGCGATCAGTCTGCCAAGGGCCGATGGCATTCACATGCACCTGAAAAGCAAAAATTTAGCAACAGCTGTGTATGGTCCTTTCCTTCCTTTCACAGGGGTGATTCTGTGCTATGGTCATTGCATTGGCAGCATCAGATTCTGAATGATCAGCATTTGGCTGGAATGTTGTGCTGCAACAGCCCTATACTGTAGCAAGGGATTTGGTTCTACTTCTCTTACCAATCTCTTTCAAGAGTACGCTCACTACATGGAGCAAAGTCTCCAAATGCCAATACAGTATGGTGAGCACATATACCTATGGCTCTCTGAGAGCCGCTCTCAGAACACATAAGAAATTCTGTTCACCGCGTAAACAGTCAGGGTTCACACAGTCAACTGAGGTTTTGCAGGCACTCAGAGCCTCACAGCACAATACACTGATTTACACACAAACGCACACATGCCTTAAAGCAACTACACTTCATAACACAGAACACCTATGCATGAGCAAATGAAGAAGCAACGCTAGTCCCCCCCCCCCCACCCCCCAATAGTATCCCTTACAAACAAATTCAATACCTCACTGCAATGAACGAATGGGTTCCTGTACAGGCCTACTGAGCATGATGTTGCTGCTCGTACAAGGCTGCTGAGATGGCGTGATCCAGCATGGCAACAGACGTATCAGTCATGACCTGCAGAGCCTTCTGCATTTGCTGCTGTTGTGTATGCTGCTCCTGCAGCCATGTTGTACACACATTCACCTGCTGAACAGTCTGGTGCAAAACCTCCTGCATTGACTGATGCCGCCTCTTGGCTGCTCCTGGTGCAAACGGTACTGCGGATAGTACAGTCACACCAGGTTTGCTTTTGTTGGGCAGCATTGCCACGAAGCCAAGTGTTTTGAGTTTTGGGTGGTGGTTCAGATCACTTGAGTGATGGGCAGAGCCGCGATGGGCAGAGCCTATCAAAGCTGCCCTATCAGGACGTGATTGTTGGGCAGAAACCCCACTGGCTTGCCTCACAGGCAGCAGCGCAACCTTTTCAGGGCTCACTTTGCCAGAGCGGCGCTTATTTAGGGACATGATCCCCTTGTAGTGTCTGCCCAGGTCAAGCTTCAGTCTTGATCTATGCCTGTGCCTTAGCACCTGAGCCTGCTGTGAGACTTGCACAGCCTGGGAGCTGCTCACATGAGGGGACTCTTGTGCATGTGAAGGCTGCTTGGTGTTATGCCGGTAGGAGGGGCGCTGCATCAGCGAGTGTGGCTGCTGCTGCTGCTCCCCGCCCAATTGCCTGTTTGTAGGAGCAGCTGCTGCCCTTGTGTCCTGTGGTTCTGAGGCAAACCCAGTAGCACCAGTTTCCAAGCCTTCAGCATGCTGCTGCTTGAGTCCTGGATGAGGCCTTGCTGCCCAATGCCCACAGCCCTGCAGACTGTTGCTCTCATGCTGTGCAAGTATCTGATGAGCCATTTCCTGAGGTACGTCACCACTGTGAGCCACACCACTGTCCTCGGCCAGCATGGGAATGCTGGATCCACTTCTTTCCACAGCTGTGTGCTTGTCCACATCACGAGGCTGCCTGCCTGGCAGGCCATGCCTTGCATGAGGGATTGCAGAGGCTCCAGGCAAAGCACCTGGGTCTGATGAGGCCCAATGCCTGAGAGTGGGTCCTGACTGTACCCCTCCAAAGGCGGCATCATCAGCAGAATCCAAAACTGTGTTGGCAGGAGCATTGGTTGACTGAAGCTCAGTGCTGGCAGGCACTGTGTCGTTAGTGAGAGCTGCCAAGTTGAGTGCCTGTGCCATCTCAAGCCCAGGCCCGGTTTGGTCTAGCCTGACAGATGTGGTACCAGCCAGCTCTGCAACAGTGCTTGAACCCCACCGCAGCAACCTGCATCAGTCAAGACACTGAGGCTGCATAGAAAGGCAGTGACAAGTAGGACAGAAGTAGGACAGACGTAGGGCAGAATTGGGTTTAGAAGGGCAGTGACAGGTAGGACAGGAGAGGTAGTGACAGGTAGTGGCACCAGGCAGCATATCTCCAGGCTCCAGGAATGTGCTGTGGCTGCAAGTGACACAGCTGGGTTGGCAAGCTTGCTTCATAACACTGCACTAGACATACATAGTACATCATGGCCCGGCAGCATCAATGTTCATACATCAAGTTGTCATCTCTGCTGCACAAATGCCTCTTGAGTGCAGACAAGCATGGTGTCATGGCAGCCAGTGTGCCTTGGCCCAAGTAGTGCTTTGCCAGCATGGTTGTCACAGCCCAACACAAAGTGTTTTTTCATTTCAGATTTCTCTGATATTGTTTGCCGTACCAAAGTGAAAACCCAGCATTTTTACTGCGCGCCTACCTGGATGCTGTTGTTGCTGCTGGCCTTTGCACTTCTTGACGAGCTGGAGCCAACATGCTGCCCTGCCATGCAGGCTCAGCCAACCTCAACCCAGTCCAGTCATCCTCAGAGGGAAGGTCCTGGCCTGACTGGGAATCTGACCAAGGCTCCTGTCTCCGAGCAGCATCAGCAGCTGCCAGGTCAGCTGCTGTGCTTGACCCCCAGCGTAGTAATTTGTGCTGGGCGGCCAGGTCAGCACTACCAAGCTGGACCCCAGCGCTGGCATTGTATGCAGCTGCTAGCTCAGCAGCAATACTGCTGCCCCACCGCAACAACCTGCAACCATCATGAACTCTGAGCCATCAGGCATGATGTCAGTGCAAGTGATTGCGTGTGTATGTACTGTGCTCTGAGACAGCTATGGGAAGGAACTTCATTTGCCATGTAGCTGAGCCAGCATATGCAGTATGTTGGTCTGGCAACACCATAGGGCAGGATCCAGGGCCTGCATGTGGTGCAGCATAAGTGTGTGCAAGCTTGCAGTGCAGTGCAGGCATGTGATTGGCTGGACCTCTCCATAAGAATGACTTAAGTCTGCCCATCAACTCAGATCAAGACATGGCAACAAGACGACCATGTCAATTCAATAGCATCAAGTTGCGACACAGATGCTGCTTTTGTCTGAGAATGTGCATGTGACTGTTTTCACAGAATTCTTGTTGGCAAGTGAGCAGCAATGTTGCCAGTTGGTCGATTGTAAAGTAAGTTACTGAATTGGCATCACTGTGGTCTTGATACCCTGTGCCATGTTCAACTTGGAGTTGATTCATTTCCAAATATGCAACACGTCCTCAAAAACCCTTCACAAAAGCTATACTCAATGCCAAATGGCCGCAAATTTGGGCTTATCTGGGCCCACGATCCCCATACTCTGTATCAAATGCTAAATGTCTTGACAGCAACAGAAACTCCAGCCATAGTTTAATGCATAACACTTGTTTTTGAAATTTCAAGTACACAAGCCAACTTGTGTAACAATGGTCACCTGTTGGGAGATCTCTGAAGAGCGCCGGATGCACCTCTGACCAAGGGCACGCCCGAGCCACTTCTTCTGGGGCTCAGCGGGCTCGGTCTCACACCCCGCCGGACCTCAGACGAGAAGGTGACAGACGAGCGCCGGGCCAAGGGGGGTGACCCGGGCGACCCACCCCAGCCAGGGACAGGCTCTGACCAGCGATCAGGGCTGCTGTTACTGGAGCGGCTGTTGGGTGAGACAGCAGCAACAGAGCTGCCTCTTGTCAGTGTGCTGGCAACAGAGGATCCACGCTTCAGGGGTGTTGAACGCAACCGAGGCTTGCTGCTGGCCTCGCTGCGTCTGCCAGCAGGTGTGGCAACTGATGAGCCTCTCCTGCATGGGCAAGACAACTTGACAAGAGACAGTAGCATGTACAGGTGACAGATGCTGATGTGGGGTTGTTGAGTTGCATGCCAACTGCAAAGCCCACAATCAAGGTTGTTTCCCCGCTAATCAAATTTTGAGTGCTGGCAGATGAGTAATGTCCTGTGTGAGTTTGCCTGCCAGAGAGGCGACTGAGAAACAGCAAGACAGCAAGGTCTTTAATTGTGTGCTTGTCTTGTTGTGTAGCACAGGATGGGGCACCCTTGTCAAGCCATTCTGATGACTACAGTTGCTGAGATTCCCAACAGAACACAGAATGTGCAAATAGCTGTCAAACCTGAGTGGTGGCAGTGGCTTGAGGCCTGGGCTCGGTGGCAGCACATGGTCAAGCGGTGGCAGCCTCGAGTTCTGCTTCATGATCTCAGCAATGATCATAGAGTTCCCTCTGACCAAGGGAGGGGACAACCTATGACCCTGGGCTGGAAACAGAGGCCCTCCAGTGTCCAGGCTGTGCCTCTGAGGGGTCCCCCATATTTTCCTTGGGGTAGCCACAGACACCCCACGCCTGAGAGGGGCAGACCCTGGGGGCGACCGTTGACCTGCGGCTAGGCTGCTGGGAGTTGCAACTGAGCCAAATCTGCGCAGAGGCGGTCTTGGACTGGCTAAGCTTGCATCCAAGCTTCTGCGCACACCAGAAGAGCTGGTGACTGAAATGAGCCTGCTTAGAGGTGATGCTGGCCGCCCTGTGTCAAGGCTGCTGCGCTGAGTGGCAAGTGCCCTGGGTGTGACTGATGCGGCGTTCTTCTTCAGAGGTACTGCCCAGCCATGGTGGGCAGCAGCACCCTCGTGCTGTGCTGAGCCTGCTGAGGCTGCTAGGCTGTGCTCGTTCAAATGCAGCCTGGCTCTGTGTGCTGCCACAGCTGCCTGGTTCCTGGCCACAGCTCCGTGCAGAAGTGGCTGATGGTGTGATCTGGGAGTGCTTCCAGGTATGGTAGCCATGCTAGGCGCAGGCTGAAGCTTGGCTGAAGTCAGTAGTGGCGCACCAGGGGTTATGCCATCTGGAGTTGTGCCATCTGGAGTTGTGCCATCTGAAGTTGTGCCATCTGAAGTTGTGCCATCTGGAGTTGTGGCATCAGCTGTTGCCTGTTCAGGACCAGCACTGTGAAGCACTAGGCCTTCAGGGATCTGTAGAATAGCCAAGCGAGGTCTACCAGACATAGGGCGGTCTGATAGCTGTGCAATCGGCCACACAGCTGATGCAAAGTCTTCTGCAGTTTGCTGAGCGGCAGCTGGATCTGAGCCCAGCTGCTCATACTGTTGCACCAGCACAGCCACATGGTGCCTTCCTTCCGGACCTGCCAGTGGTGAAGGCAGATCTGGCAGCATCTGCCCTTCAGCTTTTGCCTTGTATGCCTCTGGCAGCAACATGTCTGCCTGGGGAACACTGCTTGCATCCAGCCATTGCTGGACTACTGCTTGGGCTTCTACAGCTGGCTCTTCTACTTTTGGTGACGCACTAGGCTGTGGTTTAGCAGACTCCTGGTCATCTTCTTCTTGCGCAGTCTCCAGCGCATTTCGTATGTCAGCTGAAGTCAGAACCTACAACAGAGCACAGCAGGAATGAGAGTTCCCAGACAGCCAGAGTGTGAAGGTGCCTTGCATGCATGCATGATGCCACCACACATTGCTGCTAGACACATGCTGACAGCACTCTTGTGCTCTGAGCTTAAGGCCTAATTTGCAGTTGTAACACAGGTAACTGTGTGAGATGCAGCTGATGACCTGCACGTGTTGTCAAATGTCCTGTAGCAATCTTGGGAGGCACTCACCAGCACAAATATGCAAGCCAGCATACTGTAGTGGCTGCATGGTTGTTTGATGATGTAGCAATTGTGCATCTCATGCCGATACATAATATGCAGATTTCCATGCAGACAGGCCTGACTCTAGTTTTCTGACCTGGGATGCAAATACCAGTCTGGCCGAATGACTGGGCACAGCATTGCGCATGGCCAGCAGCTTTGATGAAGCAGCCACACTGGCTTGAGTCTGCAGCTGTTTCTGCACAAACTCTCCCCAGTCCCTAAGAGGCTGTTTCTGCTTCTGCTGCTCTGCTTTGGGGGCAGAAGTATCCCCAGCAAGCGTGGAGTCTTGCAGCAGGTGCATAGCTGCATGCACCAGATCCTCAGGTGGCTCCTGTTCATCATCTTCTTCCCCACTAAGATCAATGCTGGAGTCTGTGCGGCGCCAGGTGGGTATGGGATGAACAGCAGCAGGGCTCCGGCTTTTAGACCAGGGGTTCAGCAGGGCTGAAGCCCTAACCCAGGTGGGTGGCAAGCTGTGGTGCATCTTCTTCTGGCTTTGCGGCATGCCAATCTTGGTACTTTGCAGAAGCGTACCCACAGCATCCTGCATCACAGCTCACTTTAGCTTTGTTCCTTTGCCATTGGAGGGCTGCTGAGATAGCTCGCATCAGGCACAATTTAGTTAAAGAGGGCGCTCTCATTGAGGCAGCAGCAACTGCAAATGCCAAATGCTGTACAATGATTCATGCAAGGCAGATATCAGGACCATCATATAACTGTACTGTTACTCTTGGTTTGATGTTGTAAGGGACATTGTTTGAGGCAAACCATAAGCAGCCAGGTGCCTGACCTGTATGTCCGCAGGTGTGTGCAAGACCCCATGCAGCTTGACTGACTGCATGCGCTGCAGCACAGAGCGTCTGCCAAAGGACATCGTGGACGTCCAGCTCAAGGCCGACTTCACAAAGGACCTGTACAGCCCACAAAGCAACTTTCTGTATGAGCCATTATACTTATATACAGTCATGATAGGCCTATTGTACAAGGCTACCCCATTGGTTGCCAGCATAGATTTACAAGTCCTGCTGAGGCAAAGGCCCTACCCCATGAATTCGCCTCTTGTTTCTGTATGAGCCATGCCGGTGCTGACAGCAAAAATGTTCATGAAAGCACGGAAATGCTATAACCAAGGTTGTCATTGCTCAGAGCGCTCTTGATCTGTGCCAACAATATGATGTGAGAAGGCAATTCAGAGCCCTCACTGCATGAATGAAGGCAGCGACACTCTCACTGATGCTGAGAACCAGTCAGATGCATGGCATGTGCACTGTGCAAGCAGTCTCAATACACATCAACTGCCATGGAACTTGATGGTGCACATGTATACAAGACAGAAACTGTAACTGGAGCAACTGTCGCATGGTAAGTGAGCATGCAAACTTGCCTTGCGCCCCACAGTGCGCTATTGAGTACCTGATGAAACTTGGCATAGCCTTGAAGCTCCTGCCTCTGCCATTCAGCCGGAACAAGGTGACCAACATGCTCTGATTGCTGGGTGCCCGCTGAAACAGGCGCTGCCACCATTCAATGACAAGGGCCTGGATCTGAGCCACAACACTGCTGTGGGAATGGTCGCCCTGCTTCCTGAGGCTGCTGAACAGGTTCACCAGCACACTCACCACCAAAGCTGCCACCACCCACTTCAGAATGAAGGGTAGAATGAACACATATATCTCCTGTGCACAACAACAAGACGTCAGCTTGTGGCTCTGCTGCTGCGCGGTGCTGATCACATCCAATGCAGAGGGTCCAACAGCTATCGCAACATGATGGGTGATCTCACAGGGGTGCATACATCAGCAGCGGACAAACGCACTGATCCCAAGCCATGTGGGTGCATCTTGTGGTACAATTGCTGAGTCGTAAGTCAGGTTGCCAAGAGTTGGGATGATGTTTGCTGTGCTGCAAACAGACCTGACTGAGGCTCTCAATGAGTGTCAGCTGAAGGTTGCCGTTGCCAAGAATGTCAGCACGAGCATCGTCCATGACGCCTACCACCAGCAGAGTGGCCAGCACCTTCATACTATCTGCAGTATATTGCAGCATGCCAGCAGTGAGTTGACATGGTGTTGTAATCCACAGCTGCACTTACTACACATGCACAATTGCACTCACCACAAGAGGGCGATTGACAATGACATCCACAAACACTTAGCAATAGTTCAGTGACTTGACTCTGCAACAATGAACAGATGCAGGCAACACAGCAAGAGTGACAGCAGCTTGTTTTCATGCTCAGCAGCAAGATAGACATGTAATTTTGGCATCACACGGCATCAACATGTCATTCATGTCGACCAGTTTGCAACCCACAAGCCTCATCCATCAATCTGGTCTGATGCAAAACAGAGTCCTTTGCTGTGGCAGGTGTCAATTTTGGTCAGGTTGCTGTTTCAGGAATTCACTATGTGATGGAATTAAGCAGGCTACCCGTCACAGTCAGGCTACTCATCATGGTCAGGCTACTCGTCACAGTCAGGCTACTCATCATGGTCAGGCTACTCAGCATGGTCAGGCTACTCAGCATGGTCAGGCTACTCATCACTCAAGCTGCTGTCAATTTTGTTGCCACACCTGAGAAGGTGGAGAAGGAGGCTGCCCTGTCTCCAAAGAGAGCAGCGCCAGTGATGGCAACCATGAGGGCCACTATAAGCAGGACAGCTCCCACATGCAGAAGTTCTGGCAGGCACGCCCACAGCACCCGTGCTATGGGGCCCATCTTGGGGTCAAAAGACCTGCAGGTCAGTTTCTGCATGACATCATCTGAGAGGACACATGGGCTGCACTTGCGGGCTAGTATGACTCACTGCCTGAGAGCATGTGATCCTCCAGCACAACATTCACATGAAAAACAGTGCACACGCCAGAGCCAAGCATCAGGCAGCAAAAACATATGCTCACAAGATGCTGCCTGCAAGGATTGCCTAGGGAACCTGATGCAGTGTGGCTGGAGAAGCAGCATGTGCAGCAGTTTGTGCAATTGGACTGCATACCAGCGCTGGATGAGAAAGCATCTGTCACAAAGCATGTGTGCATGAAAGCCAACTTTGCTCAACTAGACAGGCAAAAGTTCAGGTTGGTGAAGGTGCAGGGACATACCAGCGCTGGATGAAGGAGCAGAGCATGAGGATGAGGACCAGGGCTTGCACAAAGGCGTACACCACCAGCAGGTTGTACAGCACGCTCGTGTTGAACAGGAAAGTCTCAGAACCCTCCATGCCTGCAACATTTTTTTGTTTTTTCCTTTGCCACATCATGATAATGGCTAACCTCAGGCGACCAAAGGTCCTTGCTGAATTGCATACATTGCCACACAGTGTGCAGACAGTGTGCGCCATGTTGCTCCAATGTGAAGCACTGATGCTGCCTTGGTCAACGCAAGCCTGGCAGCTGAGTGCATGTGCAAGCAAGCATGTAGACAGCCACAGCCATCTATGTGACAAAGATCCAATGTATAGCGTGCAAGATGCATCAGCTGGCATCGAGTACTGCCTCAACTCTTTGCACCACTGCCTGCAATACATGCAGGGTGTAATTCACTACGAGTTTTTGTCTCCAAACACAGAAGGGTGAGCTTTGGCAGGACTGGTGCAGTGATCACTTGTGGTGCAGTGTTGCCTGCTTGCCTGTGAGGTTGGCAGGCAGGCGCCACCTGTAAGGTCCGCCTGCTTGAGTGGCTGTATCGTTGGTGGTATTGGATCCAGAGCTGGCTTCCCTTGCCAGCAATGGGAAGCG